>ENA-ORMJ01001757-ORMJ01001757.1-human-gut-metagenome-genome-assembly--contig:-NODE-1757-length-12119-cov-3.637351_pt1 | contig 12119 bp, 7 predicted proteins | sample MGYA00242100_ERZ508989 | MGnify/ENA primary metagenome ERZ508989 (study PRJEB26280, sample SAMEA2531403) | human gut metagenome | biome: human gut; feature: human-associated habitat; material: faeces...
GTGAGAGTATTGTTTTCTCTGCCGGTATCTCTGAGATTTCTCCGCGTAAGTTGAAACAGACATTTGAAGCAGAAGTGGAAGATCGTACGCCACGCGACAGTTTTTATCACTGTCTGCAGAACTCGGCCCACCAGTTCCATAACAAACAGGGTAATGATCATTATGTATTGGCCGGATATCCCTGGTTCAAGTGTCGTGCCCGCGACCTGTTTGTATCTTTGCCTGGATTGACGCTGGCAGTAGATGAACAGAATGAGTTCGAAGATGTTATGGTAACTGCTGAAAAGGCTATACGTGAGTTTATCAATGGTGAGCCCGTCAGCTATAAGATCTACGAAATGGAAGATCCCGATGTATTGTTATGGGCTATATGGGCATTGCAACAATATGCTAAAGAAACCTCTCGTGAACAATGTCGCCAGAAATATGGCCGTTTGCTGGAGGATATCATGGATTACATCCGTAGCCGTAAGCATGATAATCTTTTCCTGCATGAAAATGGTCTGCTATATGCCAACGGAACAGAGAAAGCTATTACCTGGATGAACTCTACGGTGAATGGTCGTCCGGTAACACCACGTACAGGATACATTGTGGAAGTGAACTCTTTGTGGTATAATGCACTTCGCTTCATAGCCGATCTGGTCCGTGAAGCTGGTAATGTTCATCTGGCAGATGAACTGGATGCCCAGGCTGAAATAACCGGGAAGTCCTTTGTAGAGATTTTCCGTAATGAGAGTGGTTATCTGTTCGATTATGTAGATGGATATATGATGGACTGGAGCGTCCGTCCCAATATGATATTTACCGTTGCCTTTGATTATTCTCCGCTGGACCGGGCACAGAAAAAACAAGTGCTTGATATTGTGACGAAAGAGTTGCTTACTCCGAAAGGTCTGCGTACTCTCAGTCCGAAGAGTGGGGGGTACAATCCTAATTATGTTGGTCCTCAGATTCAGAGAGATTATGCTTATCACCAGGGTACAGCCTGGCCTTGGCTTATGGGTTTCTATATGGAGGCGTACCTGCGTATTTACAAGATGAGCGGTGTATCATTCGTGGAGCGTTATCTGATTGGTTTTGAAGATGAGATGACGAGTCATTGTATTGGTTCGCTCCCCGAACTCTTTGATGGTAATCCACCGTTCAGAGGTCGTGGTGCAGTATCTTTTGCTATGAATGTGGCTGAAATACTGCGCATCTTGAAATTGTTGTCTAAGTATAATTTATAAGAGGAGGAACGAAAATGAAAGTTTTAATGTTTGGATGGGAGTTCCCCCCGCATATCTTAGGTGGCTTGGGAACTGCCAGCTACGGTCTGACGAAGGGAATGTCCCAGCAGGAAGATATGGAAATTACTTTCTGTATTCCAAGGCCGTGGGGCGATGAAGACCAGAGCTTCTTGCGTATCATAGGCATGAATAGCACTCCGGTAGTGTGGCGTGATGTAAACTGGGATTATGTTCAGGGACGTGTAGGTTCTTATATGAATCCCCAGCTCTATTATGATTTACGTGATCATATTTATGCCGATTTTAATTATTTGCATACCAATGATCTCGGTTGTATCGAATTTTCCGGCCGTTATCCGGCCAACTTACACGAAGAGATCAATAACTATTCTATTGTGGCCGGTGTGGTGGCACGTCAACAGGAGTTTGAGATCATCCACTCACACGACTGGTTGACGTATCCTGCAGGTATTCATGCCAAACAAGTATCAGGCAAACCGTTAGTAATCCATGTGCATGCCACTGACTTCGACCGTAGCCGTGGTAATGTGAATCCCACTGTATATGCCATTGAAAAGAATGGAATGGATCATGCCGATCACATTATGTGTGTGAGCGAGCTGACTCGCCAAACGGTTATTCATAAGTATTTCCAGGATCCACGCAAGGTATCTACCGTACATAATGCAGTTTCTCCGCTTCCGCAGGAAATACAGGATATTGTACCGCAGAAGAAACCGAATGAAAAGGTGGTGACTTTCTTAGGTCGTATTACTATGCAAAAAGGACCTGAGTATTTCGTAGAAGCTGCTGCAATGGTATTACACCGTACTCGTAACATCCGTTTCGTAATGGCGGGTAATGGTGATATGATGAACCAGATGATTCGTTTGGTAGCTGAACGCGGTATTGCCGACCGCTTCCATTTCCCCGGTTTCATGAAAGGAAGTCAAGTGTATGAAATGCTGAAGGCAAGTGATGTGTATATCATGCCCTCTGTTTCGGAACCATTTGGTATTTCTCCTTTGGAAGCTATGCAGTGTAGTGTACCTACCATTATCTCTAAACAATCCGGTTGTGCCGAGATTTTGGAGAAATGTATTAAGACCGATTATTGGGATATCCACGCTATGGCAGATGCGATTTATGCTATCTGTACTTATCCTGCCCTTTATGAATACTTACGTGATGAAGGTAAGAAGGAAGTGGATGCCATTAAGTGGGAAGATGTGGGATTGAAAGTGCGCCGCATCTACGAAGAGGTCATTAAACAATATAATAGATAACAATAAAACAATATAGATATGAGAACCATCTGTCTTTATTTTGAGATTCATCAAATCATTCACCTGAAACGCTATCGTTTCTTTGATATAGGTACGAATCATTATTACTATGATGATTATGCCAACGAATATAGTATCAACGAAGTTGCCGAACGTTCCTATATTCCTGCATTGAGTGCGCTCATTGACATGGCAAAGAATTCCGGAGGTGCATTTAAGGTAGCTTTATCCATTTCCGGTGTGGCTTTGGAACAGTTGGAAATTCATGCGCCGGCTGTCATTGATCTGCTACATCAGTTGAATGACACAGGATGTTGTGAATTCCTTGCCGAGCCTTATTCCCATGGGCTTTCTTCTTTGGCAAACGAGGATTGTTTTAAAGAAGAAGTAAAGCGTCAGTGCGCTAAGATGAAGCAAATGTTCGGTAAGTCACCGAAGGTATTCCGTAATTCCAGCTTGATTTATTCTGATGAAATAGGAGGACTGGTAGCAAGTATGGGCTTTAAAGGCATGTTGACTGAAGGTGCCAAACATGTTTTGGGCTGGAAGAGCCCGCACTATGTATATCATTGCAGTCATAATCCCAACCTGAAATTGTTGCTGCGTGATTTTAAACTTTCAGATGATATAAGTTTGCGTTTTTCTAACTCGGAATGGAGTGAGTATCCGTTGTTTGCAGATAAATATATTGGCTGGATTGATGCTTTGCCACAGGAAGAACAGGTTATCAATATCTTTATGGAACTGAGTGCTTTGGGAATGTCCCAGCCACTTTCATCCAATATCTTGGAATTCCTGAAGGCGTTGCCTGCTTGTGCAAAAGATAAAGGTATTACATTCTCTACGCCAACAGAGATTATCAGTAAATTGAAATCGGTATCCCAACTGGATGTGCCATATCCTATGTCTTGGGTTGATGAGGAAAGAGACACCAGTTGCTGGTTGGGTAACAGTATGCAACGCGAAGCTTTCAATAAGCTATATAGCATTGCTGAACGTATCCATTTGTCTGATGACCGTCGTATCAAGCAGGATTGGGATTATTTGCAGGCAAGTAATAACTTCCGCTTTATGACTACGAAAAATAGTGGTGTAGGTTTGAATAGGGGTATTTATGAATCTCCGTATGATGCTTTCACCAACTATATGAATGTTTTGGGTGATTTCATCAAACGGGTAGAGTCGCTTTATCCAATGGATATAGACAATGAGGAACTGAATGCCTTGTTGACGACTATTAAGAATCAAGGTGATGAAATTGATGAATTGCATAAAGAATTAGAACAATTACAGACTAAGTTGGAAAAAGGGAAAGCTGCTCCGGTAAAGGCTGTCAAAGCAACAACAGCTAAAACTAAAGCCCCGGCAGCAAAGAAACCAGCGACAAAGAAAGTGACTAAGAAAGAAGTTGCTAAGTAGTCACTTCTTTTAGAGTATATCAACAAAAAAGCCTTCCGTTCAAATGAACGAAAGGCTTTTTTGTTGATATACTTTTTAGGAAAAGCTTACTTATTAAATGTGGTGTAAGTTACCTCCAACTTTAGTGGATTCTTAACTTTGTCACCTTCTTTAGCCGGACCACCTTTCAGTTTGGCGTATCCTGGTCTCAAATCATTCTGGATACCAGTCATTGTTTTAGTGTTGTTACTTGTATCGTAACTGATTGTAACAGGGATCAGGTATACTGTTTTCCAGTCTTCTTCCCATTGTTTATCCTTCTTGTCAGTCCAGGTACTGCCAGCTTCTTCTTTTGCTTTTTTCTTTGCAGCATCCTTTCCTTTGATACAGGTTGTAACCAAACGGGCAATATTATTAAATGTATATTGGTTAGTTGTTACATTATTATGTGCCACTGTAAAGGAAGTGATATTGTCCGGTAACTTGTTCTCTTCAAAGAAACTCTTGAAATCTACTTTACGTAACAATAAAACCTCATTTGGAGCACTCATACTGAATTCATAATCACTTTTTTCATTATAATTAGTGAAAGTCAGTTTTACGGCATTGAGTGTATCGTTAGATAACTTTTCATAGATTTCATCATATGGTAAAATCGCTTCTGTGAAAATTCCGGCAGGAGATTTGATGTATGTCCAATCTTCTATCTTGGCAAGCTCTGCAATTTTATCAGAATTGAGGAATTGATTCGCTTGAATAACTTCTTTTGTAGAAGCAAATTCTGTTTGCCATCTGTAAGCAGTAGAGTCCTGTCCTTCGAAACCTTCCTGTTTACGTTTATAAGGTACTCTGGTAGTATCATTCAATACATAGTACTGATATTTCATTTGTAAGTCTACGCGGTCTACGTAGAGTACTGTTCCGTCTCCATAATCGCTTTTTATGTATACACCTTTGAATACATTTTCAATGAAAGCATCGGAGTTCTTGAAATACTCGGGATGACTCTGGCAAAGGTCAAGCCAATCATTTCCAAATTTGTCCTTGTCGAGTGTAAAAATAACACTTGGATAGTATGTTTTGTTACCATTACTATCGGTTTCGTTCCTTTCTTCATCCGTTACGCTTGTATCATAAGCTGTATAGGCTCTGCGACCCAATAATGACTTTGTAGGATTCAGCCAGTCATAATAATCTGTCGGCTTGATATTGGTATAACGGTTACGCTCTAATTTTTTGTCCAATTCATATGCACTCATACGGCAGGCATTCAGAGAGTCACCGAACCATGTAGAGTAGAAAACAACTAAACGTACGTCTGCTACTGTATCATCAGTCAAAATACCCGTTTTTTTATCAAAATCATACTTTTCAGGAAAACTGAAATCATCTATACAGTTCAATTCAGTAAGGAAGCTGGCTTCGTAATATCCGAATTGAGGATCTGTAAAACGACCTACATATCCAGTACTGGTTTTTGCAAATACAGAATCAGCAACCACAGAACGTGTAGTCACATTGAATGTTGTCGTATGTGCGCTAATACCGTCAGATCCGGGTAACATTCCTATTCCTAACGTTCCTGTATTGTCATCGCAACCAAAGAAAGTAAGGGTTGCCGCTAAAAGCAATGCTCCTAAGTACTTAACTTTCATAGTTTTCTTTGTTATCTTGTTTATTTTTGTTCTGTTTCCCACACTTTGTCGTAGAACTCATTACAAGCATCGGCAAATGTTTCGGGAGTTTGATATTCTAAAATCGGTTTTCCTGCTTGACGGGCATATTCCATTACCTCTTCGTTGACATTTTCACTTTGCTGAATTACACCATCCGAATAATCGATGGCCAGTTTACACAGCGTAGCATAGTCTACGGGAGTTTTCAGATGAGCCACATCTTTTTTAGTAACGCCTTTCAATACCAATCTGTTTACAAAATCAGCATTGAATGATTCTTTGAAATCATCCTCAAAAACGGAGAATACTACTTTAGCGTCACGGAATGAAGGCTCGTCCTTATATGCTTTCTTGATATACAAAGGAGCTAAGGCAGTCATCCAGCCATGACAATGGATGATATCCGGACACCAGCGTAATTTCTTTACCGTCTCTAATACCCCGCGTGCATAAAATATAGCACGGCTGTCATTGTCTCCATATTCCACGCCATTCTCATCAGCAGTCTGCAATCGATTCTGGAAATAATCATCGTTGTCGATGAAATATACCTGCATGCGGGCAGATTGAATGGAAGCAACTTTAATAATAAGGGGGTGGTCGGTATCATCAATAATCAGATTCATACCGGAGAGGCGTATCACTTCGTGCAATTGGTTTCTGCGCTCGTTGATATTCCCCCATTTAGGCATGAATGTTCTAATTTCTCTGCCTTTTTCCTGGATTGCTTGAGGTAGGTTTCTGCCTACAAGGGACATTTCGGATTCTGGTACGTAAGGAGTAATCTCTTGGGTAATAAATAAAACCTTATTCGCCTTTGTCATAATAACAATGTTCTCAATTATTCTGCAAAGATATAAAAAAAATCGGGCACTTGAGCAAATAAGGCGACTCTATAATTCCTTATGAATTGTTAACTGCTTGTTATTCAGTGAGACAGCTGCTTCTGGAATTGCCGGAAAGTGTACTGAGTTTTGCATTAATTTGCGATATTTCTTCTTTATATGCTAAATAATGGTTTATTTTGCACCGCTTTTGCGAACAACTAAGTTATTATATAACCTATAAAAATGGAAATAGTACATACTATCAAGGACTTGCAGGCCGAACTTTCGGCTTTACGGGCCCAAGGTAAAAAGGTAGGATTGGTGCCTACAATGGGTGCCCTACATGCCGGTCATGCGTCATTGGTGAAACGTTGTGTTGCAGAGAATGATGCTGCGGTAGTGAGTGTTTTTGTAAACCCGACACAGTTTAACGACAAGAACGATTTAGAGAAATATCCCCGTACGCTGGATGCCGATTGTGTTTTGTTGGAAGCTTGCGGTGCTGCGTTTGTATTCGCTCCTTCGGTTGCGGAGATGTATCCCGAACCAGATATGCGCCAGTTTAGCTATGCGCCGTTGGATACAGTGATGGAAGGTGCGTTTCGTCCGGGACACTTCAATGGTGTTTGTCAGATTGTGAGCAAGCTGTTTGATGCAGTGAAGCCGGACCGTGCTTACTTCGGAGAGAAAGATTTCCAGCAGTTGGCTATCATTCGTGAGATGGTGCGCCAGATGAATTATTCGTTGGAAATTGTGGGATGTCCCATTATGCGTGAAGAGGATGGGCTGGCCCTGAGTAGTCGTAATGCGCGTTTATCTGCCGAAGAACGTAAAAATGCTTTAAAAATATCGCAAACATTATTTGAAAGTCGTACCTTTGCGGCTTCTCATACAGTTGCTGAGACTCAGAAGTTTGTGGAAGATGCCATTGCAGCCGCTCCCGGTTTGCGTCTGGAATACTTCGAACTGGTAGATGGCAACACGTTGCAGAAAATAGCCAATTGGGAAGATACGGCGTATGCTGTAGGTTGCATTACAGTATTCTGTGGTGAGGTTCGCTTGATTGACAACATTAAGTATAAAAAGTAATAAACCTAAAAAGAGAGATCAGACCTTATGATGATTGAAGTGCTGAAGTCGAAAATCCATTGCGCTCGTGTCACAGAAGCTAACCTCAATTATATGGGAAGCATTACGATTGACGAGGACTTGCTGGATGCGGCCAATATGATTGCCGGTGAAAAAGTGTACATAGCCGACAACAATAATGGCGAACGTTTTGAAACCTATATTATTAAAGGTGAACGTGGTTCGGGCAAAATATGTCTGAATGGTGCGGCAGCCCGTAAGGTGCAGCCGGACGATATCATCATTATTATGTCGTATGCTTTGATGGATTTTGAAGAAGCCAAATCGTTCAAGCCGTCGGTGATTTTCCCTGATCCGGCAACGAACAAAGTGGTGAAATAAACGGGAAGAAAAACGGTGAAAAACTTGACTTTAGCTGTTTGATTCCGTATCTTTGTCCATGTAATCCTGATTTAGTTTCGGGAACGAAGATAGTAAGAGGAGTGACGCAAGTTGCCCCTCTTTTTTTTGTGCCTGTATGTAGGGTTTATCAGAAGATACTATGTTTGGGTTCATAATATACCATGTAATCGCTCGAAACATACCATCTGTTTAGGGCAAATGAATGATGTAATCGGAGTAAACAGATCATCTATTTTGGAAAAAGAAAAGCGGAAAGACCGAAATCTTCCCGCTTTGTTAATGTTATGTAAACTTGCTCTTGACAAATTCTGCTTATTTGCTCAGTTGCTCATGCATAGCAGCAGCGGCTTTTCGTCCGTCGCCCATAGCAAGAATAACAGTAGCACCACCACGAACAATATCACCACCGGCATAAATGGTCGGAATAGACGACTGCATGTTCTCATTTACTGCAATCGTGCCTTTGCGTCCCATTTCCAGTCCCGGAATGGAAGAAGGTACAATCGGATTAGGAGAAACTCCGACGCTGACGATAGCTAGGTCTATATCAATAGTTTCTGTTGCACCTGGGATTGCTACAGGGCTACGGCGTCCGGAAGCATCCGGTTCGCCAAGTTCCATTTTTTGCAGAATGACTTGTTTCACTTTTCCCAGTTCGTCGGCAATGTATTCGATAGGGTTATGCAGTGTGAGGAACTCAACACCTTCTTCTTTTGCATGTTTTACCTCTTCGATACGTGCAGGCATTTCCTCTTCGGAACGACGGTATATAATCATAGCACGTTCGGCACCCAAACGGCGTGCAGTACGTACTGAGTCCATAGCTGTGTTTCCGCCACCGATAACGGCTACATTTTTACCGAAAGGTACCGGAGTATCAGAATCTTCACTTGCTGCATCCATCAGGTTGACACGCGTCAGGTATTCATTGGATGACAAAATATTGATAGAGTTCTCTCCCGGGATATTCATAAAGTTAGGCAATCCGGCACCGGATGCTACGAATACACCTTTGAAACCTTCTTCTTCCAACTGTTCCACACTGATAGTCTTACCTATGATACAGTCTTTAATGAAGTTAACCCCCATCTTGGCAAGATTGTCAATCTCCACATCCACCACTTTGTTCGGTAAACGGAATTCGGGGATACCATATTTCAGTACACCACCTATCTCGTGAAGCGCTTCGAAGACAGTAACATCGTAACCATATTTAGCCATATCTCCGGCAAAAGAAAGTCCGGCAGGTCCGGAGCCAATGACGGCAATCTTAATACCATTCTTTTCTTTGATCTCCGGTATGGAGATTTGTCCGCTTTCACGCTCATAGTCAGCGGCGAATCGTTCCAGATAGCCGATAGCTACCGGCTTTTCTTTCATTTTCAGGTGGATACATTTTGACTCGCACTGTTTTTCCTGCGGGCAAACACGACCGCAAACAGCAGGCAGGGCACTGGTTTCTTTCAGCGTCTTGGCAGCTTCAAGTATTTCTCCGCGTTCAATGTTTTTGATGAAACGAGGAATATCAATACCTACGGGACAACCTTCCATGCAACCTGGGTTTGCGCAATCGAGGCAACGCTTAGCTTCCGTCAGGGCTTGTTCCTCTGTCAGCCCCTGATTTACTTCCTCTTTGCGACTATGTGAGCGGTATTCCGGATCGAGTTCGTTCATTTCAACACGCGGAATAGCGGTGCGTTCTTTGGGTTTCATTGCCTTGCGAAGCTCCAGACGCCATGCGGCATTACGACTTTTCTCGTCTACTTCCTGTGCAGGTTCCGGCATAACTTTACAGGATTCACCTTCTTCAAGTTTGTGCATCTCCTCACGTTCGATGCTCTTGAAGGCACCCATACGCTTCAACATCTCGTCGAAGTCTACCTGATGACCATCAAATTCCGGTCCGTCTACACAAACGAATTTGGTCTTTCCGCCGATGGTGATGCGGCAAGCACCGCACATACCTGTACCATCCACCATGATTGTATTCAGCGAGACATCGGTCGGTATTTCATATTTTTTAGTCAGCAAGCAAACAAATTTCATCATGATGGCGGGGCCGATGGCAAAACATTTGTCCACTTTCTCCCGTTTAATGACTTCTTCAACGCCTTCGGTTACCAATCCTTTGCGTCCATAAGAGCCGTCGTCGGTCATAATGATGACCTCGTCTGCACCTTCACGCATTTCTTTTTCAAGGATAATCAGCTCTTTGGTGCGTCCTGCCAGCACTGTAATCACACGGTTACCGGCAGCTTTCAATGCCTGCACGATGGGGAGCATCGGGGCTACACCCACACCGCCACCGGCGCAAACAACAGTTCCGAAGTTCTCGATATGGGTGGCTTGTCCCAGCGGACCGACAACATCGGTTATATAATCACCTTCATTCAGCTCACACAAGCGGGTAGATGAGAGACCTACTTCCTGTACAACCAAAGTGATAGTTCCCTTTACAGGGTCGGCAGCGGCAATGGTCAGCGGCATGCGCTCGCCTTTTTCGCCTACACGTACTATTACAAAGTGTCCTGCCTTGCGCGATTTAGCAATTAACGGTGCTTCAATTACTAATTTGAAGACCTTTTCAGAGAAATGTTCTTTGCTAATGATTTTATTCATTATCTTATAATTTTGTTGGTGTAATTACGCGATTTCTTTCAGAATGATAGATTTTGCAAAGATACGGGTTATTTGTTAATAACAAAGAATGTGCAGGGAAAAAAGAGGCAGAGGGAAGGGATGAAAGGGTTTTGAGGATAGAGAATGAACTTTTAAGGGAAGAGGAACTTGAGGAGTGAGGGGACAATTATGGGGATTTTAGTTTTGACACACATTCCTGTAAGATATAAGACTTTCAGCCTTCTGCTTTGTATGAAAAGTGCGTCAGAATAATAGGAATTTTATATTCTGACGCACCTTTTATTATTTTGAATGAGGAAATGATGTTTCCTTAGTCAATCATCTCAAATCCTGTATACGGAACCAGTGCTTTCGGAATGCGGATACCTTCCGGTGTCTGGTTGTTTTCCAATAGCGCTGCTACGATACGCGGCAGTGCCAGTGCAGAACCGTTCAGTGTGTGGCAAAGCTCTGTTTTCTTTTCCGCTGTACGGTAGCGGCATTTCAGGCGGTTGGCCTGGTAAGTGTCGAAATTGGATACGGAACTTACTTCCAACCAACGCTTCTGTGCTTCAGAATATACTTCGAAGTCGAAACAAAGAGCAGCAGTGAAACTCATATCTCCACCGCAAAGACGGAGAATGCGATAGGGGAGTTCCAGTTTTTGCAACAGTCCTTCTACATGGTCCAGCATTTCCTGATGAGATTGTTTAGAATGCTCCGGTTTGTCGATACGAACCAATTCTACTTTGGAGAACTCGTGCAGACGATTCAGGCCACGTACATCTTTACCATAAGAACCTGCTTCGCGACGGAAACATTGTGTATACGCACAATTCATTATAGGTAATTGTTTCTCTTCCAGAATCACATCACGGTAGATATTAGTTACGGGAACTTCCGCTGTCGGGATCAGGTATAAATCATCTACTTCACAATGATACATTTGTCCTTCTTTGTCCGGAAGCTGTCCGGTGCCATAGCCGGAAGCAGCGTTGACTACTGTCGGCGGCATGATTTCGGTATATCCGGATTTGCGTGCTTCATCCAGGAAGAAGTTGATAAGGGCACGTTGAAGTTGTGCTCCTTTACCTTTGTATACAGGGAAACCTGCACCTGTGATTTTTACGCCCAGGTCGAAGTCTATTAAATCATATTTCTTTGCCAGTTCCCAGTGGGGGAGTGCATCTTTAGGAAGTTCGGTTTCCATACCTCCCATTTTTTCTACGACGTTATCTTCGGCACCTACGCCTTCCGGTACACTGTCATAAGGTATGTTGGGGATGGTATAAAGTACATTCTGCATATCAGTTGCAGCCTGTGTCATGGCAGCATCCAGCTCTTTGTTGCCTTCTTTTAGTTCGGCAACGCGGGCACGTGCAGTTTCAGCTTCCTCTTTTTTCCCTTCTTTCATCAGTTGACCGATGGTGCGTGAAAGCGAGTTAACCTCTGCCAGATTCTTATCTAATTCATTTTGTGTGCTACGTCTCTTGTCGTTAAGAGCGATCACTTGATCGATCGTTTCCTTTGCATTTTTGAAATGCTTCTTTTCCAGTCCGCGGAGTACCGCCTCTGTGTTTTCTGTAATTT
>ENA-ORMJ01001760-ORMJ01001760.1-human-gut-metagenome-genome-assembly--contig:-NODE-1760-length-12107-cov-9.571192_pt1 | contig 12107 bp, 10 predicted proteins | sample MGYA00242100_ERZ508989 | MGnify/ENA primary metagenome ERZ508989 (study PRJEB26280, sample SAMEA2531403) | human gut metagenome | biome: human gut; feature: human-associated habitat; material: faeces...
GCCGCTCATAAAAGCGGCGTTAAATTTAAGGGGAGGCGCAGGATTTGACGTTTACTGAACTTTTGATTCGTAACTACATGCTTCGTTTTATCAAAGTCAATTTTACTGCTAAAAAGCAGGTATAATCAGTTTTCACTAATTATACCTGCTTTATCCTACCTTTATAGAGTTGGAATATATTTACGACGGCAACCAAATTATTAGGTAATTACTCTTCTACAACACTTCATCTGTCCATCCGATATCCTCACCGTCTCCGCTATCTGAGGAGTCACCGGAGTCATCGCCCGAACTTCCGCTATCGGAGCTTCCGCTATCCGAGCTTCCGCTATCGGAAGAATCATCATCGTCATCATCGTCATCATCGTTGGATGAATTATCATTACTTACCGGCTGTTGCGTTGGAGCAGGGGTTGCTGCCGGAGTCGTTACCGCCGGAGGATTATTGCCGGTTGTCTGCGGTTTTGCTGTCTGAGCAGCTGTCTTATTGACAGCACTCTGTACCTGGGACGCAGATGCCAGCGTTGCCCCTGCCAATATACCCTGCTTTGCCATCAAAGGTGAAATCTGCTCTGCGCCAGCGGTTCCATTCTGTACTGCCTCACGATTCTGTGTGATCAGTTCCTGCATCTTATTTCTTCCTGCCAATACCGGATCTGCCTGCTGCAGATCCGCTACAGGTGCCACATCCACCCACTTTTCGTTTTCATCCTGTTGCTGAAGTATGCCGTTCATAACACGAACCGCCTGCATATTGTGTGCACCTGCAAGTTGTTGCCGGCTCTGATTCGTTTCTGCGGTTATCGTATTGGTCTGTCCCTCTGCAAGCTGTACCCGCATAGCTTCCAGAGTACTGTGGGAACGATACAACGCCATTGCCAACACTACAGTTGTCAATGCAAAAATGCATGTGAATACTATCCACACTGTGTTTTTCTTATTTTTACTTTTCATCCAGAATAGCTCCTATCTTTACTTTTCCACGCTGTCTACAATATTTTTCAAAAATTTATATCCGGATGTTCCCGGTTTAAAATCTCCGCGGTTCAGGATCTGTTTGCAGACAGTATACATACTACGGGACATTTCCGGTCCATAGATCACCACACTGCTGCCATCCTTTTCCATCACCGCATAGGCCCGGAAGATGTACGACGTGTTATAGCGTTCCGGAGGAAGTTTTGTCAGAACGTTTGCGAACTGGTCTCTCCCATTCACTCTCCGGATCACTTTATCACTGAACTTGCCGTTTATTACACCGTATGTTTTTCCGCCTCCCAATTTGTTGCTTCCATAGACCATCGGATATTGTGCATGAAGATCCGGTCGCATGATCAGCGTTCCCATCTCCGTGATACGATACCCTGCTAAGCCGGAGCCGCTGATCAATTGTGACTTTTTCGCCGTATCAATACCGAAGGTACACCGCAAACCGGTATTTCCCGTATAGCGCACGGAAAAACCATGATAGGAAAACAGATTCTCGAACTCCGGGACTGCTGTTGCAGTATAATAGCTTCCGTTATAGGAAAGTCTCCAGACATACATGCCTGTAGGGATACCGGATGCATTATATTGATACGCGGCTGCAGTTTTCGCCGTTGTTCCCAACTGGGCAATGCTGCTTATTGCCACCAGCCGCCTGGCTTCGTCATTCTGCCACGCTGTGCTGGAAGCCTCCACTCCATCAATATAAATCTTAGCACTACTGTCATAACCTGCCGGAAGAGCCAGGACAACATTACCATTTCCCACTTCAGGCTCTGTCACAGGCGGATCCGGGATTCCTTCCACCGTCTTCATTGTCTTCACAGAAGCAATACCATTGGTTGTAGCTCCGACAGCATACAACGTATTGTCTCCGCAAAAGATGTCAAAGCCATCGATATCTGTCCCTATAGTGGACGCAAGCTTCTGCCAGCTGTCATCCTTCAGATATGCTGCCTGCAGTATCTTCTCATTTCCTGACGTCCAGAAGACATATGGTATCCGGTCCTTTACCACAAGTCTTACAACATCCCTGCTCTGAATATCCGTCAGTATGTTTTCATCCCATTGCTGTCCATCATATGTAAGCATTGCTGTCGTCGCATTGCTATTGTTCACTGCTGCCAGATATAATTTGCCACCTGCTACACATGCATCGACAGAGCTGGCTTTCCCGAGTTGATCCATCGTATAAAGCTTCTGCCAGTATCCATTTTGCAACACTGCAATACAACCATTACCATCTGTTCCCTGTGCAAAATAATCACAATAAACCGCATACCACTTATTGTCATAAAAGAAATGTTTTGTTCCGGAGATGTTGATCCCCGACACTGTCAATGGTGGAAGTGAACTATCCGTATTCCATACATTTATCAGCTGTAACGTATTTCCTGCTGCATAGCTTATCCACAGTCTGTCCTGCTCATACAGCAATTCCATTCTCAGAGGAGAGATTGCTGTCTGAGAGCGGTATATCCGCTGCACATTTTCTGCAGAAACCTGCAGCACACACAGATAACCCGAAGCATCCGTATAAGCCACATAGAGATTGCCAGCCACACTCAGAATATCCACCTGGGATCCCCAGCCAACATCTGCTGTAGCCTGCATTACTTTCCAACTGCTGTCGGAAGCCTCCAAAGAATATATTTTCAACTGATCTTTTCCATTTTCATTAACAATACCAGCCAGATACAGGCTGTTTCCTGTCGTATTCCCGGTAATTGCCGGAGAAGTGAGCCCATTGATGCTCTCCCCCTTCGGCAACCAGTAACTGTCGGCCGAAAGTACCGGAAACTTTACATCAAAGGATACGCTGCCGTCTTCCTTAGTAACAACATTGTCAATCACAATTCCACTGTTGCTGCCATCAGAATAAAAAATAGTATCTGATGTATAATGAGCATTCAGATCGCTGCTTCCCAGTGAGCTGCGATACTGTCCGCCCACTGTAGCCTTAAATGCATCCTCTTGTGCCTTAGCCGGATCCGTTGTGTCCTTACGGAACACATAAATATAGTTATTTCCTTCTTTATTTGTATGATAATCAACCGCATTGTTCACCCGATAGACGATCAATCCGCTCTCCGGAATGTAGTAATCATAGTCCTGCTTGTTTTCCGGCTTTTTCCGGTATTCCACTACAAAAAACTCTGAATCGTTGCGGGATGTCTTCAGAATATACGCACGGTTACCGGATGCTCCTTCCGCCGGCCACAAGGTATATGTCCCACTTTCTTTTAACGTTTCGATATCCATCCACCTAAGCTCACTGCGCGTATAAGCCAATGGATAACTTGCAGTAAGGTTGGGTCCTGCCATCAGGTCCCACCAGCGACCTACCGGATCCCCAGCCTCTCCCGCAGTACGATACAGATCCGGTGCTCCCAGCGTGTGCAGAAATTCGTGCGAAGCCAAGGCATATCCCTGATCATAATTAGTTCCCAATCGAAGCATATTAGTCGGAAGAACATTATAAGCACCCACATGCCAGCCATGCAACAGTGTCTGGTTATCTCCCCAGTCCGCTTTGCGGGAACCAAACGCACCACTGGTATTGTTCTCGTCTACCTGGACAATAATCGTCAGATTATCGATATAATCGTCACCACGCATGCTGTCCAGCTTCGACGGGAAAGACAGTTCACTCATATTTTGTGCCGCTGTAATCACCTGCTGGACAAATTGCTCACCAACGGATGCATCCGGATAGTCCGATGCCGACCCTTGAATGGTGACCGGCAGGAATACATTATTCACCACCTGTGGGAAATAGGTATTTACCGTCACCTGTCCATCCGATATGGTCGAAATATATCTGCTCACGGACCGGTTCGGTTCTGATGCCGGACCGGTGTACATTTCCTGATATCTGCTAAAATTAGTCTGGAAGGTATTATCACCGTCCTCACTGAAATTCACCATCAGTACCAGATTATCAACCTGTGTTGCTGCCTCCGCCTGAACAGGCTTCCACAGCAGCAGGCCGCATACAAATAATGCTATACTCAATAAACTTTTTTTCATATGTGTCATAAATAACTCCTGTTGAAAAACATATCCCTGTGCCTATTCCCAGATATTGCAGATTCCCATCCGAACCGGTGCAAATGCATCATTGCCATCTTCTGCAGTCATAGTCAGGTAATAGATATTTTTCCCTTCCTGTCTGGAAGCATATGCCATCTGTCCTTCTTTACTCAGATATTCCGGGGTTGCTGTCTCGGGCCTTCCTTCCGCAGTAAAATCTCCGTCGTAGCTGACTGCCTGAGCGCTACGGTTACGGAAAGCATCTGCTGCTCCGCTACTCAGGTCTGCGGTGCCCATATGTACCGTAAATGCTCCCTCCGGACGGTTATTCGAAGACAAAGTTCCCTCGTATCCTACGTAAGTGCCATCCGTCAGATTCATGCTTTCACTGACAAAAGAGCCTGTCCGCTCTGCCGCGCATACATAATACCGAATTTCCGGATCCGTTACTTGCACATAGAATTGTCTGCCATCTGCCAGCGGATACTCAATCGCTGTGCAATGCTGTCCCAGTTCATCCGCCAGAATCGTCATTCTCCACTCACCGTTGTCCGCTGCTCCTGTATAGTTTCTCTGCCCGATCAGAAGATCTGACAGCATTACTGTATACCAGTCTTCCGTCAGAATACTGTCTACTGCTGTCTCTGCGTCACCTCCAGCCATGGCTTCCAACAGTACCTGCGCCTTACTCTGTACTTCATCTGTATCCTGTGTCAGATCCACCGTGATCTCTGCCAGCTGCGCCTGTCTCTCAGAACTGTAGTCCAGACGCTGCTCCCACTCCAGGGCATCCCGCTGTGCCAAAGGACTTTCAGTGTCTGTCGCAGTCTCAGTATTTGCTTCTGTTTCCTGTGTAGCAGTCTCCTGCATAGATTCCTCTGTTGCTGTCAATAGCTGAGTGTCCTGCGTTCCGCAGGCAGTTAATGACAGAGATAGTAACAGGGCTATTGCAGAAGTTGTCTTTATTATTCTTTTGTTATTCATTTTGTTTTCTCTTTCTGTATTTTTGTAGTAATATATGTATCGTAAACGCTCCATAGCGAGTACCTTGACAACCATAAGCCGCTTTTGCGGCTTATAGTAAATTTATTTTCGGATATTTTCAGGTAGCTTTGGTGACCAGGGAAGCAGATCCTCCAGAAAACTGCGATCTGTGTCTTCCATATGTTCCGGAATCACTGTCAGCAAATGTTCAAAGTACTCGTATGGTTTTAAATTGTTAGCTTTTGCAGTCTCTGCAATGCTGTAGATCACAGCTGAAGTCTTTGCTCCGTTTATGGTATCAATGACTTCCCAGTTCTTCTTTCCGATACAGAATCCCCGGATAGCCCGTTCCGATGCATTATTGTCCATTGGAACATCTCCGTCCTGAAGGAATACCCGGAGATATTTTTCCTGATTCAGAAGGTAGGTAAATGCTGCTTCCAGCTTTCCTTTTACCACGATCTGTTCTCTTTTCTGTTTCAGGTACACAAATAAAGCATCTACCAATGGCCGGATAACCATCTGACGCTGGACAAGTCTCTCTTCAGAAGAGAGGTCTTTTAGTTTTCCTTCTTCCCGGTAGATCGCCTGGATCTGCTTCATTACCAGATAGGCAACGGATTCTTTTTTCCCCTCAGCCGGTATGGTGGCAAGGGCTTCCTCGAATCTCCGGCGCCCATGTACCCAGCAGCCTGCAATCGTCAGGTCTTCCTTCTCTTTTTCCAGGGTATGATAGACCTGATAGCCATCTGTGACACAGATACCGGAAAAATCTTTCAGGAATTCCCGGGGATGCGAGGCATTTCTGGTTCGCTGGTACTCATACAGGACGATCTGTTCTTCCGGATACATATATCCGGAACGGTACACCCACATATAGCTCTTGGATCCTGCCGGTCGTCCGTCATGGTTTACAAGCACCGGTGTCTCATCCGCCTGAATGACATGGTAATCATACAACTTCCGGTGAAGATAGTCATACAGAACAGAAAGGTATTCCTCACCCAGCCGGATCATCCAGTTCGCCATGTTCTGTCTGGTAATGGCCAGACCATAGCGTTTGAACTCCTGCTCCAGACGATACAAAGGAACTGCATTGACATATTTGCCGTTCATAATGGCTGCCGCAAGTGTGGGTGACACAGGGCTTCCATGAAGCAGTCCTTTGGGATGCTTTGCCTTTACCATGTGGTCATCTTTCTTGTCAGAATAGACTCCGATATGGTGTTCCTCTACTTCCACTTTGGCAGGAATGAACCGGTATCTGCGGGATATGGCATCCGGAAGCTGCTTCCATCCATTTTTGCCAAACTCTGCAATGAGCTCTTCCTCCGTCATGTAATGATCGATCCGTTCTGTAGGAAGACCTGACAGATCCTGATCCTTTTTGCCTTTTTTCTTTGCAGAGTGAGGAACAGGTTCCTCCAGCTGTTCCGGTTCCGGCACCTCCGGATCGTAAACAGCTTCAGCCTCATTAAAGAAGATGATCGTTCCATCTACTTCCATGAAGCTGATCTGACTTGCATCCTCCATCTTTTCAGAAGATCGTCCAAAACGGTTTCTGTTTGCCAGAACCAGCTGTTCCATCATAAGCTGCATTTTTTCGTTGAGGGAACGGACTTCTGTGGTCAGCGTCTCTAACTGTTCCTGCTGGTTCAGAAACATCTGTATCAGAAGGGACTTGTCAACAGTATTCAGTTGTTCTTCTGTGTATCTGACTGCCATGGCGGAACTCCTTTTTACTGGTTCCATTATAGCAGATGCAGTGTATTTCCGCCAGCCGGCGGCTGTTTTCCTTCCGTCATTATGACGGTGGATAACAGTACTGAAAACCCGGGATATTCCTGTTATATTTCAGATTTTCAGTACTGCTATCCACAAATGGACTGCGTTCCTTCAGGTACAACTGACAGGACTTTAACATTGTGGATAAACAGCGGATATGAATTTCCGGGGGATAAACATATCCACAAAAAATTTCTACGAAATGCACAAAACTAAATGAGCTTTCTCGGATCTGTGGTCTGCTCTATCGGATGTCTGGCAATGATCTCCAGACCCTGCATGAGCATCGCATACTGTTCAGGAGTGATCGCCAGAGCTTCCTTTTTGCTTCTTGGCCAGTTGAAAGCCCCTGTATCCAGTCGCTTATAGAGTAGCAGGAATCCGTCGCCCTCCCAGAGCAGTCCTTTGATACGGTCTGTCCGCTTGCCACAAAAAAGGAACAAGGTGTTTCTGTCATATGGATCCAGGTGAAAGCGGAAACGTATGATATTTGCCAGTCCTTCCATGCCTCTGCGGAGATCCGTGTATCCGGTGGCAAGATATATTTTCTGAAATCCGGAAGCATCATTAAGCATGGCTGACTGCTCCCATAAGATTTCTGAGAAATTCCGGTGAAGCATCACTGCAAATATCTATCGTAATTCCTCCTGCATGAAGTACTGCAGCCACAGAGAAATGCATTTGATCCTCTTTTTCCGGTACGTTGTCCGTCGGTGTTGTAAGTTCCACGAGGGAAGGGGATGTCTCACAAAGCTCAAGACAGGCTTCGCGTACGCGCCGCAGACGGTAGTAATAATTCGCCTTTGTCAGGCCATGCTCCCGGCACCAGACATCCACTTTCATATCGGAGGGACGATTCTGGCAATCCCTGATCTGATCAGCCCACTGCTGAAGCCGGATCTGCTCTGCAACTAAACTGGTTTGAGTGTTCATAGTCTTGACCTCCTGAATCCGGTCAAAAAAGTCGAGTACTAAACTTTTTTGACTGTGTATAGTATGAGACTATTATTGCAGATGGGCACAGGTGATGAAAGGTACTCGCTATGGAGCGTTTACTATGTATCGGTAAGAACAGGGGAATACACTATATCTCATCTTGTCTAAATTTATTTTATTTTTAGGTTTTATTTTTCACTAAAAAAGAAAAATGGGGGTAGCAGTAATGCTAAAGCAATTTGTAATAGATTACTGTTTGAAGAACTTGAAAAAGTAAAAATTTACTGCATGAGGAATGTCAATATTTTCATACGTTTGAATGTAAGCGTCAAATCCTACACCTTGGCTGCGTGTGTGAATAAAAGTCTTTAAATATTCTTGTGCGGCAGAGCCGCACAAGAATATTCATTCACTCCCATTCATTGTCCCAATCCGGATACTGTTCAACACTATATTGTCGGCAGCCCCTACCTAGATTTCTTCCACAGCATCCATGCTATCGCTCTGGCAATCACTCCACCGCCCAGAACAATCACGACGATGATCCAGCCTGCATTTTCTTCTCCGGCTTCTTCCTTTTCTTCCGTCTGTCCGGGCTCCTTCGGATCACTTGCCATGCTCTCCGGAAGTTCTGTCGGCTGAAGTTCTACTGCCCGGTCCGGTGTTTCAGATGTGGTTTGTGATGCATCTGCATCCGACGTTACAACTAAAGCCGGTGTCTTTGGCTGCGGAACAGCTGTGGGAACCGGAGTAGTCACTACTGCCTCCATCGGTTTTTCCGGCGAAGAGGAACCTGTTGTTCCAGTCGGCTCCTTTGTTGATGTTGACGGTAATGAAGATGATGTTGTCGCTGGCTGTTGCGTCGGTGTCGGAACAACAGCCGGTGTGGACGGCGTCGGAGTAGCTGCCGGGGCAGCCGTAGGGCTGGGTGACGGTGTCGGTGTTGTCTTGCTTATTACAGTAAAATCTGTTTCTGCAGTGCCGGTGGCCGATACTATTCCTATAGTGTGTGTTCCAGGCGTTAATGTTTTGAGGAATTGCGGCGTCAGGCTGATGATCGTGCTTCCTTCTTTCACTGTATAGTCCGTATCCCGGGTTAACTCTTTCCCATCCAATTCTACACGCACAAAATCCACAAGAGCTGCATTGGAGCGAAATACTGCAGCTTCATTCGCCGTCACATCAATTCTGGCATCTTTTCCGTCGATTATACTTGGTGCCATTTTCTGGATGACAGTTCCTGTCTGCAATTTCTCTCCGCAGTCCTTACAATATAAATCCCCGGTGTACCCGGTCTCTGTGCTAGTCGCTTCTTTTACACCACGTAATTCGGTATTCTTATGATTTCCCGGATTGTATTCACCATATTCCTGATGACATACAGTGCAAATTGCTTTTGCAGAACATGTGGCTTCTCCTCCCGTATGTATATGTTCTCCCGATATTCCGGTAATACGAAATGTTAATTCATGATTCTCAATTTCCGTGACGGAAATGCTTATCTGGCCCGTAATCCCTATTTCTTTACCGACTGTTACTGCTGCATCCGATTTCGTGTCATAGGTTCCTCCCAGCACTTCATAATTCCACTTTGGTCCTGAATAATTCATGTTGCTGGGGAATTTTGTACCAGTATCTACAAGATAGCACACCAGACCTGATTGCAAATTTATACCATAGGCCTGCGAGCCATCCGCTTTATACAGTTTTTTGGTCTGTGAATCATATGGATTCCCATTTCCCGTAAAATCTCTGTACTCCAGATAAAGTGTCTTGTTCTTCTCCGGAATGTCCATTTTATAACCAACAATTGCCGAGTTATCCCTGCTTCCCAAAGCCGTCAGCGTATACTCTCCATTGGCTCGAAGTGTGGGTATATTTTCATCCCCTAACCAGCCAAGAGCTTCCTGTTCCTTCACAGATATAAGCTGTGGCACCGGAGATAACGGTTTTCCCATAACCGACATAAAATATACCGGTGACTAACTTTTCGGATTATATAAATCCCCTAATCCAAAAATATGAGCTGTCTCATGCACCACTTTTCCCAACGATATAATAGCATTTCCATTGGCATCCTTATAAAGATAGCCACTGGAATCTCCGGGATCCTTCTCATAGCCATTTGTCAACTGTGCGTATTCCCCACTATTCAGCGTCCTCGTACCTGCATTTATAGTTACTAAACCGGTATAATCCTGATAGTCCCATAATGGATCACCCCACTGTACGGAAATATTCGTCTGCGTTGTGTTCTTATATATGATCGTTATCGCATCAATGATTCCATCACCATTTTTATCTTTAACAATAGGATATCCCGGCATACAAGCAGCAGGACCTAACGAACGTTGCGATTCGGGCATATTACTCTTATCCACATTGATGATACCGGTCGTTTTATAATAATAGAATGCATTCATCGGTTCATTTTTCCTTTTCTGATATTTTTGATAATCATAGTTGGGCATACGTTCTATCCATACCGCGTTATAATGGGACAGTGTAATTTGAGAGGTCCATTTGAAATCATGTGTTTGAAGATTCAGCGAATTCAAACTCACATCTACTCCGGTACGTTTATAATGTCCTCCATTGATAGGACGTGTTCCGTGCATTCCCAATAATTCAGTCGGTGCTGTCCCCAACAAATGGGTTACGTCATTACGGAATACATCTACACTACCCCAGATTCTATCTCTAAGAACGGAAAAATAGTCGAAAAAGCTGGTTTAACGATTTTGCGAGAACCGCCAAAATTTTCGACAACAAAACAATGGGTTGTGGTTCCTGACCCTGATCAATTAAAAAATGATGATGTAGTGTTGGTTCAACCTCATCATAAACGGCTTTGGGTTATTTTCAGAAGAGGCAGTAACTCAAACTCCCTTTTTGTCACATCAGCCTGCAACTCAAACTGTTTGATGTGTCCACAACCCCCAAAGGAGAAGGATGATGTTAGCTACTCTTCTCTATTACAACAAATTCAGTGTTTGCCGGACTCGGTTGAGGAAATTTGTGTTACAGGAGGAGAACCCACTATCCTGGGAACTAAATTTATAGAAATTTTAAAAACGGTTAAAAATAAAAATCCAGCCTGCTCGGTTCATGTTCTTTCGAATGCCAGACTTTGTAAGGACAAAACTTTTGTAAACCAGATGAAAAGCGTTGGATTGGAAAACCTAACTTTTGGTATTCCTCTTTATTCTTCAATTCCTGAATGTCATGACTATATAGTTCAATCGAAGGGGGCCTTTGATGAGACTATTGAAGGAATTTACAATTTGGCAGGAGCTGGAATAGGCGTTGAAATTCGTATTGTGCTCCATAAACAAACAATAAAAGGCTTGGGATTATTAGCTGATTATATTTATAACAAAATACCTTATGTAAGACATGTGGCATTTATGGCTATGGAGCACATGGGTTATGTGAAGAGAAATTGGGATTTACTCTGGGTTCATCCTTTAGATTACAAAGAACAACTTCTTGCTGCAGTTCGTTTTCTTTATATCAGAGGGGTTAATGTTTCGATATATAACCTTCCTTACTGCTTATGCGATAAACGAATGTGGGGATTTCTTCGTCAAAGCATTTCTGACTATAAAGTGGACTTTAATGAAGAATGCGAAAAGTGTGCTCTAAAGGGGAAATGTTGTGGGTTGTTCCATTACCAAAGAGAAGTCATGGAAGTCAAACGGATTTCCGCATTATAGGAATCATTTTAGAAGATGACTGCATTTGTCTTTTGCGATTTCTTCAGAGTCTCAAATAATTTCTAACGTTGACTTCTGAGTTATTTTGTCAAGTCTGCCTAAAAAGTCAAACCGAAGATAGGGAGGAGCTCAAAGTCAGATTCTTATTTCGACTCTGAGCTCCAATTACTTAAATCTACATAATTGTTTTATAGGCTTCGTTGGCCAGTTTCTTACCGAGTTCTACACCCGGCTGGTCAAAGGCGTTAATGCCGAAAAGCGTTCCCAGCATTGTGGTCTTATGCTCATACATGGCCATTAAAGCACCTAATGTCTCAGGAGTGAGCTCTTCAATGGAAACGGTGGAAACCACATTGAAATACTTGCTCTTCGGATCTCTGGTTACGAGCGCTTCCGTCTGAGCTTTGGCGTTAGCCATTAAGACGCGATGCAGTTCCTTGTGAGCGTGGCCCGGTTTCTCGCACCAAAAGACATCGATAGCGTTCTTTGCTGTTCCTTCACGAAGGAATTGATAGAAAGAATGCTGAGATTCATTTCCGTGTCCGCCCCAAACCGCTAAAGAGGTTTTGCCGATCACCGGCGTTCCGTCGGCAGCAGTACTCTTGCCTAAGCTTTACCTGTGTTTAGCCCCTTATATCGCGCAAAGTCCCGATAGACGGGGCTTAT
>ENA-ORMJ01001771-ORMJ01001771.1-human-gut-metagenome-genome-assembly--contig:-NODE-1771-length-12035-cov-14.069866_pt1 | contig 12035 bp, 9 predicted proteins | sample MGYA00242100_ERZ508989 | MGnify/ENA primary metagenome ERZ508989 (study PRJEB26280, sample SAMEA2531403) | human gut metagenome | biome: human gut; feature: human-associated habitat; material: faeces...
GCGGTCCCTTTTTTATCTCGTGGGCATGTGATTGGAAATTCTCATCTTAATTTATAGGGTTCACTCCTACCATGCGTGAGGAAATAGACAAGGTTTGGATAGAACCAAGCACGTGGAATGATGGTAAAAAAGCTGCTATGGCATTTGTTCCATTGCTTGAAGTCGTTATGAAGCAATACGAAGAAGGCAAGAATGAAGAGGCAGCAGGAAACGCTTTTTATCTTCTTGAACGACTTGCAAGGCTACACTGTAAAGATGTGGATTACTTTGAGCCTGACAGAGAGAGTCATTGCTCGTATTACGAGTTCCTATTGGAGGTTGTATGTCATATTCTGACACTTGTAATGAAAGACAAGCGTACAGAGCAGCAATACAGTAATGCTATGGTTTGGCATATTAACACTATCAATATGCTGTATGGGCAGATGTTTCAGTCTTCATTTACCAGTTTCGAGGATTTTCTGTATGGGGATGCTAAGAGAGACACGTTTGTGTTTGGGTTTGAATACTTGTTGGAGATGGATAAACACAAAAACCGATGGATACTATGGTTGCCGGATATATGTAAGGATAGCCTATTCAAATAAATTGATGGACGAGGTGTATTGGCGTTGGATGACAACATCCGAATAGCCGTGATATACCCGAACAACGGAAAGAAAGTCTGTGAGTTCATCAAAGACAACATTGATGAGATAAAGCGCATGAAATTGATTTGATGCGTAGATAATAATTTGTGGAAAAGACACAAATGATAAAAGAAATGCAGTTGTACAAATACCAGAAGGATATGTTACAGCAGATAGAGGATGCGTTTGTGATGCACCAATCTGTGATGGTACAGATGCCTACTGGAACAGGAAAGACCGTTCTTATTTCGGAAGTAGTGAAGAGAGAAGAACGAAGAGTGAACAATCCATGTGTATGGATTGTGGTGCACCGCAAAGAATTGGTTGAGCAGATAAAGGAGACGCTTGAAACCATGATGAGCTGCCCCTACTCTACCCTTGATACTACCTCTCCCCTTTTATCGCACAATTCCCATATTAAGGTAATGTCAATACAATGGCTGTCAAAACACTATCGGGATATGAAGGAACATCCCTCATTGATTGTAATTGACGAGGCACATCACGCCCTGGCAAAGACCTATGCCGAGATGATGAATGCATATCCTGAATCGAAAAAGTTGGGACTGACTGCCACGCCTTGCCGACTGACCAAACGAGGGTTTACTGATTTATTTGACGTACTGTTGCAGTCATGGTCGGCAAATAAATTCATTGCCAATGGGTGGCTGTCACTGTATGACTATATGTCCATCAAAGAGAACAGCGAAGATTGGCGCATGGTAAACTCACTTAAAAAACGAGGTGCCGACGGAGACTTCTCACTGAAAGAGATGAACGAAAAACTAAATGTGCGACCAAGCATCGAGAGACTTTGCGATACGGTGATGAGATATGCAGCAAACAAGAAAGGCATTACTTATGCCATAGACATTGCCCACGCAGAGCATATAGCGGAAGCGTACAGGCAGCATGGCATAAATGCAGTAGCTATAAGCAGCAAAACGCCGTTTACAGAAAGGAATACAATCATTGAAAGATTTAAGGGAACGATTGTAGGGGATTGTAATGATAAGCCTTGCCGTACATCTTTGAATCAAACCAACGACATACAAGTATTAGTGAATGTCGATTTGTTCGGTGAGGGCTTTGACTGTCCCGATGTTGAGTTTATTCAGTTGGCAAGGCCCACACTGTCATTGGCGAAATACCTTCAGCAAGTAGGACGTGGCATGCGTGTGTTTGAGGGCAAGAAGTATTGTCTGATATTGGACAATGTCGGGCTGTACCGCTTGTTTGGTCTGCCGTCAGATGACAGAGATTGGCAAGCCATGTTTGAGGGACGTGTTGCAGGGAAAGGCATTCTAACCAATGACGTGGGAAGGCCGTACAACATAGGCTATTCCATTTGTAACGAAAAAGATGCAATCACTTCTGACGCACAAACAGAGCTAATTACCGTGATGACGCATGAAGGGCAACGTATGGACTTGGAGGAAGCATACGGCTACAAGGTGGTCAGCAACAAAAATGGGCTGTCAGGTGTTGTGGATAAGGACGGCAAGGAAGTGCTACCCTATGACTATAATAAGGTAGAAATGAAAGCATACGGAATTGCAAAACTGTATTCTCGACGAAAGATAGACAGAGAACGTCCTTGGATGGACTTGCGCAATGGAATACGGTATTTCAAGCAACCATGGATCGAGAAGCATGGTTTTCTGGAGTTCACCACTACAGACGGGGTGCGCCTCTATCCAAGAGTAAGGACACGGCAAATGAACGAAAGTTGTTTTGTGTTGCAGAATGCGTTGAACTATGGCACGGACGAAGGGTTGCGGTTCCGCAATTTCTTTGTGCAGCCATCAGAGCCAGACAAGCTATACATATTCAAAGAGAAAATAGGAGATCTTTCGATATGGGAAGACGAGCAAAGAGGTTTGGCATGGCGCAAGTCTTTGGATACCATGTTACACCCTATGACCGCAGAAGAATTAACGGAAATGAAGAACGCATGGGAGAAAGAAATCAAACAGTTTGAAGAGGAGAAGAAACTATATCTGAGGTTATTCAGACCCAAAATAAGAATAGACGACATTGATGGCAAGACACGGTTGGAAGATTATAAGGAGCCAGCCAATCTGAGAATCACCAGCGTCACGAAGAACAATTATCAAGTATACTATCGAAAACATTGGTTGGATAAATGGGAATCATTAGGCAGTTACACCAAGATATTTCCCCAGGCATACGGCATAAGAGTTGTGCAAAACAGAGTTGGCAAATACCTTGTACGTACAAAACTGTACGAACCAATGGAAAAGCCAGAACAAATGTATGAGTTTGCGGAGCTGCAGGACAACGCCCTGCTGCATTTTACAGAGCAAGGCAAGGAATATTGGGTATATTTGGAGAACATGACATGCTTCACCCGAAAACCAATATTTGTCACCATCGGTTTCATGGAATTCTTGATGATTGGTACATTGTATATGAGACGTGGAGGAAACAATGGTGAAGTCTACAGAAGATCTGATATAAAGATGTACGATAACATATGCTTCTTAGGATCAAGAGAGGTGTTCGTCAAAACGGCATACAGACAACAACGTTATTGCATACAACAACGATCATTGGACGGCAAGCGTTTTGTGCTGAGTGACAGTATGAATCCCAATGAATCATCAACATGGTTTGATCTGTACTATGACGGTAACAATTCTCCGATAGTAGAAAGACGGAAAAAAGACTATGAAATATACGGAGTGAAGAAGTAGTGCCATAAAATGAGAATGTGAAAAGGCCGGTGTGTAAGATAAAGAGTCTTGGACATCGCCTTTGAGCTTTATAGAAACAAAATATTGAGCTATTCTCTGACTTCATCACCTTCTGGCACCACTGAATGATACGCGTTAGGTGATATTAGCACTCCTTAATTACAAACGTCAGGGCTGACACGCAAGTGTTGGCCCTTTTTTAATGATGAGCTGACACACTATTTGGGACAATATCCATTGTTTCAAAATTCAGTTTTCACCTCTCACAAAGCCCACCAAAAAATTATATTGCAAATTGTCTGCACTCTGCACTTTTCGTATGCACTTCACTGATTATCAATATATTACGGAGTGTAGACAACCTCATTTTTTGTATACACGCTGTCTGCACTTGTCTGCACTTATCTACACTCGTCTGCACGCTGTATGCACTTGTCTGCACTCCCCTCATTACATACCTCTGCACCTGGCTGGACGACGGCTATACCACCTACATAATTCGGTATAGGGGAAACGAATTTTTGATTAGAGCAACCGAAAAATCTACCTCCCGTTATTGTTCTAACCGCCCCCACAAACATTACGTCATAATGCGGTGGCAGAGGGAAACTGAGGAAGAATTAGCGTGCAAACAAGTGTAGATAAGTGCAGACAACCGTGCAGATAAAAAACGAAGTTGTCTACACTACGTAACAGATTGATAATCAACGCAGTGCAGACAAATAGTGTAGAGTGCAGGTAAGTGCAGGTAAGTGCAGGTAAGTGTAGGTAAGTGTAGACAAGTGCAGACAGCCGTGCAGATAAAAGACGGAGTTGTCTACACTACGTAACAGATTGATAATCAACGCAGTGCAGACAAATAGTGTAGAGTGCAGACAAATTGTGCAATTAAAAAATATTGCTGTCCGGGTAAAACTCCAAAGCATAAATAGACGCTTTGGAATTTCACCGGACAACAATAATAAAGGATATGATTTCCTAACTCCGTCAATGCGTCACCGCTAACGCGGAACCATAAGGACATAAGAACATAAGGACAAAAGTGTCTCAAGACATACGGGCATGGACTTGCGTCCATGTGCCCGCAAGAACATAAGGACTACGCCGTAGCGTTTAATGTTATTGCTGCTTTCTTATTCATGACACTCAAGGTCTTAACGGCATAGCCCTTATGTCTTGAAGCACTCTTGTCCTTATGTCCTTATGTTTTCACATTAGTGAAGGCGCAGAAAAGTGATGAAGTCTGAAGGGATATTATCTCCCAACATCATGGCTTGCGCTCCAATGCCCACCAAGCATAAGCTATGTAGGCAAGCACAAAAGGTATGAGCAAGCTTACAACCGACATAACGCCAAGCGTGAACTGACTCGAACAACTGTTGGCCAGACATAACGACGACTGCGGACTGGTGAGCGATGGATAATAGGCCGTATTGTTCAACCCTGCCATCAGAAGCAACGCTAACACAACAAGCACTACACCCGGGCCGGCATACCAAATGCCACAACGGCACGCTGCACGCCGCACGGACGACACAATGGCATACAGCACCAATGCCACACCAACAACAAAAAGCACAAGCACCCAAGGCAGAGCTAAAAGGTTGTGCAGATATTTATGGGGCTCTGCTACAAACTGTTGGGTGGCGGGTTGATAAGTCAATCCCGATGTTGTGAGCAGAAACACCACGTAGGCCACAAACAGAAGTACAAACGGCACGGCATCGGTTAGCAATTGCCGGCGCAAACGTGTCTGCAACTGTGGTTGGTCGGTGCGGTTGAGCAGATATAATGCACCGAGCACCCGTGCCAAAAAGAACACGGCAAGTCCGAGCACCCAATTCCAAGGCTGTGCCAAGGCTTCGAGTCCGTGCCAAGCACTGTTCCACTGGCTGATTACGGGTGAGGCATTGCTCAACAACGAAGCGGCCATGGCGTCGTGGCTCACACTAAATGCCGAACCTGTGAAGAAGGTTGACACTGCGGCCCCCAACACAAAGGGCCCTACAAAGCCGTTGAACACCAAGAAGCAACGATAGGCAGTTGTACCGAACAGGTTGTTGGGCTTGCCCTGATACTCGTAGGCTACGGCTTGCAGCACAAAGCTTACGAGCAACAATACCCATACCCAATAGGCTCCACCAAAACTGGTGCTGTAGAACAAGGGGAATGAGGCGAAGAAGGCTCCGCCAAAGGTGACAAGGGTGGTGAATGTCAGTTCCCACTTTCGGCCGGTGATGGCTATTATTGTGCCGCGCTCGGTTTCGGTGTGCCCTATACGGAATATCAGCGAGTTGGCTCCCTGCACAAACATAAGGAACACCAACAATGCACCAAGCAGCGACACCAAGAACCACCAATATTGCTGAAGGAATGTGTATGATAACATATTGAGAAAGTATTTGATAGTTGATTGTTTTTTGGGGGTGACGGGGAGACGAGTTAACGGGTAAGTATGCTCAAGCTTGCTTGAATTGCTGAGCCGCAGCCGATGATGTCAATAAAAGGCCAAAAGCACCGAACGCTACCTCTAATGGGGGCGACGCGTCCCGTGTCGGGATAGAGATAGAAGTTAAATACGAGCGCTACTACTGCTAATAATAGCTGCATATTTTCCCGACGCGAGACGCGTCGCCCCCATTAGTGCTTGCGTTTGGTGCTTGCGTTTGGTGGTAGCGTTTAATGCTTGTCGCCCAATAAAATGACGCAACTCATCGTTTTTCAATATGCACCATTCAGAACAAACAAAGTTCATCACTCCAAATATCGGGTGAGCCCAATATTTGCCCCCTCTCCCCGTCAGCCCTCCTATAAATGAGTGCGCGTGCTTTTTCTGCCATCTTACACTTTTATGCGTAACAAGTTGATATACAGAGGTTTCAAGAGTGTAAGATGATTTCAAACTATCCTACACACCCCTGCACACATCTTACACTTCACGCCCCGTTGCCTCGCAGTCTATTTGGACGTATGCGGTGGGTTTTACGCCACAGGGACGTAGAAAAATCTGTCGGAGCAACAGACTTTTCTGTCCCCCTATGCCGTAATATCTTCCTCCCGTATCTGTTCCGTGTGGCAGCATGTGGGTTGTGCAGGTAGTGCAAGTGGTGTGCAGGTTGCGTGTAGGTGGCATTGACAGCATCTTACACTAAGTAAGGTATTGATAGTCAATGAGTTGCAGCGTGTTTGTGTAAGATGTAAGATACTCCGCATATAAAGTTTTTGTAGTATAGTGAAGGTTCCAAGCGCCACTTTCTCATCTTGCACCTTTTATAGAATACTCATAATCTTTTTTTAGAGACTCAAGTTTCGGATTTAGCAAGCGCGGGCTGAAAGCCCAATGTAGCACCCAGCCCAGGGCAAGTGAAGCGACACCCTGGGGTTTCCGCATAGTAGAGTCTCCGCGCCCTGTAAGGGCAAAAGCTTTAACCCCTTATGTTATTATTCTTACTTGATAGCTGATTTAGCGGTCTTAAAGTGGAACATCGTATGTATACTTTGTTCAACACCTGCGCCATGTCTTAAAGCTTTTGCCCTTACAGGGCGCGACTGCTCCAACACGCGATACCCAGGGTGTCGCTTCGCTTGCCCTGGGCTATGGGCTCCATTGGGCTTTCAGCCCGCACTTGCCAAATCCGAAACTTGAGTTAGAGAAAACTTGAGTAAATTATGGCTGTCGGGGGAAACGTAATCATGCTAACGGATTCAAGCACAGAAAGGTCGCCAAGCCTTTTTGCGAGTTTTATGCCAGCCACATAGCGCTATTGTGCGCAGAATGTCTTACCTTTGCAAAACACATAGCCGCGGGGAGGACTGAGCGGGCTGACGCCAACCCATTCTGCCAACGCGCAACACAACACGCACATATACATTATATACATACACGAAACAGTCAAGTATTATGAAACTCTTACTTTTGGGCAGTGGCGGCCGCGAGCACGCACTGGCATGGAAAATAGCACAAAGCCCCCTCATCGACAAACTCTACATTGCACCGGGCAACGCCGGCACAGCCAATGCCGGTGAGAATGTGGCCATCAAGGCCGACGACTTTGACGCCGTGGCCAACTTTGTGGTGGCCCATGGGGTGGACATGGTGGTGGTTGGCCCCGAGGACCCATTGGTAAAGGGCATATACGACTACTTTAAGCAGCGCGACGACGTAAAGCACGTGCCCGTTATCGGCCCGTCGAAGGCTGGTGCCGTGCTCGAAGGCTCAAAGGACTTTGCCAAGGGCTTTATGAAGCGCCACAACATACCCACCGCTGCCTACGAAACCTTTGACGGCACACAGGTTGAGGAGGGTTGCAAATTTCTTGAAACACTCAAAGCCCCCTACGTACTCAAGGCCGACGGCCTGTGCGCCGGCAAGGGCGTGCTCATTGTGCCTACACTCGACGAGGCCAAAAAGGAGCTGCGCGACATGCTCGGCGGCATGTTTGGCAATGCCTCAAGCCGCGTAGTCATTGAGGAGTTCCTCTCGGGCATCGAGTGCTCGGTGTTTGTGCTCACCGATGGCAAGCACTACCAAATTCTGCCCGAAGCCAAGGACTACAAGCGCATTGGCGAGGGCGACACCGGCCTCAACACCGGCGGCATGGGTTCGGTATCGCCCGTACCTTTTGCCACCAAAGAGTGGATGCAAAAGGTTGAGGACGAGATTATACGCCCCACCGTCGACGGGCTTGCTGCCGAGGGCATCGACTACAAGGGCTTTATCTTCTTCGGCCTTATCAACTGCGACGGCCAGCCCAAGGTTATTGAATATAACTGCCGCATGGGCGACCCCGAAACCGAAACCGTCATGCTGCGCCTGAAGAGCGACATTGTCGACCTGTTTGAAGGTGTGGCCCAAGGCGACCTTGACAAGCGCAAGGTTGAGTTCGACCCGCGTGCCGCCGTATGCGTCATGTGTGTGTCGGGCGGCTACCCCCAAGCCTACGACAAGGGCTACGAAATCACCGGTGCCGACATCGATGGCAGCGTGGTGTTCCATGCTGGCACAGCCATTAAGGACGGCAAGCTTGTCACTGCTGGCGGCCGCGTCATAGCCGTAAGCTCTTACGGCAAGGACAAAGCCGAAGCCTTGGCCAAGTCGATGGAAGGCGCCGCACACATCAACTTTGACAAGAAGTACTTCCGCCGCGACATCGGACAGGATCTTTAAGTTCGTTACACTCGCAAATGTGCGAATGTGCGGATAAGGCAGACGCCGTAGCGCTAAGAATCAGGCACTGCGGCGTCAGCCATTTCGACCTATCTGTGAGCACAGCGAGCAACCACATCTGCATTTCAGCATATCTGTTCCCGTTGACGGAATTTCAGGTTAACGAGTAGGTTAACAAGTAAGTACTCAAGTTTCGGATTTAGCAAGTGCGGCCTGAAAGGTGCTGCGAAATAACGCTACCTCTAATGGGGGCGTCTCGCGTCGGGATAGAAGGAGCAAAATACGAACTCTGCTAAATAATGGCTGCATTTTTTCCCGACGCGGGACGCGTCGCCCCCATTAGTGCTTGCGTTATTTCGCAGCACCTTTCAGCCCGCCCTTGTTAAATCTGGAACTTCAACTTGTTTACTAATTCCGCCAACGCATTCATAGCGAGCACCACATCTGCACATCTATATCCCCGTGTACACACATTCATTCCGAAACACCATCGTATCAAGTTCATTCACACTGCCCGGCATGGCCGTGCTGACACTTGTGTTATGGGTGTTGCCCGGCATGGCCGACAGCACCCTATGGGGCGGTTTGGCCATCACCATGCTCACCGCCTACCTCATTATGGAGCTAAACAACCGCAACGCCCTGTTGCGCATACGCTCCCGCATGATGAGCACCACCTTCCTATTCATGATGCTCGTGTGCCCCACACTGCACTGTTGGAACATCGACGCACTGACTGTGGTATGCCTGATAGCAGCCTACTTCACCCTATTCGCGTCATATCAAAAGTACAGGTGCGAAGGCTACATATTCCACGCATTCCTGTTTGTCAGTATGGGCAGCATGGCCTTTCCGCCCATGCTCGTGCTGGCACTCGCCTTCTACGTGAGCATGCTGTTCCAACTGCGCAACTTCAACTGGCGAACCTTTATGGCCGGCATTTTCGGATTGACCCTGCCCTATTGGGCATACGCCGCCTACGCCATCTGGAACAACCAGCTCGACACTGCCTTTCTCTACCTCAACGAGTGGTTCACCCCCATCATGCCCGACTACAGCCGTTTTCCACCCAACCAGCTGGCCACAGCCGGGGCCATCATGTTCTGGGCACTGCTCGCACTCATACACACCTTCCGCACAGCCTACAACGACAAGATACGCACCCGAATGCTGTCGTACGTCATCGTCACGGTAGAGTTCACCCTCGCCGTGCTGTTAGCCGTGCTGCCCCACTGCTTAGAAAGCACCATACACCTGTTCATAGCCAACACATCACTACTCGTGGGCCACTACTTTGCCTTGGGCAAGGGGCGCTTTTTCAACGCGTGGTTCTACCTCACCATACTCGTGTTCGCCGGCCTTGGCGTGTGGAACTATCTTTCACTCTACTTATAAGGCCCCCTCGAAAAGACACACTTCACCATCATGGATACCATCATCACCACACTGGCCGCCCACGGCGGCATAGGCATGTTCTGCGCCGCCTTTTTGGCCGGCACCTTTCTGCCATTTGCCTCCGAGGCCGTACTGCTTGCCCTGTTGGCTGCCGGCACCAATCCGGTAGAACTGCTGATATGGGGCACCGCCGGCAACACCCTTGGCGGATTGTTCAACTACGGCGTAGGCTCGATGGGCCGCGAGGAGTGGATTGCCCGCTGGACCAAAGTGGCCCCCGACAAGCTGGAGCGTGGCAAGCAATGGGTGCGGCGCTACGGCGCATGGGCCGGACTGCTGGCATGGGTGCCTGTCATAGGCAGCGTCATCACCGTGGCACTGGGCTTTCTGCGCGTCAACCTGCTCTACTCGCTCATAACCTTTGCCACCGGCAAATTCATACGCTACTGGCTGATAGTCAGAGCCTACATTGCCATATAACCCACTCTTATTCATAACAACACACAAAACGCCACCCCCGATATGCACAAACCATTCACACGCCTCTTGTTGTTGCTCCTGTCCGTCACCGCCCTCTGCGCCTGCCGCCGACCTACAGCCGACTCCGACCGTCCGGTGCTCACCGTGAGCATTGAGCCGCTGCGCTATGTGGTCGAGGCCATTGCGGGCAACAAATACGAGGTGCACACCCTTATGCCACAAGGCGCAAGCCCCGAAACCTACGAGCCCACCCCACGGCAAATGATGGAGCTGAACGACTGTGAGATAGTGTTCCGCACCGGCACATTGGGCTTTGAGCAATCCAAACTGCCACAAATGGCCAGCGCCGTGCCTGATCTGCGCATGGTGAGTTTGGCACAAGGCATCACCCCCCTGCGCGACAACACCCACAGCCATGGCGCCGAGGGCGAGAGCATCGACCCCCACGCCTGGCTCTCGCCGCAATGCCTGCTCGTCATGGCCCAAAATGCGGCCAGCGCCCTGTGTCAGGCCGACAGCGCCAATGCGCCCTACTACCAGCAGCGCCTCAAAGCCTTTGAGCAGCAAATGGACAAGCTCGATGCCGAACTGCGCCGCAGCCTGATGCCGCTGCAGGGGCGTGCCTTCCTCATCTACCACCCGGCCTTAGGCTACCTGGCACGCCAGTACGGCCTGCATCAGCTGGCCGTGGAGCACGACGGCAAGGAACCCTCGGCCGCCTACATGCAGCAGTTGGCCAACCGCTGCCGCGCCGAAGGGGTGAAGGTGGTGTTTGTGTCGAAAGAGCACACCGGGCGCGCCGCACGACGCCTTGCACAAGACATAGGAGCCAAGGTGGTCGAAATCAACCCGCTAAGCTACGATGTGCCAGAACAGATGAAACTGATAGCGAAAAGTCTGAAGCAATGAACAGCGACAACAGCATTATACTCAACATCAACAACGTTTGCCTGAGCTACGGCGAGCGCCACGTGTTGTGCCACATCAAGGAGTGTCTGCGCCGCACCGACTTTGTGGTGCTCAGCGGTCCCAACGGCGGTGGCAAAACCACACTGCTGCGGCTCATAGCCGGACTGCTGCCCCCCACCCGCGGCAAGATTGAGCGCAAACCGCATGTAGTGGTGGGCTATCTTCCGCAGTACCGGCACATCGACCGCCAGTTTCCCACCACCGTGGCCGACATTGTGCTCTCAGGACTTGCCTGCCGCAAACGGCTGTGGCAGCCCTTCAGTGAGGCACACAGGCAACAGGTGGCGCAGGTGCTTGAGCAATTTGAACTTGAGGGACTGGCGCAGCGCCCCATAGCCGAGCTCAGCGGCGGCCAATGGCAGCGCACGCTCTTGGCCCGCGCCTTTGTGTCGGCACCCGACTTGTTGCTGCTCGACGAACCCGAAACGCATCTCGACGAGCCATCGCGTACCAAGCTCTATGCCATGCTGGCCGAGCAGAACCACCAACGCGCCATTGTGGTGGTGAGCCACGACAACCACATGTTTCCGCAAGTGCCCGACTGCCGCATCTGGCATGTCGAAGACGGCAGCGTGACAGAACGCGGGCCAATATGCTAATGGGTTAGTTCATTAGCATATCACTCAACTTTCGGATTTAGCAAGTGCGGGCTGAATCATCGTGCAAGGCGAATGCAAT
>ENA-ORMJ01001773-ORMJ01001773.1-human-gut-metagenome-genome-assembly--contig:-NODE-1773-length-12030-cov-2.622296_pt1 | contig 12030 bp, 8 predicted proteins | sample MGYA00242100_ERZ508989 | MGnify/ENA primary metagenome ERZ508989 (study PRJEB26280, sample SAMEA2531403) | human gut metagenome | biome: human gut; feature: human-associated habitat; material: faeces...
AAGTAACAGATGATATAGAAAAAATCCTAAAAGTTTAGGATTTTTTTGTATGATTTAATTTTTTAATATTACTTGTACGCCCATGTTTTAAAATACGTCGATAATTTTCAGCTAATGCTTTTTCATATTGACTTGTCATCCAAGGTACATAGAATTGATTATTTGCGATTTGATCAGGTAAATATTGAATATATTCCCATAACTCAGGACGGTCATAATTATATTTTTCATCCTCTTCTAGACCAACAGGTGTTAATCTTAAATATTCAGGTGCAGGCAAAGATTGTTGTCTTAAAGAAGCTAAGGCAGCATCAATAGCTGCTTCTGATGATTTAGATTTAGGTGAAAGACATAAATCAATAATAGCACTTGCAATAGGAATTCTTGCCTCAGGAAATCCTACTGTTCTGGCAGCTTGAAAAGCAGCAACAGTACGCATACAAGCATTTGGATTAGCAAGTCCAACATCTTCATATGCACAAACAAGGACACGTCTTTCTAATGATTCAATATCATTATATTCTATCAACTTTGCAAAATAATACATAGCTCCATTAGGATCACTTCCACGAATAGATTTTTGTAAACCACTTAAAGTATCATAATATTGATCTTCATCTTTATCAAATTGACCATTAGCTTGTGTTAAAGCATTTTTAGCATCTTCAATAGTAATATGATTATCATGAGAAATAATTGTACATACTTCTAAACAATTATATGCAAAACGAATATCTCCTGATGAAAGACGAGCAATATGTTGCAAGACTTCTTCATCACATTGATATTGATGGTGATAGCCTTTTTCGCTATCTAAAGCGTGATGTAAACCTTGAATAATATCTTCTTGAGTTAAAGGCTTAACTTCAATGATTTGACATCTTGAACGAATGGCAGGATTGATAGAATGATAAGGATTAGCTGTTGTACATCCAACAATAATCAATAGACCACTTTCTACATAAGGAAGTAAATTATCTTGTTTCATTTTATTCATACGATGAATTTCATCGATAATGACAAAAAGACCATTAGATAATTTAGCTTCTTCAATAATCAAATCCATTTCTTTTTTATTTCCACACAGACAAAACAACTCATGTCCGTTTACAAGGACACTCACACTTTACAAAGGCATTACATTTTTCACAGACGTTAACGATTACATTTCTTTTCCGTGAAGTTCCCGTTAAGCTTTTACTGCGCCTATTGCAGGTCTTTTTTTTGCATATACATTTGCGCCAAAATACACAGGGGCCTATGTTTAGTACCATTTTCCAATGACCGGACAGAGGCATTCCAAAAGAAAACCAAATCTCTAATTTAAAGCAAAAGAAATGAAAATTAAAAAAGTATTGATGGGAGTTGCACTGGCAGCAATGTGTTTAATGAGCGCACAAGCGCAACGCCGCAATGAGATTCAAGTTCCCAATCTGAACGGGTACACTACTTTAAAATGTGACTTTCACATGCACAGTGTTTTTTCGGACGGTCTGGTATGGCCTACCGTACGTGTAGACGAAGCATATCGAGAAGGACTGGATGCCATTTCTCTGACAGAACATATTGAGTACCGCCCACACAAAAAAGACATTATAGCAGATCATAACCGCTCTTATGAACTGTCTCAGAAGCAGGCGAAGAAGTTAGGAATACTTCTAATCAGAGGCAGTGAAATCACCCGTTCCATGCCTCCGGGACATTTTAATGCAATCTTCCTGAACGACTCCAATCCATTGGAACAAAAGGCATATAAAGACGCTTTCAATGAGGCAAAAAAACAAGGAGCCTTTATCTTCTGGAATCATCCGGGCTGGGCACGCCAGCAGCCGGACTCCACCCTGTGGTGGCCTGAGCATACACAACTCTACAATGACGGCTGCATGCACGGCATTGAAGTAGCCAATGGTGGTCTTTTCATGCCCGAAGCCATTCAATGGTGTCTGGACAAGAATCTGACCATGATAGGAACTTCCGATATCCACCAGCCTATCCAGACAGACTATGATTTTTCAAAAGGCGAACACCGCACGATGACGTTTGTCTTTGTCAAAGAACGTTCTCCGGAAGGTATCCGTGAAGCACTCGACAATCGCCGCACCGCCGTTTATTACCGCGAACTGGTGATCGGGCGTGAAGAAATCCTCCGTCCCTTCTTTGAAAAATGCGTAGACATAAAAGAAGTGAAACGCACCGAAAAAGAAGTGACATTTTCTGTCATGAACGCTACCGATCTGGTACTGAAACTGAAAAAGACCGCACATGATCCTTCTTTGGTCTATTTCCGCGAAATGACATTGAAACCACATACGCAGCATACAATCTCTGTGAAGTTTGACAACGGTATCAAAGGAGGCGACTGCAATTTTGAAGTTACCAACTTCATCGTAGCCCCCGATAAAGGTTTGGATTACACCATCAAACTATAAAGTTCCAGCCATCAAAGCCATGTAATATCAAGATATCCGACGAACTACATGCGGATAATCGTTTAATTTTAAATTATTACTTTATGAATCGTTACTTATCCCTAGCCTGCTCGCTGGTAGCTTTCTTCTATTTATCGAGTTGCGAAAGCTACAGTGAGCCCACCGAGAAAGCCCACCAATCCGATCAACCGATTGTACTGACCTCCTTCTATCCCAAAGAAGGCGGAGCACGTGACAAAATTCTTCTGGACGGAAAAAACTTCGGCACCGACGTGAGTAAAATCAAAGTATATTTCAACAATGCCAGGGCCTCCGTCGTTTCATCAAGCGGAAGCCGTATTTATGCCATTGTACCGCGCCTTCCGGGCGATAATCCCCGTATCTCCGTAGTGGTCGACACCGATTCTGTCGCTTACGAAGAAACATATGCTTATCATACACAGGCATTGGTCAGCACGGTCACCGGAAACGGTGAAACGAGCTTCCTTGCCGGAACACTCTCCACCGCTCAGGTATATGGCAAATATCTTGATCTGGATGCCGAAGGCAATCTTTTCATGTCATGGCGTGACGGCGGTACATTTGGAATCGCCCGGATAAACGAACAACAGAACATTGTGACTCCTCTCATTGAAGCAGATGCCGCCAACCGTATCTTATATGCCAACGGCTTAACGGTGGACCGTGCCACCGGAATGCTGACCGCCGCACACGAGTCGGTCAAAGAAGTGACGTTTACCTTCGATCCGCGTGAAGCCTGGTATCCCCGCCAGCGTAACATAAAATACTCACAGTCGGATCTGAACTCAATCGTAGATGCCGACAGATACAAGAATTTCGTCACCTTCTGCCCTTATGACGGCTATCTATATACACGATACCGTGATGGAAAGATCGCTAAAATAGATCCCAACACATTCGAAGGACACATTATCCATCAAGGTCCCAGCGGATCACAATACGGACAGGCGATTAATCCTGCGAAGCCTTGGCTTCTGTATATAACGCTTCACTCCAACGCCCCTACCGCATACAGACAAGGGATTTCGGTGCTCGACCTCCGCGATCCGGATGGAACAGGCGGATTTAAGCGTCTCAATGCTCCCGGCGGCAGCGCTTTCCGTGACGGTCCGATTGAAGATGCCCTCTTCAATTATCCCAAGGATATCAAGTTTGACAACGACGGCAATATGTTCGTAGCCGACTATGGCAACCATTGCATCCGCATGATATCTGCCGACAATATCGTCACGACAGTTGCCGGACAGCCCGGCGTCGCCGGATACAAGGACGGAGGACCGGTAGAGTCCTTATTCAAGAATCCCTGGGGAGTGGCTGTCAATGAACAGGGAGACATTTACATTGCAGACTGGGGTAATGCACGCATTCGCAAATTGGTTATCGAATAACAAAGTAAACTCACAATGAAAATCAAACAGATTTTATACTTAATGTCGTTCTGCTTATTGCTTTCGGCAACAACCTTCGCGCAGCAAGTTCAGGAATTTACCGTTTCAGGAACTGTCGTGGATAAGGACAAGCTATCCATGCCCGGCGTATCGGTATACATCAAAGACAAGCCCTCCAAAGGTACCACAACCGACAATGACGGTAATTTCAAGCTGAAAGTGGTTTATGGAGACAAAATGATATTTTCTTTTATCGGCTTCAAACCGTCGGAGCACGTGGCCATCAAACCCCAAACCGACTTAACGGTCACACTGCTTGAAGACAACAATTCCCTTGATGAAGTGGTTGTCGTCGCACTGGGAAACGTTCAGCGGAAAATCAGTTCGGTAGGTGCCATTACGACGGTCAGCACTAAAGATATCCAGTCCCCCTCCCCTTCCATCAGTAACTTGTTGGGAGGCAGGGCAGCCGGTGTCATTTCCTTGCAGAGCAGTGGCGAGCCCGGTCAGAATATCGCCGATTTCTGGGTACGTGGTATCGGTACGTTCGGAGCCAACAGCAGTGCCCTTGTACTGATTGACGGTCTGGAAGGCGACCTCAACACCATCGACCCTGCCGATGTCGAAAGTTTCTCCATCCTGAAAGACGCGTCGGCAACTGCCGTGTACGGAGTAAGGGGAGCCAACGGAGTCGTATTGGTCAACACCAAGAAAGGCCTTTCGGGCAAAATTCAGATTACCGGACGTTTCAACACCACGCTGTCCGTCCTCAACCGTCTGCCGAAATATCTGGGAGCTTATGAGTATGCGCAGTTAGCAAACGAAGCCAGAGCAGTACGGAACGAAACACCTTTGTATGACGATACGGAAATGGGAATTATACGCGACGGTCTCGACCCCGACCTCTATCCCAACGTAAACTGGCAGGATGAGATACTCAACAAAACATTCTGGCGGCACACTTATTATGTAAGCGGACGTGGCGGAAGCGATGTGGCACGTTATTTTCTGAGCCTGGGAGGTAAAAACGAAAGTGCGGCCTACAAGGTAGACAAGAACAGTATATACAGTTCGAACGTCAGCTACAACACCTATAATTACCGTATCAATCTAGACGTGAACCTGACCAAATCAACGAAAGTTTATTTGGGTTCGGACGGATTCCTCTCCCAGTTGAATCAACCCGGCGTAGCCAATACCGAATATATATGGGGAGCACAGTCGCGGCTTACTCCATTGTCCATCCCCACCCAATATTCCAATGGTATGCTGCCCGGACGCGGTGCCGGAGAGCTGTCATCGCCTTATGTCATGATCAACCATACGGGAAAGGCTGCCAACGAAGTGTACAAGGGCAAATCGACTTTGGCAATCAATCAGGACTTTTCCGAATTGATCAACGGGCTTAAACTACGTGTACAGGGAGCGTACGATATCCACAGCTACTTCAATGAACGGAGAAGCGTGCAGCCGGCCCTCTACAATGCACTGGGCAGAGCAAGCGACGGATCACTCATCATGCAGGAAACCGTACAGGAGAAAAAAGCCTCGTACAGCAAGTCCACCCGCCAGTACCGCAAATACCACTTTGAGGCTACGCTCAATTATGACCGGCTCTTCGGTACAGATCACCGGACATCCGCACTGGTCTATTATTACATCAGCGATTCCAAAGACACGGACGACGCCACAAGCAACTTATCGGCCATTCCCTTGCGCTATCAGGGAGTATCCAGCCGGTTTACTTATGGCTACAAGGATACTTACCTGCTGGACGTCAACTTCGGATACACCGGTTCCGAAAACTTCCAGCCCGGCAGACAATACGGTTTCTTCCCGTCCGTCGCATTGGGTTGGGTACCTACCGGCTACAAGTTTATACAAGAGGCGCTCCCCTGGCTCGACTATCTTAAAATAAGAGCTTCGTATGGTTCGGTAGGTAACGACCGGATTACCGATGTCCGCTTCCCCTACCTTACTAAAGTGAACGAGGGCACCGGATCAGCTTGGGGCGTTCCCGATATCGAGATTATTGGCGAGACACGTATCGGAGCCGATAACCTGGCATGGGAAAAGGCCATCAAGTCCCATGTGGGTATTGCAGGAAAGTTGTTTAATAACAAGATCGATTTCGTTGTCGATATTTTCCATGATCAGCGTAACGGTATTTTCCAGCAACGCGTACAGGTGCCCGAGTTCGTAGGAGTGGTCTCCAATCCATACGCGAATGTGGGTAAAATGAAAAGTTACGGTGCCGACGGAAACATCAGCTTCACGCAGGACTTCACTCCCGATTTCGGCTTCACCTTACGGGGTAATTTCACGTACTCCAAAAATAAAGTACAGAACTGGGAGCAGGCTTATCTGGAGTACCCTTACCTGGAATACAATAATTTCCCGTACAATTCCATCCGCGGATATCAGGCAGTCGGACTGTTTAAGGACGAAGATGACATCAAATACAGTCCCAAGCAGACTTTCGGGGAGGTAATGCCCGGTGACATCAAATATAAGGATATCAATGGAGACGGTATGGTGGACAAGCTGGACATGGTGCCGTTGACACACAGCACTTATCCGCTGCTGATGTACGGCCTGGGGGCAGAAATCCGCTACAAGAATCTGACTCTGGGTGTATTGTTCAAGGGAACCGGCAAGACCTCTTTTTTCTATGTAGGTCAAAAAACGAAGGTGAACGACGAAACCCGCCTCAACGGAATGGGATATATGCCTTTCTTCGAAGGTAATACCGGAAATGTACTCACCCTGGCAGCCAATCCGGCCAACCGATGGATTCCCAAAGATTATGCCATCGCACACGGGATCGACCCATCCCTTGCCGAAAACAAGGACGCGCGTTTCCCGCGCCTGCAATATGGAAATAACAGCAACAACAGCCAGTTATCCACCTTTTGGCAGGGCGATTCACGCTACATACGCCTGCAGGAAATCACCCTGAGCTACCATCTTGCAGCAGCATTTCTGAGACGCATTGGTGTTTCTTCACTGGATATCCAATTCGTAGGTAACAACCTCTATGTATGGGATAAAGTGAAACTCTTCGATCCGGAACAGGCACGCTGGAACGGCCGTGTATATCCCATCCCTTCCACCTATTCCCTGCAATTATATGTCAATCTCTAACAAATACATCACCCGATAGAATGAAAACATCCCTAATAAAAAAAACAGCAAGAATGTTCTTCTTGGTTCAGGCAGTCATGTTGGTAACGTCCTGCAGCAACTTCTTAAACATAGACAATTACTTTGATGATGAATTCAACATCGACTCGGTTTTCACCAATGCCCGATATATGGAAGCGTATATGTGGGGAGCGGCAGCCATGTTCCCGGATGAAGCACAGACCATCCGTAACGGGTACACACCGGGACCGATGGCGACCGACGAAGGATTTAACGGACTGACCGGAAGCGGAACGGCCAATATCTATCACGGCATGGATTTCGCCAACGGAAAGATCACACAGGATTTCCTCGGAGACGGCTCCCCCAACCTGAACCAATGGGGCAAATACTACAAAATCATCCGTAAGTGCAACAGCATCCTGCAAAACCTCGACCGCCCGAAAGACCTGACAAACTCGGAACGGCTCAGACTGGAAGGATACACACGTTTTATCCGTGCCTTCGCCTACTACAATCTTTTGGTCGATTACGGTCCGGCAATCTTGCTGGGAGACGAAGTAGTGAATACCAACGAACCTATCGAATACTACGACCGCCCCAGGGCCACCTATGACGAAACAATGAACTATACTTGTGAGGAGTTCGAAAAAGCGGCACGGCTGCTGCCCTCGCCTCAGGATGTTTCCACGCTGGACTTCGGACGCCCCACCAAAGGAGCCGCACTCGGCCTGGTAGCCCGCCTGCGACTGATACACGCCAGCCCGCTGTTCAACGGGGGAACTGTTGCCAGCTCCTATTTCGGCAACTGGAAACGCAAGACCGACGGTGTGCATTATGTCTCCCAGCAATATGACGAAAGCCGGTGGGCAGTAGCTGCCGCCGCCGCAAAACGGGTGATGGATATGGGAGCGTACAAGCTCTATACGTATGCAAAAGACGACAACACGCCGGAGCTTCCCGCCGGAGTCACTTCCGACCCCAATTTCTATGACGCCTACCCGAACGGAGCCGACGGAATAGACCCTTTCAAATCTTATTCGGACATCTTTACCGGCGAAGCCGTAGCGTCCATCAACCCGGAATTGATCTGGGGAAGAAACACGACGTACCTCAACGAAACCATCAGCAAAGGTTCTTTCCCTCCCTCGATGGGTGGATGGGGACGTTTCTGCGTCACTCAGAAAGTGGTAGACGCCTATCTGATGGACGACGGCCGTACGAAAGAAGAAGCCGCCGCCGACGGATATTACTCGGAGACAGGCTTCACTTCCGAACCGCGCAACTTTTCCGGCTATCCCCTCAACGCCGGTGTATATAAGATGTACGCCAATCGTGAAATGCGGTTCTACGCGTCTGTAGGATTCAATGAGGCAGTATGGCAGGCATTGTCCAGTTCGACTCTCAACAACCACACAGCCAAGTACTACTATCAGGATGAAGACGGTCGTGGCGGTGTTACAGCCACTTCGCCCAACTATCCCATCACCGGATACGTAATCAAAAAGTACAATAATCCGATGGATGCCTGGACCGGCACCGGAGCCCGCCATATCCAGAAAGCCTATCCCATCATCCGCTATGCGGAAATCCTGCTATCATATGCGGAGGCACTCAACAACCTGACCGGCCCCCACACCGTAGAACTGGACGGTCAGCCTTATACCATGAGCAGAGATAAAGAGGAAATTAAAAAAGCATTCAATCAAGTCCGCTACAGAGCCGGACTGCCGGGGCTGACAGCCAATCAACTCAACAGTACGCCAGAAGTACAGAAACAGATAGAACGCGAACGTATGGTAGAGTTTTTATGGGAAAACAGACGTTTCTATGATGTCCGCCGCTGGGGTATTTATGAAGAGACAGAGCAGAAACCTATCCGTGGAATGAATCCCGACGGCGCAACCAAAGAGACTTACTACCAGCGTGTCATCCCTAGTTCTTCCTCATTCCTGACGAGGGTGGTTGACAAAAGGTCTGTCTGGGTGCCCATACCACGCAACGAAATGAGGAGACTGCCTTCCCTCGACCAGAATCCGGGTTATTAATCTAAATAACAAAAAAGAAAATGAAACGAGATTTTATAACGATACTCGCACTTATGACAGCGCTTTCGTCATGCAATGACGATGCGCTGTTTGAGAAAGAAATGTACAAGAATGTAGTGGCCCTGATCAGCAGTGACTACTATAACACGTTTGAAGAAGTGGTCACCTTGTCCCCTACCGGAGAAGAGGCGACAGGATATATCGCAGCCTGCACCGGAGGTACCCATGCCCCGAAACAAGACATGGTGATCGGGCTGGAAGAAGACCTGACTTCACTGGAATTCTACAATCGGTCTCTTTACGACGTCGATGAAGCCTGCTATGCCAAATTCCTGTCCAGTGACAAATACGAGATCGTAGATTACAAGATTCAGATCAATGCAGGCGAACGGACAGGCAGAACCATGATCAAGATACGTCCCGAAGGACTGTCGCCGGATTCTACCTACTTCGTAGGATTAAAAGCTACGGATATCTCCGGTGTCGAGATTAATGAAAGCAAAAACACCATTCTATATCAAATACTTATCAAGAACGATTATGCAACGCAGGGCGAAAACGTTTACTATTCAATGACCGGTCTGGCAGACGGGATGGCAACCGCAGGTAACAAGAAGATGTTTCCACTCACCCACAACAGCGTACGCATGATAGCCGGAACGGAGTCTTTTGAAAGCAATGTGGATCACATCAACAAAACCGCTATCATACTGCAAGTGGAGGAAAACAATCATGTCACGATAAAGCCGTACAAGGATATTGAGGTAACTCAGATAGACGGTGACTCCAAATACCCCAATACATTCAAGGTAGAGGAATCTTTCGGTCATACTTATAATGTATTTCTGCTGTCGTACCGATATACAAAGGATGGGAAAAGCAAGGTGATGCAAGAGGAATTGCGGCTGGAAATAAATAATTAACGCAAAAACCTCATAAGGTTAACCCTTTTCTCTTTAATATTAATAACTTTGTATGCAAATCTTCTTTCGTACCACTATAGTGGCACGAAAGAAGAACTATAGTTCCCCTTGTGCCCCACTATAGTGGTCCGCACGGGGAACTGTAGTAGAACGAATTAATATTTAAGCCGGATTCCTTAGTTTATAGGAACGGAAACATTAATAACACAACAAAATAACTTAAGTTATGAGCGCACAGTATGACCTTTACGAGACTCCCGATATCAAGCAGACAGGAGAAAAACAACCCCTTCATCCCCGCATTGTTCCCAAAGGGACTATCGGTCAGGACGAATTTCTGGACCGCGTGCACAAATTTACGGGAATCAGCCGTAGTTTGCTGGCAGGAGCAATGCAGTCTTTTCAAAATGAGTTAAAAGATTTACTGGCTAACGGCTGGATTGTAGAATTAGGCGAGATCGGCTATTTCTCCGTATCGCTGCAAGGACCACCCGTAATGCACAAGAAAGATGTGCGTGCACAATCAATCAAACTAAAAAACATCAACTATCTACCGACCAAACAATTCAAGCGGGAAGTAGGGTATGACATGAGATTGGAACGTACCGAATCCCTCACCCGCCCCAAAGGTAACGGACGTAGCGAAGCGGAATGTCTGGCACTAATAACCGCCCACCTTGAAAAATATCCTTGCATGACTCGCACTGATTATTGCCATATGACCGGTCACGACAAAAAACGTGCACTAAAAGAGCTGAACGCTTTTATCGAAAAAGGGATACTGATGCGCTACGGAGCAGGAAAACAGGTGGTTTATGCGAAGAAAATGATTTGATGCATATAGCTTATGTCCCTAATTGAACTCATTAGATGAATAAGGAGAATATGTTTTATAGATAGCCAATATTTATAAAAGTATATTGGATAGGAAGGCTTTTAAACAGTACACTTAGAGAAAATAACAGCGGAATATTAAATGACCGCTGTTAGTATAATGTTAGTAACAATAGAATTATGAGAAAAGAAGTTGAACAATTAGCTTTAATGGGTGCAATGCCCGATGAAACAGACGAACCAACAGATGTATTGATTGATAAATATGCAGACTTATTAGGTAAGATAACTAAGCCTATCACTTTGGATGAAGCGCATATTTTAATCAAGCTCTTTCCACCGACTGCTTTATATGGGATAGAATGGACATTACTACATTTAATAGAGTCTGTGTATTCAGAAATAAAATCTCTTGAATATAGAGAACTTATAAATGAATGTAATAGTACAGAGTTCAAGAAGATGTTAGTTCAACGTCTTAATAATTCACAACAGAAAAAAGTTATTAACGAAGCAGGATAACGCTTACAGCGTTCCCCGCTTAGCCATTATCAGTGATCCAAAACAAACAAATGTATGGAAAAGTATGATATAAATAAGGTATACACCCCATAATAATAAATGCTCATCAATCGGGAATGATGAGTGTCTCCAATAAGGTATATATCCTGACTCTTGGAAAACCTGCATTAAAAAAAGATATCGCAACGATATTTGATTATGCAGAGATTCAAGAATTTCCGAATACTCGTGAGCAAAAAGAATTCTCTCAAAAATGGCTCAATTCTTTTTTAAACAGAGAGACTTACTAAATACGTCAAGTAAGTTGTAATATGTAATTCCTATTAATCAATTAAATGAAAAAAGGTACGAATAAAACAGATAATTATTTCGAACGCGTAAAACAAAGATTACATCCTCCCAAATACAGATATTATTTCTTCGATTATCTGTATTTTAAGGGTGAACAATGGAGCAAGAAAGCCTTCAGATGCTCCGGTGCATTCATTTTACTGGAGTATTGGATAATGATCGTAGCTTTTCCGGCATTTGGATTCACGAGTGTAACCCATCACTTTGGAGACAATGCGGTCATATTTTATCAAGTACTGATTCTTTTATTGCCTTACATTTTCATATTTTTTCGTTACCGTAAAGACAGAAAAAAAGTATATCTTCCAGTGCAGCCGCAATTTTATTGTGATGAATGATCATTCTTATAACACGAAAAATATCGAAAACA
>ENA-ORMJ01001776-ORMJ01001776.1-human-gut-metagenome-genome-assembly--contig:-NODE-1776-length-12026-cov-3.936931_pt1 | contig 12026 bp, 10 predicted proteins | sample MGYA00242100_ERZ508989 | MGnify/ENA primary metagenome ERZ508989 (study PRJEB26280, sample SAMEA2531403) | human gut metagenome | biome: human gut; feature: human-associated habitat; material: faeces...
CCGCAAGGGAGCGCACAGAGATCTGTTGCGCTCCTTTTCACTTTTACGCGGCGGCGATCCCCTGGTGACCGAACTGCCGCGGTAACCTGAGAAACACGTTTTTGCGGACTTTCATAGTCCACTACCTTGATACTGGATCGCAGTGTATCTGCAATCCATACACCATGGAGGAATGTATGAAATTTATTCACACCGCCGATATCCACTGGGGCATGATCCCGGACAGCGATAAGCCCTGGGGCAAAAAGCGGGAACAGGCGATCCGTCTGACGTTCCAGGGGATCATCGAGGACGCCAGGGACTCCCGCGCGGACCTTCTTCTGATCTCCGGTGACTTATTCCACCGCCAGCCCTTAGCGCGGGATCTGAAAGAGGTCAACTACCTGTTCTCCACGATTCCGGGAACCCGCGTTGTCATCATCGCCGGGAACCATGACCGGATCCGGAAGAGTTCCGCCCTCTTGAGCTTCACCTGGGCGCCGAACGTCACATTTCTGATGGACGAGAACCTCTCTTCCGTCTATTTCGAGGAACTGAACACGGAGGTCTACGGCTTCAGCTACCACACGGCCGAGATCACCGAGGCGAAAGCCGACAATATTTCCCTGCCGGCCTCGAGACGCACCAGAATTCTCATGCTCCACGGCGGTGACGCGAAACATGTCCCATTTGATCGGAATGCGCTGGCAGCATCCCCGTTCTCCTACATCGCCCTGGGACATATCCACAAACCGGAGATTCTTCTGGAAAACCGCATGGCGTACGCCGGTTCCCCGGAACCGCTTGACATGACGGAGACCGGACCTCACGGATATTTTATCGGCGAGATCGACACCACCAGCGGACATGTGACCTCCCTGCAGTTTAAGGAAGTCTGCCAGGCCCAGTATATCCCGCTCGTGGTCAATGTGACGCCCCAGACGACAAACACCGAGCTTTCCCAGATCATCGCCGACGAGATCCGCAAGCGCGGTGCCAACAATATCTACCGCTTCCGGATCCGCGGTATGCGGGACCCGGATATCAGCTTTGACCTGGATTTTCTCTCCGGTCAGTGGAATATTATCGAGATCCTGGACGAGTCGGAGCCACAGTATGATTTCCACGCACTGTTCGCGGAACATCCAAGCGACATGATCGGCTTTTATATCCAGGCACTCATGAAGGATGATATGAGTCCGGTGGAGAAGAAAGCCCTGTACTATGGAATTCATGCCCTGCTTATGACAAAAGATGAAAGGAGCCAGCCATGAGATTACTCGAATTACATATCGACGGTTTCGGAAAATTTCATGACCGGACCATCTCCTTCAACGACGGGATCAACATTATCTACGGAAAGAACGAAGCCGGAAAATCCACGCTTCACACCTTCATCCGCGGCATGCTCTTCGGCATCGAGCGCGGGCGCGGACGGGCGGCAAAGAATGATCTGTATACAAAGTACGAGCCCTGGGAGAACAGCGGAACATATGAGGGATGGCTGAGACTGGAAAAGGACGGAACCATCTACCGCATCGAGCGCCGGTTCCGGAAGGAAAATAAGTCTTTAAAGATCATCAATGAGACGAAAGGACTGGAGGAAGAGGCGACACCTGCATTTGTCTCCAGCCTGCTTGACGGTCTCACCGAAACCATGTACAACAACACCATCAGTATTGGTCAGTTAAAGAGTGCCACCGAGGACGGGATGGTGACGGAATTAAAGAATTATATTGCCAACATGAACACCACCGGCAATATTTCCTTAAATATCACAAAAGCGACTGCGTTTTTGAGAAACCAGAAACGTTCCCTCGAGGCGGGTCTGATCCCGGAGGCGAGCCGGGAGTTTACTGCTCTTCTCGCGGAGATCCGGAATGTGGAGGCGGAGATCGCCGGGCCGGAATACGAAAACCAGCTCGCCGCCTACCAGAATATGCGGACCCAGGTCAAGGGCCTGATCGACAATACCCAGGCGCAGAAAAAGGATCTGGACGAGAAGCTGGCGAATGGAAAAAAGGTGCTGTCTGACAACGGCTTTACAGACCGGACGTCCGTGGATGCCGTGTCTTCCGACGCGGAGAGACTTTACAGCGAATATAATACTCTGAATGGGGAGTGTAACAAGAAGTTCAGGAAGGTTCTTTCCGGCCTCACAGCGGTTCTCGGAATCGCAGGACTGGGGGCTGCGGCAGCACTTGGATATTTCAACCTCACTGCCTATCTTCCGGTCTGCGGTGCGGCAGCCGCGGCGGCTGTAATCTTTTTTATCATCTCCCTGGTCATCCGCCAGAAAGATAAAGAGTACCACAGAATGTTTGACAATACCTCCTCCGAACTTGGCGCGCTTCTCGCGAGACATCTCGGCGATTCCGCGGTGTCTGAGGACGCCATGAACGCATTCCGGGCAAGAATGGGCGAGTTCTCAAAACTCTGCGATATGGTTGCCCAGTCTGAGACGGAGATCAGGAAGTTCTTAGAAGATTTAAGCAATCTCCAGACGAAACAGGCCGGCTGCAGCGAGATGATCGAGAAACAGCAGCGGACCCAGTGGGAGCTTGAGAAGAAATTAGAGCATTTGAGCAACTGTAAAAATAAGGCGAAGGCATTGAAGCGGACACTGGCGGAAAACGACAGGATCCACGATGAGATCGTCGCCATCGATCTTGCCCAGGAGACTATGGCAGATCTCTCCTCCTCAATCCGAGATTCCTTCGGACTCTACCTGAATAAAGAAGCGTCCCAGTACATTACCGGAATCACCGGCGGGATCTATGACAGCATGAGCATCGACGAGAATCTGAATGTCTTCTTAAACACGAAGACAAAGCTGGTTCCCCTCGAGAACGTCAGCAGCGGAACCATGGACCAGGTCTATCTCGCCCTGCGTCTCGCCGCCGCAAAGCTTCTCCAGGGATCCGGCTCCGGCTTCCCGCTGATCTTCGATGACAGCTTTACACAGTATGATGATGAGCGCCTGAAGACGGCACTGGAATGGCTCGCCTCCGCCTATGGCGGCCAGATCATTATTTTCACATGCCATCGCCGGGAAGCACAGATGCTGCGGGCCAGACAGGTGGAGTTTCAGTTGATTGAGATGTAAAAAAACGGCCGACAGTTTTTTCGCTGTCGACCGTTTTTATGTTGTTATTCAAATATGAAGTACTTTCGTAACTGTTCAGTAGGTCTGCGCACTTGCTGCGCTGACCGTAAGAAAACATAGGCTGGAAGGCAAAAATCCCATCAGCGAAGCTGATCTGGAATGGATTTTTGCACGTAACTATGAAGGTACTGAATAGTTACGTACTTTCTTAAAAAGCCCTCTTTTACTTATATGAATTCGGGCTCTGAACGAAAGCTTTCGCTGCCTCTGCTGCTTACTTTCATTCTCGGATTTTCCCACTTTTCCACGTATGATTTCCTCTTAAGCGTACTTTTCCACAATCGCCTTAAATTCATCCTCATGCCCCACGATCCATGTCTCCCAGTTCATGTTCCGGCTGGCAACGGCTTTTCCAAGGTCCACGAAGAATTTCGGCAGATCGCGCTCTAAGATCACAGCTCCGGCCTCGCCGAACTTTGCGGCACCCAGCTTATCGCTTCCGCCTACAAACATCTTAAACGCGGACTCCGGCTTTCCGTCAACAGACTTTGCCGCTCCCTGGAAACCGATGGCTGCCGCCTGGTGTCCGGAACAGCTGGACGGGCATCCGGAAATACAGATCCTCGGAAGCGCTCCGTCCGGGATCCCGGCCTCACGGACTGCCTCCACAGCCGCTCTGAGCGCCGCCTGACTGTCTCTTACACCCTGCTGGCAGATTGCAGCACCGATACAGGCTACACTGTTCTCAAAAGTGCTCTGAGCGCCGTCGTTTGTCGCTTCAAGGACTTTCTCCGCCTCGTCAGCAGTGAGGTTGATGATGTAGATCGTCTCATACGGAGCGATCCGGCACTCTGCGTCCGGGATCTCTCTTACAAGAGTAAGAAGCTCCGCAGGTTTTCCTGCCGGAAGACATCCACCAATCGGGTGGTATGCCACCGCATAGAGTCCCGGCTGTTTCTGTGCGACTACACGCTTTCCGGAAATCTCGCCGCTGCCTTTCTTTGTTACCGGCTTTGCTTCCACATGAAGGTCAAGACCGCCTTTTTCTTTTACCTTTGCCACATTCTCAAGGAACGCTTCCTTTAAACCATCAGTGCCCAGAGTCTCCTGCATAAAGCGGGTACGGGCCTTCGCGCGGTTTTCATAATTTCCATGCTGGCAGAATGTCTCGATCATGGCACGGATATAGTAAAGGATCTCCGTCGCCGCGACATGTTCATCCACAAGGATTCCCAGCTTATAGCCGCCGCCGAGTCCGCCCGCGATGCGAAGTGTAAAGGTTCCATCCGGGTTTGCCATAAATCCCATATCACGGAAGGCGCTGTGTACGGAATCATCCGCACCGTTGCTGAAGGCTACTTTTAACTTTCTCGGCATGTGGATCTCGCCAGCAATAGAGAGCAGATACTCTGCCGCTGCCTCCGCATACGGTTTTACATCGAATGCCTCACCTTTCTGCACGCCGGAGAGAGGACTCATCATGATGTTTCTCGGATTGTCTCCACCGCCGCCTCTGCTGTAAATTTCACTCGCGATGGCTTTCTCCATGAGAACCGGAACCTGCTCTGCTTTCAGGTTGTGGAGCTGCACGGTCTCACATGTAGTGAGCTTCATAAGCTCCACACCGTAATCTTTCACTGCCTCGGTAAGAAACTCCAGACGTTTTTCCGTCAGGTTCCCGCCTGCCATTCTGAGACGCAGCATGTGCTTTGACGGATCATGCTGTGCATAGCTTCCGAATCCACCGGAGATTCCCTTGTATGCCTTGCGGTCGATCTCTCCCTTATCGAACTTCTCGATTGTTTCGACAAATCCATGGATCTGTTCACGGAACTGTTCTTCCCATTTTTCATTCATCATAATTGTATTCTCGCTTTCCCCTTTTTATAAAACGCTTATCTCTTCCCCAGCTGTCTCCAAAACATGCCGGAAATCCATGGCGGAACTGCTTCGTATCTTGTATACAATAAGCGCTCTATCATTTTTCAATTATTCTTTCCAGTGTAAATGATGCAGATGTCCTTCCATCGTCATCTTCTCAAATCCGTTCTGCCGTAACGCCTCATAGAGCACGATCGCAACTGAATTCGAGAGATTCAGTGACCGGATATCGCCCCACATCGGGATCCGGATACAGTTTTCACGGTTTTCCACCAGGATCTCCTCCGGGATCCCACGGCTCTCCGGCCCGAACATGATGTAGGCATCCGGGTCATAGGGAATATCCGTGTATACATGCTCACCCTTTGTGGTCGCCATGTATATCTTCTCCCCCGGATTCTTCTTTAAGAAATCCTGGTAATCGCTGTAAACCGTTACGTCCAGCTTATCCCAGTAATCCAGCCCTGCCCGGACCAAATGCTTCTCGCTGAGCTTAAATCCCAGCGGCTCGATCAGGTGCAGCTTCGTGTTCGTCGCCACACAGGTGCGCCCGATATTTCCTGTATTGGCCGGCATTTCCGGCTCGTATAATACGATATTCATTGTTGATCTTCTCCTGTCATGTCTGCCGCTTTCCGCTTTCCACGATCACTCAGAACTAATGTCAGCAATCCGGATTTTCTCACGAAATATGAGGTGCAGACATATAAAACCCCGGCCCGACCACCTTCATGATCAAGCCGGGGAACTGTATTTTACATGACCGTCCGCTCAGCGCACAATCACAGCATCCATTTATTTCGCATCATTCAGATGTCTCTTCACGAACCGCTCCATCCTCTCAAGAGCACGTTTCAGATCATTCAGGGAATACGCGTAGGAAATTCTTAAATATCCCTCGCCGCAGTCACCGAATGCGGTACCCGGAACAACGGCAACCTTCTCCTCCTCCAGCAGCTTTAACGCAAACTCATCAGAGGTCATTCCGAACTTCTTGATGCTCGGGAACACATAGAATGCGCCCTGCGGTTCATAACAGTCAAAGCCCATATCACGAAGTGCCTTCACGAGATAACGTCTTCTCTGGTCGTATGCGCTCCGCATCTCAGCTACATCTTTGTCTCCGTTTTTTAATGCCTCGACCGCAGCATACTGGCTTGTCGTCGGTGCACACATGATCGCAAACTGGTGGATCTTTAACATCTGCTTCAGGATCAGCTCCGGCGCACACGCATATCCAAGACGCCATCCGGTCATCGCGTAGGATTTTGAAAAGCCGTTGATCAGAACGGTGCGCTCCTTCATTCCCGGGAATGCGGCGATCGTACAGTGCTGTCCCTTATAAGTAAGCTCTGAATAGATCTCGTCGGAGATAACAAACAGGTCTTTTTCGATACAGATCTTCGCGATCTCCGCCAGATCCTCCGGCTCCATGATGGATCCGGTTGGGTTATTGGGGAACGGAAGGATCAGAACCTTCGTTTTCGGTGTGATCTTCTCGAGTAGTTTTTCCTTTGTAAGACGGAATTTATCTTTTTCTTCGAGCTGGATCGTAACCGGCACACCGTCAGCCAGAACCGTACACGGAGTGTAGGAAACATAGCTCGGCTGAGGGATCAGAACCTCATCCCCCGGATTTAACATGGCACGGAGAGCAATATCAATGGCTTCACTGCCGCCGACCGTGACCATAACTTCCTTATTATAATCATACTCTACATCAAAACGTCTCTTTAAATAATTACAGATCTCGATCTTTAATTCCTTTAAACCTGCATTTGAGGTATAAAAAGTCCGTCCCTTTTCCAGAGAGTAGATTCCCTCGTCACGGATGTGCCACGGAGTATCAAAATCCGGCTCACCGACACCAAGGGAGATCGCGTCCTTCATCTCGCTCACAATGTCGAAAAATTTACGGATTCCGGATGGCTGGATCGATACGATTTTATCTGATAATGGGTTTCTCACGGTGTAATCATCATCCTTTCATCTTCTGCCTTACCGCACATAACTGTTCCATGATCTTTATACTTCTTGAGGACAAAGTGTGTCGCTGTGCTGAGGACCGAATCCATCGGTGACAGCTTCTCCGATACGAACTGCGCGACCTCTCTCATCGTTTTGCCCTCAATGATCACGGTAAAATCAAAGGCGCCGGACATCAGATATACAGAAGTCACCTCACTGTACTGGTAGATGCGCTCCGCGATCTTATCAAAGCCCATTCCTCTCTGCGGGGTTACCTTCACCTCGATCAGAGCGATCACTTTCTCATCACCTGTGTTATCCCAGTTGATCATCGTGTGATAACCGCAGATAATGTTCTCCTTTTCCATCTCCGCGATCTCATTCGCGACGGCTGCTTCACTCTCACCCAGAAGGGCGGCCAGATCCTTTAAATCAATTCGGCTGTTCTTTTCAATGATCGCCAAAATTTTTTCACGCATAATTGTTCCTCCTCATTGCATCTATCATTCTTTTCCAGAAGCTGCATCCGTAAGCTTCCGGATCTCATCTGGTGCCGGTCGTTCCAGAAATCCGGTCGTTCCGATCCCGACCATTTTTCTGGCGATCCCTTTTTCGACTTTGCCGATCACTGCAGACGGGATTCCGGCTTCACTCAGGAGCTTCACGGCATCCCCGCCGTTTTCCACTGCCATCAGGAGACATTCCCCCGATGAAAGTCTGTACGGATTCAGGTCAAAGAGTTCACAGATCTCGATCGTCTCCTGAGCCACCGGGATCTTCCTCAGTTCAAAGGAAATCCCCTGCTCGTAAGCTCCCGATATGGCCCAAAGGGCGGCCAGTATGCCGCCCTCCGAAATCTCTTCCCATTCTCCTGCACCGCAGGCGTTCAGCATCTCCGGAGTCAGCTCTGATTTTTTATCTGCCTGCTCCCGGATCCGTTTGACAAACCACTCCGGGAATCGGGCTGATATCTCTTTTTCTTTTGCCGACAGAGCCGCCTTCACACCGTTTTTTCCGACAGTTCCTGCAACTACCAGATCCTGTCCCGGCTTAAAGATCCCAGCTCCGTTGGGTTCGCGCTCAATTTTTCTCATGATTCCGGTCTCTTTTCTATGCGGCCTAAGCCGCGTTCTCACCCATTCCAGGGCCATAATTTTCGCCCGGCTGCAGTCCGGCAGTTTCAGCAGGTGCCTGTGTTTCCGGCGCCTGTGTCTCAACCGGTACCGGCGCTGCTGTCTCTGCCGGGGCCGCAGCTTCCGTTTCCGCAGGTGCTGCCGGGGCCACAGGTGTTGTCTCTGCCGGAGCCGCGACTCCTGTACCTACGCGGTAAACAGTCTTTGACGCGTTGTATGTGTCAGAATTCAATAAAGTGCGTTCCTGTAACTGTCCACCTACATAGACACACTTATACAATTTCGATTTTAATCCCGTATGTCCTGACTCCACTTTCACGCGTTTTCCTGCCGGGAGACTCGGGTCCTGGATCTCCTGGGTAGGGGACGGTGTCGTGGAAAGCGTCTCAGACTCAAATGCCAGAGTCCTGTTCGACGGTCTCGTCTCTTTTCCGTAGATCGTAAAGGTCAGGGTCTTTCCCTTGGTATAGCCCTCGACGTAGATCGGAGTATCATATGGGTTCTTTACCTTAAGGTCTTTATAAGTTCCGGCGATCGCCGCGTCCATGGACGGCTTTACATAGCTGACGGACATGGAGTGGTTCTGTCTCTGGACGATCTCAAGCTCCGCGTATAAGGACGCGTTGTAGAGTGTCGTTGAGATCTGGCAGACACCGCCTCCAATGCTGTCAACGGACTTGCCATTTTCGTAAGCAGTTGCCGTCTTGTATCCATTTTCCAGTGTAAACGGATGCATGCACTCATATCCGGAGAGCACTTCGCCCGGCATCAGCACATGTCCGTTGATCTTTCCTGCACCCACCGCAAGGTTTGTGGAACGGGACGCACCGCTTGTCGCAAAGCTGGTGGAGAATGTTCCGAGAACATCCTTGATCGTCGCGAGATCTTCCTCTGTCACCTTCGGCTTTTTAACGGTCACAGACGCCTCCACCCGGATCGCATCCGTATTTTCGCTGTTTAACGCCTCGTTGAGAGCCGCTTTTGTCGCATCCATATCAACAGCCAGACCTTCTTTTGAAGGAGTGATCTCAAATTTTCCGTCTTTTCTTGTGATCGTCGCGTCAACGGCACCCGCCACCGCGGAACCGCATTTCTCGGATACAAAGGAAGATACCTTATCCTGGTCCACGGAGAGATCCAGCTCGATCTTCACCGGATTTACCTCCAGGTCTTTCTTTTTCATATACCGCTTTACAAGGTTTCCCTTGAGCTCCGTCCCCTGAATGGCCTCAGCTACCTCATCCTGGTTATCCCAGGCGACGCCAAGGGTCTGCGCGTCGGACTTCGCCTCCGTGCCGTTTACCACAAGCGTGATATCCTGATTTAATTTTTCATTTACATAACTCTCAATCTGCTTTTCGGCTTCCTCTTCCGTAAGTCCGGAAAGACTGACGGCTCCAACAGAGACCCCGTCCGGGATCCGTTCATCTGCCAGTGTGAAAACCGGGGCAAGCCAAACAAGTCCGGCGCTTAAAATCGCCGTCATGCCTGCGATCCACACATTTTTCTTCATTCTTTTCTCCTCACTGATATCTTCCTGATGCCTGATAGATTTTGGGGCTTCAGCCCGTCACGATTAAAAAATAGAAAGAAGGGAGCCGAGGACCATCGGCACTACCATTGCGAGTACAACTAATACGATTACGATGGTAGAGAAAATCTTTCTTGTCTTTTTATTATTCATGTTAAACACAACATTCACCTCTTCTTGCTTTCCATTCCGGTTACAGCCCATGCCCTGAGCAAACTGCATCAGATTTTACCGATGTTCCGCATTCCAGATCAAAAAGTCCTGGCTGCCATATGCTGTAACTCATTCCGAACTATATTCACTAATATTCATTTTCTCAGGGTTCCGGAAAACTATCCCTGTTTTTTCGCATTTTCCGGGATTCTTCCATACTGGAAAATAATCTTGTCGATCATCCGGGATATCTCATTTCCGGACATGTGATCGATCTCGACAGTTATGTCTATTCTATGATATTTTAGTAAATCCTGCAAGTGTTCTTTTTGCCTTTTCGACGCCGTCCGTTCCTTTTTTGCCTTATATTGTAGCATTTTGGCAGTGAAGAGTTCCGGGCGTTCTTTGCCAAACCTTTTTTTCAGTTCCTGGTATAGATTGTGGGCGGCATAGGCATCGGAAAGTGCCCGGTGTGCCGTATCCTGGGTAACCGCAAAGTACGCGCACGCGGCACTCAGGTTCTTCTTTTCCTCCCCCGGCATCAGATACCGGCAGAGTTTCAGTGTATCGACCCCGTATTTCTCGAATTTCCGTTTCTGGTTCACTGCGGCCTGTACGAGGAAGCCGTAGTCAAAAATGATCTGGTGGCCGAGAAGCGGGAGGTCTTCGGTGAAGGCCAGGACCTCATCCAGGATCTCCTCGATTCCCGGTGCATCCTTCACCATATCATCAGTGATCCCCGTCAGCTCCACGATCCGCTTCGGGATCTCCCGGTGCGGATTTACCATAGTGTGGTAAGTGTCCGTCGTCTCACCGTCGATCACCTTCACCATGCCGATCTCCGTGATCTTTTCGTGACGGGCACCGATGCCCGTCGTCTCAAGATCCAGGGCGACATAAGAATTTATCATTTCATCTGCCATGTCTGTTCTCCATCTTTACTTTCACTGCATCATCACATATCTGCACAATTTTCTTCATATCCGTGCTGGTTTTGCTGGCACCATCCGGCTTCCCTTCCGGTCATACCGGAAGCGGACTGCTCTGGCGTTTCCTGACAACGGATCCCGATTTTTATAATCAAACAATACAAACGTTCCATCTTCCATATGTTCCAGATGAGCCATTTTCGCCATCTGCTTCGAATCAAATCCCGCATAGTCCGTAAGCCACTGAGGACTCTCTTCCTCCGCCATGAAGAATTCCCGCACTTCTTTCTTGTATGGGGACTGGTCACTGGAAAAGGACGGGCGGCTCTTGATGTTTTCGCGGACATAGAGGTCGTACATCAGGCTGTCGCGGAAGTCAGCTAGTGTCGGTTTTACTGCTGTTTCTGCAGCTTTCACGCCGATCTTCTGCTCCGTTCCTGCCAGGTTTTCTGCTGCAGGCGTGCTCTGTTCCACTTTAGCTTCTTTTCCCTCTAAAAATCCATAAAGGATCTCATACCGCGCCAGCCTGCTGTGACTGATCCCTGTCAGTCCGTTCTTCTCATAATATTCCGCCAGACTCGTAAAAATTTCCGACGGCCGCGCAAATTTCTTTTCCAGCAGTTTCATGGTTGCCGGGAACTGTCCGCTGTTGTAGTAGACCTCCACCATGCCCTCCACGCCCTTCAGCCGGATCACATCGCTGTAGGGCAGCCACTTCGTGGAAAGGACTTCGTATGGCGGAATTCCCCGGTATTTCAGATCATATGCCGCGACCTGCTCTTCCATGTAAGAGCCCTTCAATACTTTTAAGAATCCCATCTGAAGCTGGTCCGGACGCATCCGGTAGACATCGTCGAAGGAGCGCATGAAAGACTCATAATTCTCATAGGGAAGTCCCGCGATCAGATCCAGGTGCTGATGGGTGTTCCGGTAATCGTAGACCCGGTCCACCGCCTGTTTTAGTTTCACAAGGTCCATGTGTCTGTGGATTTCCTTGATCGTATCCGGGTTTGTGGACTGGACACCGATCTCAAGCTGAATCAGCCCCGGGCGCATCTTTCCGATAAGTTCCAGTTCCTCCTCATCGAAGATATCCGCGGAGACCTCGAAATGGAAGTTTGTGATCCCATTGTCATGTTCCACGAGATAACGCCAGATTCCTAACGTGTGATCCCGCTTACAGTTGAAGGTTCTGTCCACAAACTTGACCTGTGGAACCTTGTGGTCCAGGAAAAACTGCAGTTCCGGGAGTACCAGGTCCAGACTCCGAAAACGCACGGTTTTATCAATGGAAGACAGGCAGTAGCTGCAGGAGAACGGGCAGTCGCGGCTGCTCTCGTAGTAGA
>ENA-ORMJ01001777-ORMJ01001777.1-human-gut-metagenome-genome-assembly--contig:-NODE-1777-length-12026-cov-2.789742_pt1 | contig 12026 bp, 13 predicted proteins | sample MGYA00242100_ERZ508989 | MGnify/ENA primary metagenome ERZ508989 (study PRJEB26280, sample SAMEA2531403) | human gut metagenome | biome: human gut; feature: human-associated habitat; material: faeces...
TCCAACTCACATTTACACTTGCGGTTTTTCACTTCTTCAATCACCTCACTGGCAACATGGACCACCTCCATCCCTCCCTTTTCATTCGCCTTGTAACAGAGATCATCGTTATCAAACCCCAGCAACTCCAATTCGACACCAACAAAAGAATTGGGGTTCTTTACGTTTTCACTTATCACCTTCAGCCCTTTCCCCTTATCTTCTTTTTCGACCATTTTAAGAGTGCATTTACACAAGTCCGTCAAATTACATAAATACTCCTCCCTGTGAAGTTCGGCAATGATATCTGAATACTTTTTACGGTTATAGAGAAGTGTAATAAGTGTTCCATTCCTTGGAGCTTGGCTTCTGCCATCACCTTCATTAAAATTGGGGAAATGCAAAGCCAAGGCCGCGTGACGGGCTATATAAAACGCCATCGGATCAACGCAATCAATGACTATATGGACACGTTCAGAGGAGGAAGCTGCAATTCCATCTGATCCCCAACTTTGCACATCATCCAATTTGGAAAGCACATAATCTCTTGCACGATACCAGCCAGAGACCACTTCGTCCCCAAACTCTTTGCAATCACCAGCCTCATCCTTACTACGTAACTGGCGCATGTCTTTAAAAAGATCCTCAAAGACTTCAGAATTTTCTGACATGGGCATTATCTTTTTCTTTTTTATGATAGTCGGCTTCATGGTTTGCGAGGAACACATTACTATTGCTTGCATCGTATCCTGACGGGCTCTGATAGAGCTGCAGATCAAACCATCCCATAGACTTGATCACATGCTCCATGATAAGCGACTGCTGCCACTCAAAGGCATCAAACATAGTATCTCTGAGATATACAAACAACTGTAAAGGCATTCCCTCGTCAGTCTGTTCCAGCCACCGGACGACAAGGCGCGGCTGCTGCGACACACGCGGGTAGGCCATCAGCCAATGGTAAATATATTGGCGGAAAGCCTCTATATTGAGCATGCCACTTTTGATGATCAGTTGCAAAACAGAGGAATCCAGATCAAGCTCTGCGTGCAAACGATTCACATCTTGCTCTGAGAGGGGCCGTATCCATCCCGTATCTAGCACGAAAGCCTTCTGCATCAATCTGCCATACGTTTTCCCCTCCATCATACGCTGGCTATTTTTGAAATGTTCGGAATGGAGAATATAAGTGGGAAAGGAAGAGGTTGTAGTGTCCCAGTTTTCCACCGTTACGGTAGTAAGAGATATGGTACGCACAAATCCCTCTATTCCTCGTGACTGAACGGTTATAAGGTCGCCTATTCGTAGTAAACCATTGGCACGAAGGTAGAAAAATGCAGCCACGCTCTTAATGGTATCTTGAAAGATCCAACCAAGAACAGCACCGAAAGTAGTAACGATGATAAAGCCATTACCATTCTGCTTGATGCCAAGCGCAAACACAATGAGCATAAAACAAACACCAAAAATAACTAATAATGCTATTTGATTGACTGTTATGCGAATCTCTTGCTTACGCAGACTAAATAGTTTGTTCAGATTTGTAATGACGTATGTTGCTACACCAAACAGAATACAACTGACTACAATAAGCCCGACCTTATATGACATGCTATAAGGTGATGAATAATCATCATGCTCCAGTCGCATAAAAAACTTAGGTGTCAACAAGAATACTACACCCATCAACACGATAGTGAGTAAGATGCTAACTATGGATTTAAAAATCGCCCCTATAATCTGAAAAAAATACCACTTTCCTGATAAACATTTGCGAGACAATCTACGCCTCCAGAACCATCCCAACACCATTAGTACTAGACACAGTACGAACACCCCCTGAGAGACATTTGTCCACATGTCCCAGGAAGTGTTTCCTTGAGCGCAAGGAAAAATACTATTGAATAAACTCTGTATCAAGGCAAAACAATATTTGGACATACGTCGTAGTAGCCAAAACAACAAAAGTTCAAAAGTCGCATTCGCCTCCGCGACGCTTAGAATAGGATTGTGGATCAACATGATGACTTTTTAATCTCAAACCCCAGCTTTTTCACCAACTTTAGTGTCTGCATCGCCATTTCCCTATCGTAGAGCTTTTCACTTTCTGGGAGATTGCAATAAGGCACCATGTCGGGCGTCTCCTTCTTTTGATCGTTGCGCTCGGGCCCATAGCTCCAGCCTTGGTCAGTACGGGTTTTAGCCCAAATCTCGTGAGCGTTCTCCGCAATGGCTTCTTGCAGTTCTATGAGATCATCGTCGAGGGACACGTCGTCAAGACGAATGGGATAAGGCTCGTAAACAAACTGGTCGGTAGTATTGACCACAACCAAATAATGGTTTGACTGCTTCCAAGCCTTCAAGAACAAAGGCAACGGATAAGTGGTCAGTTCCTCTTCGGTATAAGGATTGAAGAGCGTTATTTCGTTTGACGCAACAGACACCGAACAAATAGCCACAGCATGGTTAGGATACGTCTGAGAGCTAGTGGAAGTAGCAGATTCAAGCATTGTACTGTCAACTACTGCTATCAGTTGGTCGCCATGCTCCAACCAACGCACCACATCTTCGATAGAAGAATCATAACGGCGGCTGACAGCAAGATTGTTTTTCTCCAACAACCGACCGATATTATACAATGGCATTCCCTTGTCCCTCAACCAGCAATTACGGTAAGCCTCGTCAAGAAGGGTCTTGTGGGTTGTTTCAATACCGAGTTGATGCAGCACAAACTCCTCGCACTCTATGTCGCAGAGATAGCTTTCCTTTTTTCGTGCAGCCATTGCCGTCATGGGAAGTTCCTTAACCTTGGCAGGCTTCCGGCCCGCCATATCTTCCTCGACCTCACTCACAATACGGATCAGCTCGCGCAACTCCTCGTCTTGCTCGGCAACCTTCAGCACGCGCATCGTGTCTTCCGCATTCGTGTTTCCATCAAGGAATGCAGCCAACAACTCATCTGAAATTATCATATTATCGTTCATAAGATCTTTTATCTTTAAGTGCTACTTCTACGAGGGCTTTCATGGCCCGACGCTTTATATTATAGAGGTTGGCCACCGTAATGGACAACAGCTTTGCCACCTCTTCTGGACTTTTCTCCTCTATCATCAGCAAATGGATGACAAGGGCATAACGCTGATTATTCATTTGCCTAAGCAAACTCTCAACATCCATCTTGGCTTGCGAACTTTCAACATACGAAAGATTCTTACCATTATTAACAAGAGGCTCTTGACTTTCATTATCTATCACCTTGTCACGACGCTTCAGTTCCAAACAATGCCGCACGGCTATTGTCTTCAACCACTGAAACAATGTGCTCTCATACTTAAACGTTCGCAATTTCCTTGCGTCATTCTCCATGAGAAGCACATATAGCTCGCTGATTATCTCGTCGTAATCAACTATCTGATTTTCAAACACACGCCTGATGATACTAATAAACAACGGACGACAATCCTTAAAGAAGAACTGCGCCGTCACCTTAGGATCATGGGCTATGAGAGAGGATATTATTTCTTGATCCGTCATATTGTTTAAAGCTGGATTTTTATCATATTGCTCACAAAAGCAAACTACCAAATCACAAACACTTATAACTCGACATTTACTTTGGCTGCAACATATTTCTTGAAGATTTCAAAGGTCTTACACTTTTTTAACTCATAAGGGCCAAATGTAACACCAAACTGGTTTTGTAGAATCGTTCTAAAGATCTTTTCGTTGAACCCTATTTTATCCAACCTGTCTCCACCAAAAACATGAAAAGGGGTACTACAACTTTTCAACATACTATCACGCAGCGTTTCTTTGGTAAGTACTATCGCTGGGGCAGCATATTGACTTGTCATTATCTCGCTACCAAATGACTACTACTTCTTTTTACATGCCGTTAGTTCGACTTTTAGCTTGTCTATCATTTCACAGGATTGTTTTTCTACCAATTCATCCATCTCTGCCATAAGCTGATCAAACCTCTTTGCTTTTGCAACAACAGTTTCTGTTTTAGCTATTTGTTTGCGTAGCAACTCTATTTGGTTCTCTGCTTTATCCAGTTGTTTTTTTTGTGCTCTATCATTTGAGACAAACATTTTGATTTTTTCCAGACTTTCATCATATTGTTTATGCAAAGAATCCATCGTCATTTTTAACTCGGCCTTTAACAACTCTTGCTCCTTTAGTTTTTCCAAAAGAGTATCTTTATCAACTCGAAGTTTTTTTGTTGCCTCTTTTTCTTTAGCCAAATCTTTCTTTGCTTGCTGGATCAAAGCTACAGAGTTTTTTAAGCTATTCCAATTTCTTTGCGAAATGAACAAGTGTTCTTCGGTTGTTTTACCTTTCTCTGAGAAATTAGGCTCAAACAACCAACCACATGTTTTACAATAAGAAGCATCAACAAACAGTTCTTCATTGCAAACTGGGCATTTTTTTGAAGTTATACCGAGTTGTTTATATTTGGAGACTACCGCTAAAGCCAAGTCTTCTAAACTACTATAGTGACGGGAGTACTCAGCCTTTTTATCTTCTAGTTCTTTTCTTATTCGCTTTTCACGCTGCTCTGCTTCTTTTATTTTTCTGATTCTTTCTTCTTCTAGCTTTAACTTTTTCTTTGCTTCTTCTTTACGCTCTATATACGCGGGAGTTTCCACATAATGCAGGATTGCATCTTGATAGTTATTCAAATTAAAGGACTCAAAATGCCGCAACTGAATCGGCAAATCTGCAATAGATATATTTCCTTCTAAGAAAGTCAAGACCTGTCCACTTTTGCGACCACTCAACAGCTCATTCAAGAAGGTAACCCATTCGTATTTCACCCATGGGCTTTTTAGATTTTCCTTTGAAGTTCCTAAGACTATTATATGATAAGCAGAATCAAGAGCTTCCGAGATTACATCCATATACTCAGAATCTTTCATCTTATGCAGTTCTTTGGGAGACAGGAAAACATGAAACCCATTATCCTTGAGATAACTGTACACCTCTTCGGCTATTGAATAGTCCTCATTCTTACATGATATAAAAACATCATACTCCATATTATGCCAAATTAGTCTTTTCTGCAACGATACCAACAGATTTCAAAAATCATTGATACCATCTATTAAACCATTCTATTGCACATCAATATTAATTCCTGGGACGATAGAAACAAAGATTCCTTCCCGCTCCGTCCATGGAAGGAACAACAATTTGTGGTTTCCTGACTCCGTCATCTTTCGAACATAAGTAGTTGGAAATGTTTTCAAAGTATCAACATTCACACCATCCCACTCTACCACCAAGTAAAAACCTTCGCAACGTTCCCTTGTCAGCTTCACATTTACGTATCACCACGATTCGGCATTACATTATTTACATCGTAATAAAATAAGCCATGTTCGCCTACACTTATACTGCCTTTAAGAGAAACACTATCAATTGTCGTTTCACCATTGACTTCGCTTCCAATAGTATCCGAATCATCACTACTACAAGCAAACAAGGAAGCTATTGCTATTATGAATAGCAATGAACAAAAATACTTTATCTTCATTTGAACTTTTTTCACACATTCCACTCACTTTTCAAAAACGGAATAATCTCACTCTTCATGATATGAAAACATCATATTCCATTTTCAACGAAATTAGAGTTTATTTCCACACTCCGAGCAGAACTTCTGCCCCTCTTTCACTTCAGCCTTGCACTTAGGACAACGCTTGGCCTTTTGAGCTTTATTGAAGCTGCCATCAGCCTTTGCTTGCTTAAAGGCAGCCTTTCCTTCTTTCACCATATCCTTGAGGTTTGCCTCATCGATGATGTCACGGATAATATGCTTGGTATCATCAGACTCAGACACTTTCAGCGTACCGTCTGGTTGCATCAAACGCGTGATGAGCTGGAGATAGATAATGGCAGAGACATATACTATCGTATAGCCAAGGGCAGCATTCATCGCGACAGCAATAGACTGTCCAGCGACAGGAATGAAAGACAGCAGGGAAGATCCAACAAGCACAGCAACGAAGGCTCCTGCACCCGTTACCAAGTTTGTCACAACGGCAGAGCCAATAAACTTTGCCGTGTTTTCCGACATAGATATATCCAGTGTTTGATTGATTTTGACATAGGTGGCCCAAACAAAGCCAGCTTGGGTCAAAGCTGCTGCCACACCGGCAATACCAGGAGCCACACCGGCCACACCACTTGCCACAGCCGCAGCTATAGCGTAGTTGCCAATAGCGTCCTTTATTTGCTCTATCTTTGTGCCATCAAGCGAATTACGCATTGACTTATCAAGGTCTTGCAATGCCCTGGCTAGGGCTCCAGTTGGAATACTCATAATCAATGGATGTTTTGAATTAGACAATATTTAGAGTTTCCTGCCACAATGCTGGCAGAACTTCCAAGAGCTATCTATAGCCCTGTGACAGCCGGGACATACGGGGTGATTTCTTGTCATAGTCTGATAATCCTCACTCTTCGTCCATTTCAACATTTCTCGTACACGGACAGAGGTAAACGGATGATCTTGATCCATCACAGCGTATGTTTGGAGCGTCTTGTTCCACAATCCGCTCTTGCAGAAGGCGTCATAGAGGTCAGCCTGCTCTGCCAACTCTACCAAGTTGAGCTCGGAAGTGATGGATTTCGGACCGCCAGCCAACCGTGCAAGCATCGAAGCCGTCGTCTGCGGGCCCACGATATAAGCAGCCGCACGATCACAACTCAGTTCGCTCTTGCGCTGCCAATACATCAAGGCATAGTGAATGGGAATCGCCAGTTTTGACAAGGTTTCAAACATACCCGAGGCATTGGCTATCACCTGTGCCAAAGTATGATAAAGCATGTGGCAACAAGCAATGTGACCGCATTCATGCGCAACGACACCCACTAGTTCCTCCTCAGACATCATGTCCACCAATGCCGAGGTGATAGTGATTGCAGTCTGCGTGTCGCCAAAAGCATAGGCATTGGGCATGGGGTTCATCTCCAAATAGAAATCTGGCTCTTTGATTTCCAGCCGCTCACAAATAGGCGGAAGGATATTGTACAACCGTGGCAACTGGGTAGGAGTCAGCTTCACCTTCGAAGCCATATTCAATCCCGTCTGCAGTTGCTCAATGCCTACATCCATCACCTTCTTTATTATGGTAGAGAGCATAGGAATGGCCTTCAATGCTTTCAAGGCTGCAGCATCCTCGGGGTGTATAAATTCGGTGTAATGCATATCATTGGATTCTACGCCAATACAGTGTTCCCGTTATTTATCTGCGAGTTAACTATATTAGTCTGTCTGAACATAGAATTGTTTTTTTTATCTAACCAAGAGAGAGCATGTGAGGATAAATCCGAAATATGAGTAATCGTTTCATTTGTATCTTTGCAATGCTAATTTGCATTCGTTCTTTAGATTTTGAAACTCATCATCAGATGTTTCAGTTATCATATATTTTTTGCTGTCCATTCCTCGCTGATACCAGTATCGAGCATCTTGTAAATCTCCTTTTTTCTCATATAATTGAGCCAATATCACTTGTGCTTCCAATATATCGCTATTAGCTGCCTGACCTAACCAATACGCTGCTTCGTCTGCATCTTGTCTTACACCATAGACTCCGTTTAAGTAACTAGAGAACAAATAGTATTTACTTTCTGCATTATCATTAAAAGCAACATCACGGTACCAGTAAAACGACGCGTCGTCTTTTATCAAGAAACATGATTGTATCGAATCATATCCAATTGGATTATTCATTTCGATTCTATTATTAAGCGCTTTATATAAAAGCAAATCTGTACTATTTAAATTTTCTGCTTTCTTATATAACTCTAACGCATCTTTATAACTCTGTTTACAGCAATCTCCATGTGAATAATATACTGAAAGATGAAAAATACCATTAGCATTATCCTGTTTTGCAGCAGAATAGTAATAGTAGTATGCAGAATCAAGGTTTTGCTCAAAAAGTCCCATTTCATACTTCCTGCCAATTTCTGTAAGAGCTTCCGAGAACCCCTCTTCATTGGATTTCAACAGCCATTCTTTAGCTTTGGTACCTTTTGCATAATATTTGCCATAGTCATATTGTGGCAGACCATAACAACCACCGATTTCTACGGCCTTTTTTAACCATTTCTCCGCTTTTTTATCGTTAGTATCAGTTCCGAGTCCATGTAGATAAAAATGCCCAACTCGATACTGTGCCCAATTATATCCTTGCTTTGCTGCTTTTAAGTACCAAATAAGAGCTTGTTCATAATTTGGCGATTCTTGTTCCTCATAAATCGTTGCTAACAGACTTTGAGAATATACATGACCTTTTTCGGCAGCCTTTGTAAGCCAAAATATGGCGCTGTCTAGATTGTTCTCCTCCTTATACTCATACCCTAAGACATGCATAGCCTCTGTATCTCCGTCAATTGCTCGCTTATAAAAGGATTGATCATCTAACGACTGCGAAAATGCGCACAAAAATCCCATGAAAGAGAAACAAAGAGCAAATGCTATTTTGATGAATGTATTCATAAAAAGTTTGGGTTAAAAAAACGCAACCTTTTAGCTAAGCGGTCAAATCTGTTTCTCCCAATTCACCCGCCTTACTAAGGGTATAGATGAAAACAACAGCGCCAATGATTGGTATGAATAGTAAAACACAGCTCGATTATTCAAATTACAGCTTTATTTTTAAAGTTCTGATGGTTCAAAGGTTATAACACAAGCGCTACCAGAAATATCTCCCACATATCTGTATTTAAGACCCGTTTTGGCATTCTTGCAAACCTTGATCATTTGCTCCATTATTGGATCTGGACTTGCTATCGCTTCTTGCAAAGTTGCTTTAACAGCCGCTTCGTTTTGCTCTATACCCTCGATAGGAACCATATTTTCATCTATGCTATAATTGAAAACAAAATAATTACCTTCGAGAGCAGCAGATGACAGCGTCGTGTATTCGTCAACTTGCATTGGGCATTGTGCATTGGTAGAAGTTACATTGATTTCCAATACTTCACGAGGAGAGACAGGGTCGATTTTTCCTTCTGCCAAATCCTTTATTTCGTCTTTGGTCAGTCTAATCTTAAGGTTTTCATCGTCTTCCTCTGGTTGCATGATAAATGTCAGTTTTGAGTCTGCCTTTGCAATTTCTTTCATCAATTGGCGGCCCGACGGTGAATTGGCCCAGTTTCCAAGCATTGCTCTTTTAAGCGTATTTTTTAACTTGTTCAAGACATCAATTTTGATGGGCAATTCTTTACTGATTGTCATGGTAATGATGACCTCATCAGCATCCTCATCGAATTGATAGCTTGAAATACTACCAACCAAGCCTAAATCTATAGGACATTCCTTATTGGCAGCCTCAATTTTCGCTTTCAGTTCTTTCTTTGACGAATCACATGAATAAAAGGCAAAAGATGTCAACAACAACAATGTAGCTAAAAGATATTGTCTCATACACTTCAACCCTAATTCGTGTCGGGCACAACCTCTAAGTGATTTTATAATTATGAACGCAAAAATATCTTAACTTTTATAGGCCCCTCTTCATTTTACTATTGCTTCTCTTGCTTTCAAGTTCTTGGCAACTAAACCTGATTAAAACAGTCTTTCCTGTAGAGTCACCAACGAACTTATATCCAACACCCTTATTCACTTTCAGGCACATATGCGTGATAAAGTCTGCATCTACACTTTTAAAAAACTTCTTGATATCTTCCTGTATTTCTGTTTTATTCTGCTCCATTAGATCCATATCAAGCACATCTTCATCACAATCATAGTCAAACATGACATAATCGCCGTCCAAATAGCATTTTCTTACTACCATCCCTTTATCGACTTTCATGGGAAAACCTTTATTTACTTCCGCAATCGTATCTTTTAAAATGCTTAAATTCTCTTCTTCTGGACTTATTTCTTCTATTTCATCAACGAACCCCGTCGTATTAACCTCCGTTGTATCAATGAACACAGGATCAGTATCAGACTCAAGAGGGCCTCCATGACCAATAGTATTATAGATAGAAGCAGCACCTGTCAAACCTCCAAAAAGAGCTAAGAGAAAGATGGCGACCCGTCCTTTGATTATGCTACTAAACTTAGTCTTCTCACCAAAGTGAACCGATGGAGTTGAGCTAGGGTCATTCTTGGGTTGATCTTCTACTCTTCCACAAGTATGACTACTGGACACCTCTTGCTTTCCTAATAGCGATATGTTCCCATTGGACGGCCTGACAAGGTCCTCATTTTTTTCTTTCGTCTGAGATACGGAAGGAGACAACTTTGCACCACAACTTTTGCAGAACTCTGCATTATCATTGATTATTTCCGCTTTACATACAGGACATTTTCTCATATCATCACATTTTTACGGTTTATAAGTTGGTGCGCGATTAAGTGCATGGCCCGTTGTATAGGCACTTTTGAAAGTACCTATATATTGAGTTGGTAAAAATTTGGCAGCAATGAGAAAGATAAAATTTCCTCATCTTAGCGTAATCCATAGAATCTTTTTGCCAACTAAACGGTTATTAGAAGATGCATACTAACTAAGCACAGAAATAACACTATTCTTGTATTTCTCCAACTGTGCTATGAAGCCCTCAATACATTTATCTTTATTAATTTCTTTCATTCTATTTCTAAATGTGTTTACTGCAGGATAAAGCAGGGCTGCAGGTATTACAGTAGAGGCAGCCTGTATCAATTTAGCATAGCCTAAATACATACTGATAGCACAACCCGCGCATGCACCAACCGCAGGTATGACATAATTATAATACAAGGGTAGTTCACCTTTCACATCCATTTCTTCAAAATGAATGTCATTCAGCAGAATTTCTCTAACCATTTCAGCTTCCTTAGGATTTGTTTTCTTCAAGTCACTCAGCCATTTCCCATTAATATCATACTCAGAATTCCAAGATGATGCAGCATCTGACAGAATCAGATTAGCTAATGGCGTCGATAGTTTTTGCTTAGCCGCTGTGCTAATTAACTTTCCCTTTACAAGAGCAATAAAATCACCCCATAAGGACTCGAATCTATCTTTTTCTGTTGTATTCATAATTAATTTTATATTTTTGAAATCATTTTCTTAATCATCTGTTGCCTACTTCCCAGACTGTCAATCTCTTTCTCTATCATTTGGATTCTTCCTTTGACAATCCGGTGTCGTGCTTCCCAATCTTTTATTCTTTGGTTGATAGTAGAAGCATAAGTAGAATAGTATCTATTTATTTCGGCTTCAAGACATGAACTAATATCATCCACGAAATTATTATAGTTCGTCATACAGTCACATGCTACAGATCTATAGTATGAACGAAGTGGGGGTAATAATTTTGACTTGATTTTTCCCTTTACCCCTGACGTGTCTGGAGCTGCTACCGCACCTGCAAAAAAGCCTATAACAGTTCCGACAATTGTACCGATTCCAGGCGCGAATGCCGTGCCAATAGCAGCTCCTGCTGCAGCTCCACCACCCATAGCCCAGTTCTCTTTTGAGAGTTCTTCAGTTATTAGCGTTGTTACAGGGTCAATATTTGCAGAATGTGCAGAATGTCTAACAACCATATCTTTAGGTTTTAGGTTAAATTTTACTGAAAGAATCTCCAATTTGTCGAACTCCCTCTCAAATTCTTTTTGGAATTGCTTTAGCTCCTTATTAAACAACTTTATCAGTTTCTTAAACTGAGCTTCCGTACCACTGATAATAGATCGCCCTTCGTCTTTGATATCTTTCGACAAACTTCCTTTGATATAATTAGACAAGCCATCTAAGGTTGAGCAATTCTGAATTTTTATTTCAATTTTATCCTTAGCCTTAGAAGCCAAAGATTCGCATACAGATTCAACTTTATACTTATAATCTTGCGCACCCGCCATGAAGCTCTTCTGACGCAAATATATCTGCCTTGAAATAAATGGTTTGAAATCTGTCTGCCTTGAACGCTCCAGCATTTGCAACTCTTGTTGGTATTGAGCAGCAATACTTTTTATATTATTATTCAAGTTTCGCAAGCTAATAAAATATGACGTAATTACCTAAAACAAA
>ENA-ORMJ01001799-ORMJ01001799.1-human-gut-metagenome-genome-assembly--contig:-NODE-1799-length-11913-cov-4.318182_pt1 | contig 11913 bp, 7 predicted proteins | sample MGYA00242100_ERZ508989 | MGnify/ENA primary metagenome ERZ508989 (study PRJEB26280, sample SAMEA2531403) | human gut metagenome | biome: human gut; feature: human-associated habitat; material: faeces...
CTCACCTGTCCCTTTTCATCCGGCTGGGGCGCAGGATCGATCACTACCGGGGCCAGAAACTTTGCTTTCTGAAGCTCCTCCATGAACATCTGTCTGTGTTCCGGTGTGTCTTCTGCTTTTAATAATTCGATAGATCCTACCATCATGGGGTTGGATACCGGTTTGTTAAATTCCATATTTTTGCTCCTTATACACGGTTATAGTTGATCAAGCAGCCCTTCAGGATGATCTGGCGTTCTTCATCGGTCAGTTCGCCTAACTTCAGGGAGAATTCCTTCATGCCCTCTCCGGGTGTTACCACATAAGCTTTGATCTCTTCTGCCTTGTCTTCCACGGCTTTCTTGATGCCGGGAACGAACAGATAATCCAGATTCTTAAAAGGCAGATCCCCGGGCTGGATGAGGAAGGGAAGCATACCCCAGTTGATCAGGTTGGAACGATAACGTTTGGTTGCGTACTCTTTACAGATATTTGCCAGACCGCCGATCACTCTCTGGCAGCTTGCAGCCTGCTCACGGGCGGAACCGTCGCCAGGTTTTACTGCGTAAACCATGCTTCCGATCTCTGTCTCAGATGCTTTGATATTCTCATTGCCCGGGATCGTCTTGATCTTAGCAAAGATTGCTTCCAGCTCTGGATCTGCCTTCATTGGGCACTCACCAGCTACACGGGCTTTCTCTACCTTATCTACCTCTTTACTTCTGCCAACATACTTCGGATCTCTTCTGGACAGAGTAAACTCAGCCAGACCCAGCGGGTTGGAACGATAAGAAGAAGTCTCGCCGGACGGGATCAGTTCGTCTGTCGTTGTAACCGGATCGTGAATTTCAGATACTACTTTAAGTACGATATTATCTGTTAATGCAACCATTGCCGGCCAATCTTTAATATTCGGTCCAAACTTAATTTCTACAGACGGATCTGCCACTCCCTTTGAATCAAATACACGGTTTGCATAAATACTGCTGTCAAAATGATATTTTGGTGAAGTATATTCAACATCCACATCTGTTGCAGCTGTAAGATATCCCTTGTTTGCTGCTGTTGCCGCGATAGACCGTGCATCCATAAGTGCCACGGAAGATATCTGTCCATTCTGCAGTTTAGAACCTTCTCTGTTCGGGAAGTTTCTGGTAGAATGTCTGATACTGAGTGCATTATTAGCCGGTGTATCACCAGCACCAAAGCAAGGGCCGCAGAATGCTGTCTTTACGATCGCTCCTGTTTCAAGGAGATCTGCAAGTTTTCCATTTCTTGCCAGCTCTACATAAATCGGTGTACTTGCAGGGTAAACACTTAATGTAAACTCATCTGCACCGATATTTCTTCCCTTCATAATATCTGCTGCCGCACAGATATTTTCAAATCCGCCTCCGGCACATCCTGCAATAATTCCCTGATCGACATATAATTTTCCATCTCTGATTTTATCTGTAAGTTTATAATCTACTTTACCATCCAGACTGACTAATGCCTTCTTCTCTACATCATGAAGAATATCTTCAAGATTTGCATTTAATTCCTCAATCGTATATGTATTGCTCGGATGGAACGGCATTGCGATCATCGGCTTAATTTTGCTCAAATCAACATAAACCATGCCATCATAATAAGCTACCTCACCCGGATTAAGTTCCTTATAATCTTCACTTCTTCCGTGAATATCATAAAATTCCTTAATTTTGTCATCCGTTCTCCAAATAGAAGACAGGCAGGTGGTTTCTGTAGTCATTACATCCACACCGATTCTGAAATCTGCACTTAATGATGACACACCCGGTCCGACAAATTCCATTACTTTATTCTTAACGTATCCATTTGCAAATACTGCTCCGATAATTGCCAGTGCAACGTCCTGCGGTCCTACCCCCTTCATCGGCTCTCCTGTCATATAAATACCGACAACACCTGGCATATTTATATCATATGTCTGTTCCAAAAGCTGTTTTACAAGCTCAGGTCCGCCTTCGCCCATTGCCATAGTACCTAATGCACCATAACGTGTATGGGAATCAGAGCCAAGTATCATCTTACCGCCTCCGGCAAGCATTTCCCTTGCGTACTGATGAATTACAGCCTGATGAGGAGGTACATATACTCCGCCATATTTCTTTGCACAGGTCAGTCCGAACATATGATCATCTTCATTAATTGTTCCGCCTACTGCGCACAGACTGTTATGACAGTTTGTAAGTACATATGGTATCGGAAACTTTTCGAGTCCTGATGCTCTCGCTGTCTGGATAATTCCTACGAATGTAATATCATGAGAAGTCAGCTTATCAAATTTAATCATAAGCTTGTCCATGTTACCGGACGTATTATGTGCCTTTAAAATCTGATATGCCATTGTGTTCTCTGCAGCTTCCTCTTTAGAAACAGCCCTTCCGGTTTTTGCAGTTAAGGCTGCCTGCTCCTCGCCATTACATTCCACAACTTCTGTTCCGTTGATAAGAAATGCGCCGGCATTGCTCAATTTAACCATGTTGAAACCTCCATAAATAAAATCTTTTACAAAGAATAGTATACAAAGAAAAGATTAAAATGTCTATTTTTTTCTTAGTTTTTTGTCGTAATTCCTAGAATGCTATGATTACCGATTCATATGGGCGTAAAGGAATATTTAATCTGTATGGCCTGCCGTCACATTCTCCCTTTTCCGCCTTAAATCTTCTGAGTGCAAGTGTCGCATTTTTCTCTGCCGCACTCTCCATACTGTCCTCTTCCGTTGTAAGTGTATAGCTTGACAGCATCTCCCGATAAAATCCGCTCTGAGGTACTCCAACACAATAATCCGATCTTTCCATCGGTGTAAAGTTGCATACAAACAGGAATGCACCTTTCCATGTTCCCGGCATTTTTCTGATAAAGCTGAATATGCTTCTGTCTGCATCATTCGCATTTACCCATTCAAATCCGTCATAACTGCTGTCATTCAGGTACAATGCCGGATTTCTTTTGTATATATGAAGAAGTTTCTTAACATATTCCTGCATTTCTTTATGTAATGGTTCATTTAACAGATACCAGTCAAGTTCTCTTTCTTCACTCCATTCACGAAGCTGGGCAAACTCCTGTCCCATAAATAACAGTTTCTTTCCCGGATGTCCCATCATAAAAGTATACGCAGTTCTCAAATTTGCAAACTTGTCCACCGTATATCCCGGCATCTTATTAATCATGGAGCATTTCAGATGCACCACTTCATCATGGGAAATTACCAGAATATAATGTTCTGCTGTCATATAAGAAATACTGAATGTCATCTTATAATGATCGCCTTTACGGAATAAAGGATCCAGCTTACAGTATTCCAGGAAATCATTCATCCAGCCCATATTCCATTTGAATGCAAATCCCAGTCCGTCATCTTCCACAGCACCCGTAACCTTCGGCCATGCCGTAGATTCTTCTGCAATAAGGTATGCTCTCTTGCTTCTTTTTGACATAATACTGTTCAGATGTTTCAAAAATTCAATTGCCTCAAGATTCTTATTATCGCCGTATTTATTTGGCACCCAGTTTCCGGCACTACGTCCGTAATCCAGATACAGCATGGATGCTACGGCATCCACTCTTAACGCATCCACATGATAAACTTCCGTCCAGAATAATGCATTTGCAATCAGGAAATTCGATACTTCTTTTTTCTCATAATCAAATACCTTTGTTCCCCAGTCTGCATGTTCCCCTTTTCTCGGATCTTTATATTCATACAGGCAGGTTCCGTCAAATTCAGCCAACCCGTAATCATCCTTCGGAAAATGTGCCGGTACCCAGTCGAGAATAACACCTATATTATGCTTATGCATCTGATCCACAAAATACATAAACTCCTCTGGTCCGCCATATCTTGATGTTGGGGCATAATACCCCGTTACCTGATATCCCCACGATCCATCATACGGATGTTCTGCCACACCAATCAATTCAACATGGGTATATCCCATTTCCTTTAAATACGGAATCAATTCATCCGCTATGGTTTTGTAATCAAGAAATCCGTCCTCTCCTCGGGAATAATCCTTTCTCCATGAACCCAGATGCATTTCATAAATTGCCATCGGCTTATTATAACGATTCTCCTTTTCCTGCTTCTCCAGCCATTTTGCGTCATGCCAGGTATATCCGTCAATATCGGCAACCTTCGATGCATTGCCTGGACGCACCTCTGCATGAAATGCATACGGATCTGCCTTATATAACAAATCGCCGCTTTCGGTTTCAATGACGTACTTGTATCTGTCCCATTTCTTTGCACCTGGAACAAATATTTCCCAGATGCCGGATTCTCCTAACACTTCCATGCCATGTGAATCTTTATTCCAATCATTAAAATCTCCAATTACACTGACGGCATTCGCATTCGGCGCCCATACCGCAAAATATACTCCTTTTTTTCCTCCCAGTTCCATTAAATGCGAACCTAATTTCCGGTAGATTTCATAGTGGCAGCCTTTACCAAATACATATCTGTCTGCCTCTGTAATAATATTTAAATCTCCCATACGTTCCTCCTATAAATTTTATTTAATATTCACATATTGCTTTTTATAATTTTATCATATTTCGCTTCCAAATTCTACTAACAAATGCAAATAAAATGTCTATTTATGCTACAATTTATTTTATTTTCCAAAAAAAACAGACAGTCTTTACTGCCTGTTTTCCAGATATTTTAATTTCATGTTGTAAAATGGGAGTTTCTGTATTTATCAGGAATGAAATACCACTTCGTTCAATGTACTTCCCGGTCCATAAGTAAGTCCTGCGTATACCTTTTGTGAACCCTGTATTACATTTCCTGAATGATCACTTTCCGCAACTTTCTCAAATGCTGATCTCAATTTTTCAAGCATTTCGATACATACATCCAGATATTCGGCATTTTCCCTGCCTTCTGCAATAATCAGTCTTCCTCTTATAAAGGAATACAGCCTTTGCAGTTCATAAGATATTTTAAACCGCATATCCAGCGACGAAGACAAATCATCCACAAACTGCTTTGCCTTTCCTATATTAAACAAAAATGCTTCCTTATCATTTTCTCCCAGTGCTTTCTTTGCATCCTCAATATACGTTATGATAATCTCATCCGTAATTGCAACCAGTCCGGTTCTGCTTGTCTGGGATATCCGTAATGAAAATTCCCTGATTTTTTCTTCCGTCATAATATGTTATGCTCCGTTTCTATCCTGCCTGCACATCTCTGCTGCCACAATTCCTTATTACTGCAATAACTGCAGCACTTTGTCCGCCAGCTGGTTTGCCTGTGCCAGCATGGAGGTTGCAGCCTGTGAAACAACATTCTGTGTGGTATAATTTGTCATTTCTTCTGCCATATCAACATCCTCGATTCGTGACAATGCACTTGTCATATTTTCATTGGTGCTTTCCAGATAATTCTGTGTATGCTCCATACGGTTCTGATATGCACCGATTCTTGCCCTTACTTCAGAAATATACTGAATTGCCTCGTCGCAGGACGTAATTCCGCTTGCCGCTCCGTCAGAAGTATATGCATAGATCTCATCCAGTCCCATCATTTCACAATTTACTCTCGGAATATCAATGTTCACCTGCTGTCCTTCATTTGCCCCGATCTGAACGGTCATTGCTCCGATATCTGTAATGTGTGCAATGATTCTTCTTCCTGCACCAACACTGTCATCCACGTCTACACGCAGTTTAAATCCGTCATTTGCGGTAATTACAACTTTATTTCCATCACATGCCGCAGTTGCATTTCCTGAGAACAGACTGCTTGAACTGGATACCAGTTCAACCTCAATATCTTTTCCATAATCTGATATTTTCGCACTGTCAAGTCCAAGACTGTTTCTCAATGCAGCATTATCACATTCAATCTCGATTCCATATTTGCTTCCATAACGGTTACAGGTATATTCAAATGAACCGCCATTATTGGTAACAGTTACCGCAGTCTTATCTGCCGCCGTTCTGATTTTCTCATAAATCTGATCCACAGAATCACCTGCACTGATTTCAACGATTACACCATTTACTTTCACAGTTCCGTCCACACCGCCGCTTACTGTTCCTGATGTATACTGTCCCTGTTCTGCAGCACTTGTTACATGAATTTCATATTCTCCTGCCGCAACATCAGTAGAAATATAGGACACATCTACCCCTGAAATATTCGTGTAAGACTTTCTTCCCAGGTCACCATTTAACAGCTTCTTTGTATTAAAGTCCGTTGACTCTGAAACTCTGTCTATTTCCGTTCTTAACTGTGATATCTCTGACATAATACTTGCCCTGTCATCATCCGTATAAGTATCATTTGCTCCCTGGACACAGAGTTCCCTCATTCTCTGTACCATGGACTGTGCCTCTGCCAGCACACTCTCTGCCGTTTCAATAACTGATATGCCATCTGCGGTACTTTGTGTCGCTTTTTCCAGATTTTTAAGCTGTGATTTCATTTTGGCTGACAAAGCTGAGCCGACCGGGTTATCTCTTACTGAATTTATTTTATATCCGGAAGACAATTTTTCGATTGACTGTGATGTTCTTTTACTGGCCGTTGAAAGACTGTTACATGCCGTAAGTGCTATAATGTTTGTATTTATTCTCATTACTGTCTGTTCCTCCTGACTGTTCTTTTATTTTTATCGGCTGTTTTTCAGACATTCCTTAACTGATTTCAGAAAACTTTTGGAAATCTTATATAAATAAGCTGTTTCCACTTTTGAATTTTGCACATCCCTGCTGTTCTGAATTTTATATGCCGCTGTTCTATTGTCCTGTTTTCCATAATTTTCTGATTTTTTACGCAATACGTTTAATTCATACGTTCCTGACGGATCGATATTTTGTGCTTCGCTTATAAAAATCTGCCGGTTTGCAATAATCCCATCTGCAGTCTGTACATTTTCACAATATACGACAGCCTCCGTTTTTACATTGCTTACCATATTTACAGAATGAATCACACAGTCTATCTTTCCAAACAACTGGCTGTTCATGGAAATATTTACATTTCCTTCTCCTTCATTTTTTACAAATGAGACTCTTACAGTAACTGCCTCTCCGTCCAGATCCATCGGAATATGATAGGTCTGGTTCTTTGCACTTCTTACCATAAATCTCAGATTACCCGAGATATCCGCTGCTGCCTTCATCTTTTCATAGGAAATGTCGATCCCATTACCCTGATTTTCCGACAATACATTGTTTTTTAATTCCTTAACCGCTTCTACGGCACTTTCTTCATCATCAAAATGTTCCAGCAAATTTTTCGCTGCATCTCTTCTTTTCTCTGTTTCCATCAGATATTTCCGGAATTCTGATCCGGGTACGGACAGTTGCATGGCTGACACGATATTTTCAATCGTAGCTTTCTGTCCACCTTCTACCAGTGTCAAAATAGTTTCGTCCGTAATTCCTTCTTTTAAAGTTATTTCCTCCATCCTGCTTTCCATCACCTGCTGGATATATTCTGCATTTAACTGGCTGTTGGAACGCAGGGATTCATTATCACTTACCACATCTACGAGATTTCCAAGATTAATTCCACCATAGCTTCCGTTTTTATATACTTTTTCCACATTTTCCGCATTTAATCCACTCCGGATTTTCTGTGCCAGTTTTTTTACAAAGTCCCCAATTTCTTCATTTGTTTCGTTTTTTGCATTTGTTTCAGCCGTATTCAGACCAAATGTCTCATCAATCTTAACATCCATGCCTGTTTTCTTTCTGCTCTTTACTGCTGACAGCAGATTATCAAGGGTCAGTTCTGCCCCCGCTGAAACAACAGCTCCCAATGCACTTGAATCCTGCGTTTCGATCATATTTAAGGTACGGTACAGCTCGATATAACGCTCCCTGTTTTCATCTGATATCTTTCCGGATTCCGAAAGTTTCCACAAATATTTTGCGAAATTTTCCTCTTCTCCCTGACCAATCATGGAATTAAGTTCTGATAGATTCTTGTTAAGCTGCCGGATATCCGTATTCAATATATTGACCTGATTTTCCGCCAGGACTGCTGCTGCCTTTGGTGTCAGATTATCCTTGACATAATCAAGTTCCTCCATCAGTCCTTCCATCTTAAGTATGGATTCCTGATTAATCTCCATTTCATTATATGCCAGAATACGTCCTGCCCGGAGAGTTGAACTGTTGACCTCAATTCCCTGATCACAAAGAATATTGTCAAGACTGTCAAAAGCTTTTGCAATACTGTCCCCAAGATCCGGTCTTATCTGGGTACCAACCGCTTCGTATGTCATTTCTGCTTTTCCATATTCTGCATACATAAGTGTTGTTTCATTCTGCACAGAAGATATTGTAAAATCTACCTTTTCACTATAAACTTTTCCCATAACTGCAGACGGCACCTGACTCATGCTCTTCATTATATCCATGACCCCTGCTACCATGTCTGTCTGATCGGATGTCGGATTATCATCATCGAAAAATGTACTGTAATAATTCTGATTATCCTGAACCGAACTCCGGACCATAACTGATATTTCCGTATATGTAATATTAATGCCGACCTTCTGCATATTCAGAAATGACCCTGATGTCATAACCAGTCTTGCTTCAATAATAATATTCTTTGCCTTAACAAAAGCCTTATCCTGATAATCTCTCTGCGTCTGATTTTCACTATTTTCACTATTGTCCTTCTGTTCCTGATATTTTTTCAGATTTGCAGAATTTAAAACCGCTTTATCCCTGACAATATCATAAATCGCTTCATCTGAGGCATTTTGTATGACTGTATTTACCTCATCCGCTTCTTTTACATCAATCCATCCTTCCGTCACAAATGCGTCCGTTCCATCCATTCCAAGCATAAGGGCAAATGCAATATTGGTTGTCAGAACATCCGGATTACTCATGTCAACCTGATTTAATTCATTCAGTTTGACAATATTTTCACTGGTTACCGGAATACTGTTTTCCATCAGCCATTTTGCATTATCAAGATTTTCCTGATTTACTTCAAGTCCTGATTTCTGCAACATATCTTCTATCTGTGGTTTTAACTGTTCCCAGTCCTCTGAAGATACTTTTGCTGCTGCATTATTTTCTCCTGTACTGTGAGCCGCCTTATAAACATTGGCAATCGTCGGATTTAAATCATTTTTTAACAGATATGCCTTGGAAGAATCCGTTAGTTCCCCACTGTCCTCTGCCATTTCAACAGAATTTGCCATTGCCTTGGAATGGAGTACTGTTTCTATTTTATCACTGCCAATATTAGACATAATATCATAATCCTTGCAATATGCCGCAAGCTGTATTTGTATTCTTTCATAAACAGTAACCAGTGTTTCCGGGGTTTCCTTATCCGCAGCCAGCCCCAGTTCGCTCATTGCCGAATAATCTTCCGGAGTTATAAGAGCCTTCAGCTTATCTATATTTTCATTTATATATGCCATCGCATCTTCTCTCTCCTGAATGGTATCTGCAGTTTTTCCCTGTCCCCGGTTCCTATTTCCATTTTTATCATAATTTGCATAATCTCCGGAAAAAGCATTGGATATTGCACTTTTTTCAATCGCGACAGCAAAGAATCCTTTGCTCTTTGCCGGCTGTATGCTTCCATTATTTACTTCCTGATCCTGTCCTGCCTGTTCTATATTTCCTATGTTATACGCATTTATCTGCATTTTCATTCCTGCCTTATTCTATTCACTCTTGTCCGGTATTATTTACCATCTGGTCCGTAGTTTCTATCAATTATTTCGGCAGAACTATCTAAATAATTTACAAAAATTTATCTTCTTTCATTTTGCGCATTAAAAATTTATATCTCATCTGTCCGGCATTTAATTCGTAAATGCAGCAATCTATCAGCTCCGGATCTACAACATAGGAAAAATTCTCATATGCACGATCCAGTGATTTCTGGACTTCTTTTAATTCCTGCATAAGTTCTTCTTTTTTTCTTCTTGCCTTTTCACTTTCCTTTTTTAATTTTTTCTTATCTGACAATAATTTCATGACACAACCTCCATTACATCTTATATTTTATAGATATTTTAATTATTTACCATTTATTCCATGATATACAGAATTCAAATCCGTTTTTTTTATTTTTTATTATTTAATTATTGACTTATTGTAATTTTTATGTTATATTAATTACACCTTATTAAAACACTTTATTAATCTTTTTTGCATATGCTATGTGGAGGTAATCTTGAACAATGGCATAATTGCAATTCTTGATTCAGATGCAGAATATGCTCTGAAACTATCCGAATATTTTAATCTGAAAAGTGGATTGAATTATTCTGTATCCGTCTTTACGGACTATGATTCCCTGAAAAAATTTTTATGCGAAAATAAAATTGACATATTACTTATTTCTGAACATTATTGTCAATATATATCGGAACTCACAGAGATGACTTCCATTTTTGTTCTTACCGAGAATCGAACATCTGATACTTTTGAAACACATCCCCGTCTGTGCAAATACCAATCAACCGACCATATTTTAAGAGATGTTATGTCTTATTATGCATCTTCTGCTGACGAACATTTTACACACTCAGATACTGTTGCATATATAACCGGCATTTATTCACCTGTAAAGCGCTGCGGAAAAACATCTTTTGCACTGGCATACGGCTGTATTCTCTCACTTACTCACAGCTGCCTTTATATTAATTTCGAAGAGTATTCGGGATTCTCTTTCTTTATACCAGATTTACCAACCGGTGATCTTTCGGATCTGCTCTATTTTTACAGGCAAAATCCGGCTAATATAGCTGAAAAACTGGCGGCACTGTCGCATACCTATCATAACCTGACATATATACCACCAATGCATTTCAGCTATGATATAAAAAACATGGAAGCCACTGATTTAATTTCTTTTATCCGGGCGATTTCAAAAGCCGGTATGTTTGAATACCTCCTACTGGATCTGTCCGATTCATTAAAAGACGTACCAGCACTACTTGCTATCTGTGACAAAATCTACATGCCGGTTACCACCGAATCAATATCACGTCAGAAAACAAATGAGTTTTTCAAAAGCACATCATCACTCTATCATTCCAATATCAAAGACAAAACAGAAATATTGACACTGCCATATGCAGACCACAGTTTATTTTCAACTGATTATTCAGGAAATCTATCCGGAAATTTTATGGAAAATCTTCTTTTCCATGATTTTGGAATTTATATTCAGAATCTGATTTCACACACGGATAAATAACTTTCCCATGGAGGTATATTGATATGACTGAACCAGATATAAACAGCATACGCAACAATCTGATTAATAAATTTGATTTAACAAGGAATCTATCAGATGAGGAAATTTATTCCTTTATTGATAATGAAATAATTGAAACCAGCAGACAACAGTTCATATCACTGACCGACAAAGAACGGCTCCGCTACATATTATTTAATTCCATCCGTGGATATGACGTCCTGCAGGAACTGCTGGATGACCAGAACATTACGGAAATCATGATTAATGGCCCTGATGATATTTTTATTGAAAGAAACGGATTACTGGAAAAATCGGAAATTCACTTTTCTTCCCCGGAAAAACTTCAGGATATTATTCAGCAGATAGTATCTGAAGCGAACCGCCGTGTAAACGAAGCATCTCCGATTGCCGATGCCCGTCTTTATGACGGCTCAAGAGTAAATATCGTATTAAATCCTGTTGCATTAAACGGTCCTGCCGTAACCATACGAAAATTTCCGGACACTCCGCTTTCTATGAATGATTTAATCCAGTTTGGAACATTAACCCATGAAACAGCTGATTTTCTTCATCTTTTAGTCCTATCAGGATACAACATCTTTGTATGCGGTGGAACCGGTTCCGGCAAAACGACTTTTCTTAATGTCCTGTCAGATTTTATTCCTTCCTCCGAGAGAGTTATTACCATTGAAGACTCT
>ENA-ORMJ01001801-ORMJ01001801.1-human-gut-metagenome-genome-assembly--contig:-NODE-1801-length-11889-cov-2.659625_pt1 | contig 11889 bp, 13 predicted proteins | sample MGYA00242100_ERZ508989 | MGnify/ENA primary metagenome ERZ508989 (study PRJEB26280, sample SAMEA2531403) | human gut metagenome | biome: human gut; feature: human-associated habitat; material: faeces...
TATCAGTTTTTCAAAGCCTCTCTTTAATTTCGTTAGCTGCTACATTTGTATATGTTATGCAAATAACATGTTGATTATTATTTTTTAAAGAATTTCCATATTTTGATACAACATGTTTAAGACACTGAATCAGCGCATAAGTCTTTCCTGAACCGGCACCGGAATTCATTATGGTTGATTTATTACATTCTATGTTGCTTAAAAGGTGGTTTAACACATCGCTTTCTTCTTCAACATATTCTCTTTTGGTTTCTTCTAACATATTTTATTCACTTCTCCAACTTGCTTTTTATGTATTCAAAACTGTCTTTAATGTAATTGGGCAAATTTATGATGCTATCGGTAATCATCATTTTATACAGTAATTCGTTAGCAAATTTGGTTTTGTCATCACTAAGCTTACATTGCCATTTGTATGAATTATCTTTATTATTTTCATAATTTACAGGTTCCCCTACAATTTCAGTATAAATTCGACGTTTAGTTGATTTTAAAGCTAAATTTACTACCTCATTATCATAATTTGCAAGTATTATGCTTTCTTCGAAACTTGTTGGTATATATCCGTTCTCTTTCTTTTGGAAAAAAACTTTTATGTTTTCGTCTTCAAAATAGTCCATCTTATCATCTAAAACATAAGAATTATTATTGTAATACCTTATTGTTTCATTAGTAGTCTTTTTGTTGTTTATTGATGTTATCTGTTTAAAATCTTTCGACTCAGAATCGTTTCTGACAACATCAATATCCGTTATTACGGAAACTGGAATTTGTAGTAACTTTATTAGCTTGTTATATACCAATGCATGTGCACCATTGATAGGAAGAATAGTAATAAATTTTTTGTTTAAAATATTATCATTTGAAATGAAATATGGCAGTAATATATTTTCTGCTGCTCCTTCTACAAGAATCGCTGCATCGGCAAAGAATAAATCAGAGGCTCTAAAGGTTATATGTTTCTTTATAAATTTTAAATCATCTTTTGCTGTTTCTCCAGCAGGAGATATTTTGTTGTCATTAAGTGAAACTGCTCTTGCATTAGTACCATTTGCCGAAATATAGTTTATGCTATTAAATGTACCACCGGAATGAATTTTACTATTAACAATATGACTTGAATGTGTTGACAATATAATCTGAGAGTTTATATTTTTCTCATGTTGTTGCAATAATATTTCAATTGCTTCGTTAATATGGGATATAAATAACTCTTGGAGTTGTGGATGCATATAGGTTTCCGGTTCTTCAATTCCTATAAGGTTTATTTTGCTATTAAATGAACTTTCCGGATATTTCTCCATGTATTCAACAAGCTTTGATATAATCACCATTAAGTTCGTATAACCTAAACCAAATTGATTTTCCGGAACAAAGTTATTATTTTCTTTGTATTCATACTTAACTATATTCTTGATAATTTTTTCAAATGTCAAATCAGCACGCAATTTAACAGTTATATCATTATCAGTTATTGATGTTAATGTTTTGTTTATTTCATTTGTATGCGCATTATTAAATTCTACTTCTAAATTATTATTGATTTCTTTAATATATGATTCTGTAATTGTCGTATCATAAGATTTATCAGATTTATTTCTTGCAGTTATTATATTATTGAAAGCTGCTGAAAGACAATCATCAGTAGTAACTTTGTTTGCTTGAATTTTAAAAAAATCAATTAAATTACTAAGCTTGAATTTTTTAATTTCGTTACCATTTTTATCGTAATACTTAATTTTATAATTAGAAATATTTTCATTTAAAATTTTTGATAATTTATAAAAGCACTCTGTTTTGTTTTCTTCAGTATATGTTTCTGAATTAATTTCATTTTTTATTTGCTCTTTTAATATCTCTGATTCAACAACTTCATATTTTGCAAACAATTTTATCTCATCAGCATCATAACCTATCGGGATGAAATAGCCTAAATTAACGATAAGATCTTCTTTTCCTTTGTCGAGACCTATTGTAAGTACGAATTCAATACCAGGAAGTACATCATACTTGTCATTTCCATATTCTTCAATTAAATTCTTGATGTATTCATAATTAAAGTCATCGAAAGTAAATTTGGAATTAGAATCAGAATTACCATTGATCAATTTATCTAAAGCCTCAAAAACTGTTGTTTTACCGGAATTGTTTTTTCCAACCAATAAGGTTGTAGTTGAAGCAATATTAATTGATCCATTTTCGGTTTTTTTTATTCCTTGTGAATCGGTAAATTCAATTTCATTTTCCTTTTCAGCAAACTTTCTAAAATTTATTAATTTAAACTTTTTTAAATACATAATGCAACCTCTTATCAAAAGCAATAATATAGTTATTATTTTATCATATATGAATTATCAACACAAGACTTTAAGAAAAGGGAACAACACGGAACGAATATAATTCGCTCCGTGTTGTTTTACTTTGTTCTAAATCTTTTTGTATAATTATCTACAATCATACTACCGATTAATTTGTGATTTTTCAAAGATGTAGTAATAGCCATAACATCAGAAAAAGTGAATTTGTTGGTTATACTTAACGCAAAGTTCTTAACTTCATCCTTTAACCTTTTTAGTGATTCTTCATCAATTATTCGTATCCTATGTTCAGGAGAGCAATCATGAGAAAAAGTAACTGAAGGATGGATCATAATAGGATAGCATTCATTAATACCATGATATTGTGAATATAACCAATTTATAGAACCATTTAGTTGATTACAATCTCTTTTAGGGATAAATTCAGTTGTAGCTTCATTTTTACATTCTATTACCATGAATTGTTGATTGTCTAATTGCCAAAGGTTGTCCGGACCAGAACCAAATTCTTCTTCAGGTCTAGTAGAATACAGTCCAAGTATTAAACCTAATTCTTTGATTGCTGCTTCAAATTTTTTTGATGATACAGAGCTAAAACACAAGTCTCCTAATACCCCGTCAACCTTTATCAAAAAGCCATTTGGAGTAAAATCATTTTCAGCTATATAATCACATATAGCTCGTCCTTGTTCTGCAATTTTTGCAGCATATTTTTCAGGAACTATACCTTTGATTGGATTAATTAACATCCTATTATATCCATTCGCTGCAAGTAATGTTTCTTGTGATTCTTCCTGATTTGTGAAATTTTGCAATTCTGCCTTATATTGTAATAACAAACCTTTTAGTTCTTTATTTTCTGCAACATTTATCTCTTGTTCAATAGTTTCTATTGCCTTGTCATATTGTAATTTTTCAGCAAAGTCAAATGCTTTTCTTAAAGCGACTTGATAATTGTTAAAATTCGGTTTTAAATCATATTCAATTGATGACAATGTTGATTTGCTTACAGCAATCCAGTCTTTATTCTTATCTATTGAATAATTGCACATTGAAAGTATACTAGCAGCATCAAGAGAGTCTATTTGGCTACAGAGTTGCTCTGAAACCTCTAACTGCTTCTTTGTTGCTTTGCTGAAATAGTTTAATCCATTGTTTGCATAAACTATTTCAGAAATGTCTCTACCCATTAATATTACAGCACACGAATCAGAATTAGATCTAACTCCTCTTCCCATTCCTTGTTCAAGTTTTTGTATTTGCTCACATTTTAACCTCGAACTTTTAGGGTTAGCATTCTTTTCAAACTGATCATATATGTTATTCATTGGTGGAAGTCCATCAATTACTAATATACTACAAGCTTCATCAGGTAAGTCAACACCATCGTATTTATTTATTAATACCGCTATACCAACATGACCACTTTTTAATCTTTCAACGCCGTCTTTTAAGTTTTCAATAGTTAACTCTAAACTTGAAACATCCGACCAATACTCTGCTTTCTTTCTCGAAGGCACAATAATTACCACATTACAACTATTTGAAAAATTCAATAATTGCTGCTTAATTTCATCGTCTGTAATACTTCTATTCATAACTTGTGGCATAATTATAAGGCGATCACCTATATCATTAGCTTTGTCCGGAGAAATGATGTTTGGAATATCTTTTGGATAAAGTCCTAATTCAGAAGATAAAACGCTATCATCTGCCAATGTTGCTGTCATAAATATTCTTCTTGTTGCATGTTCAAACGAAGAAATTTTTGAGATCGGAATGCTTTTAATACTAATCTCAATTTTTGCATTTGTTACAATGCAATCACAAAACTGAAAATGCTCTTCTAATAAAGGCAAACGGAACGATAAAGTCTCACCGTCAATAAGATTATCTCTTATTATTTCATAAACTTCATTTTGGTGTTCCTGCCATTCCCAATACGGAACTAGCATAAATAAGTCTCTAGAATCAGTCCTGCATAATTCTGTAAACTTATTTGCGCATTGATTTTTCAATGATTCAGAAAATAATTGTAATATTTTCGAATACATTTCAGTCTCTCTTGGTATTTGCAATGTGTATTGGTCTTTTATTGTAGTTAAGCAAGCATGAGCATCATCAATAATGATACTGCCAATTTCAACATTATTAACTCCTCTCATTCCAAACACAGACTTACCATTGATTAATTTATGAATATTAATTATAAGAATTGATTGTCCCCTAATAAAACTTAAATCCTTTTCATCTGTTGAAGTCTTGATTCCCAAAGTCTGAGCTTCCTTGCAAACTTGTTCAACTAAATATGCATCTGGAACAACATAAACAGCAGGTCCCACTCCTTCATTTAGGCAACTTTTTAAAATGAGCAAGCCGACCGTTGTTTTTCCGCTTCCAGTATTCATTTTTATAATGTTATTTTTATTTTTCCTACATTCAAACCATTTTTTCCATACATCACTCTGTACATCTCTTGGATACTCATATTTTTTGTCTTTTCCAGGCAAAGACATAAAGATATCCCTTGGCTCTAAATCACTGCTTTGAGAATTCTGTAGTATTTTGGCAAAATCGATATTCATAAATATAACTCCAATACTAATATAGTCTACAACTATATAATAAAAAATAAAAACAATATTGTCAATAATATTACTATTATCCTTTTCGAAACCAATTTTTGTGGTTGACAGAATTTTTTATTATGATATAATAAAAACAAGTTATAATTAAGTTAAGTTATTATTTTCCTTCTCGGAGAATAATAACTTTTTTTATTTATAATTATACTAACTAAGAAAGGAGGATTAATATGATTAATGAAATTATCAGTCTGTTGGAAAAAAAGGATAGACCATTTTTATCAAATATATTTTACATAATAAGTGGCATAATAATGTTTGTGGTGCTTTTACTCTATATTTTGCCATTCAAATTCAATGTCCCTTTGCTAAATAGTATGGATATTAAACTAAAATTGACAAATGATGGACTTATAGTAAAAATAACGACCATAATAGTAATTGTATATATTGCTATATATGTTTTGCGAAAAATTCTTTTACGTTTTTCAGGAAAAATGGACAATAATACATTTAAAAACGTATTTTCAAACTTATATACTATTGAAGATACACTTGATTTTGTCGCATCTGTTTTTTCTGTGGTTTTTATGTTCTGTGTCATGGTGCAATTTTATAAAACCAGTCAATTTTTCACGGCAAAAATAGCATATTTTTTATACGCTTTTTTTGGCTTAAAAGTTTTCATATTCATTATTTATAAAATTTACGCTAGAAACAATAGTATTATTAATGATGTATTAAAAGAATATAAATAAGAATCATTTCCTATAAGGAAAGATTTATAAAAAATCCGCAAAACAACTCATTTGGGGTTGTTTTGCGGATTTTAATATGATAAATTATATAAATCAAGTTTGGTATTTTTAAATCAGTAATCCCTAAGATATTATAATTATTGTTTTTTCATATTGTTAACATATTTCTGTTCAGCAGATAACTATGATGATAATGCAAATACTTGATGTTTTATTAAAGTAGTAGTGATTAAAAGATAGAAATCAACAGTTATCCTAAGTACAAAATTATTGTTTAGCCTTATAAAATTAAATGACAAAATAAGCACTTTATTTTTTTGATATATTTATAGAATCAATACTATTCTCTATTAACCAATTTATTTCATCATAGTACACATTAAAAAGGCAATTAGGGTTTTCATTTTTTTCACAATGTAATGTCGGCATCATTGGTGACTTGTTTTTAGTCATAACTGCTGGATTAGAGATTATTTGATTGTCAAATCTGTATAATGATTTAGATGGAAATCCAACATGAAAATAAATAGTTAATTCAGCTCCGTCTTTTTTTCCATTAGATGTTGCTTCATTATACATTGCTTTCCAAATATCTATAACTTCTGCAGTTTTATTATTCAAATATTTCCCTTCTTGACCAATGAAATCAGCATATGGTTTAAAAAATATATTTCTACAATCTAATAAAACAACTCTAATTTGAATATTACTATCCTTTAATTTTTTCTTTAAAATATTTCTATTGGAGTTTGTCCAAGTCATTCCATGAATATGAACAATATCGATATGATGTTTGACCCCATCAATTAATTTGTTATAATCAATATCTTCCACATTGGTATATAACTTTTTTAAACCAAATAACAATGGATTATCTTTTGGTGATATTTCAAATATCTCATTTCCTTTTATCCATCCATTAGTAGGTGTAGTTTTTATTAGCTCATTTAAAGATGATTTTATACTTGAAATTAATTCGCCTGAATTAGACCAAAATCTTACATTTGCATCAAGTTTAACTTTTTTTGAAAATCTTTCTAATCTTTTTTTACCGGCCTTTGTCGGTTCAACTTTTTTTGAAACAATATTATCAATATCATTGTGAATAAATGCAATGATTGGTTTTCCTATTTTTTTAGCATAATCATATTCCATTTCTGTAAATCCGCATTTATTTCCAGAATCATCTTTTCCTAATGAACCATATTTTCCTGCTATTATTAATAAATAATAATCAGAATCATTAATAACATTTTTTATTATTTCCCACGATTTCTTATTTGCGGCAGGAAATAACTCCATACCTGCAGGAATACAATTACTCTCTAACAATGCGTTAGATACTAATTTGCGTTCTTCAACAAGATCTTCATATGTTGAACTAACAAAAACTTGATATTTCTTATTCATACTATCACCACTATTATAATATATGTTTATTTTACATTATTTAACAAATTTAGTCAAATAAAGTTTGCTTAAATGAAAAAATTATTTGACCACAATTTTGACCACTTGCAAAATATAAACAAGTTAATTATAGAAACTTATATGAAATTGTGGGCAAATTTTGTATAGTAGAAACGGCTTAAAATAGCCATATTCGCTGTATTTAAGTCATATCTTAGCTGCTACGAACCAGAAGGTCGGGGGTTCGAATCCCTTCCAGCGTACCAAAAAGTCCCGTAAACACTACGTTTTCGGGGCTTTTTACTTTTTATAATTTTTCAAATTGAATTTATGAATCAAATAATAATAAAGTTTTTATCCGAAAATTAAAATCTCCATATTTGCCTTTCTTGTTAATATTTATAACATATTTATCATAAAAATAATCCACATGACCACAATTTGGCCACATCGCTTTTCAATGAAAAAACAGGCAGTTTTGATTTTTACATCAAGACTGCCTGTTTCTCTGTTTTATGCTGTGTACTGTATTATTTTTATGCGTTTTTCATTTTCTTTTTCTGCGACCAGGTTTCCCATAGCATTTGCAACCGTTTGTTGCATTGAATCTGTTACATGCATATAAGTATTCATTGTAAAACCTGCATCGGTGTGTCCAAGCATATGTGATATTGTTTTAATATCCATTCCTTGTTCAAGCGATAAGGTTGCGAAGCTGTGTCGCAAATCGTGAAAACGTATTTGCGGTACACCTGCACGTTTTTGCATTCGGTGCAACTTTCGTGTTATTGATGATGGATCTCTGTAGCCATTTGTAATTGGTGACGGAAAGATCAGTTTTGTATTCAGTCGTTGTCTGCTCCTTAAAATAATCAATTGATTTAAACATTCGTCACATATACTGATTTTTCTAATTGATGCCGCTGTTTTAGGAGTCGTCGCTTTAAGTTCACTTTTGATTCTCTGCACTTGCTTGTTTACAGATATAGTTTTGTTTTTCATATCAAGATCATCCCAAGTCAGTGCAAGTATTTCACCAAGTCGTAAGCCTGTTGTGATTTCAAGCAGATAAAACTCATAGCAACCGGAATCCTTTGTTTCTTGCAGAAATGCCGCAAGTTCATTTGCTTTCAGTGTTTGCATTTCTTTGGGTTCGTCCTTTGGTAACTGAACTTTCTTACAAGGATTAGCTGGTATAAGTTCCTCATCTACCGCTTTTTGCAAACAGGTTTGTAGTGCGATTTTAATGTCTTTGACTGTTTTTACCGACAATCCGTTACCTTTCGATTTAGTATTTCTTATTCTTCCGTTTTGATACAAGTCCATTAAAAATTGTTGACATACAACTGTAGTTAAATTTTTAATGTTAATATTTCCTATTTTGGGTATTATCTTAGCATTAAAATATTGCTTATATCCGTTTGCTGTATATTCTTTTACACTCGCTTTGCAGAATGATTCCATCCATATTTCATACCATTCCTCAAGTGTTGAATTAGCATTATTAAGAAAAGCACAGCGATTTAAAATTAGCTGTGCTTCTTCATACTCTTTAATTGCTTTCTCCAATTTTTCATTACATTCGGTCTTGGTTTTAGCAAGTATACATTTTACTTGCTTTTTACCATTTTCATCTACTCCCGCATTAAACCTACCTTCCCATCTGCCATCTTTTCGTTTTCTTAGTGTCCCCATACCATTATTTCTTTTAGCCATAATGATTCTCCTTTCTTTTTTCAAGACCACAATATCACAAAGAAGGTCATTTATCCAGCATATTCAGTATACAAAACCATTACAAACTATCGTTTACAATTACTGTTAATCCAAACTTTCAGTTGCTCTTTAGGGACGGTCTTTCTTCTTCCTATACTAATTACAGGAAAACTTTTATCATTTTGAATTAATTTATATAAACTGACTGCCGAAATGCCCAAAATTTCTGCTGCTTGTGGAACAGACATAATAATAGGAACTTCTTCAAAATTTTTATATATTTTTATCACCTACTTTCTAAAAAAAGAGGAGGCATTTATATGCCTCCTCTTACTGTTCATGTTTGATTATTAGTTCCCATATTTCTTTTAGTGTTTTTTTATAAAAAGGATATCCGAAAATTAGCAATAATATTACAAAAACAAATTCAAAAGCCGAAATAACATTTTCAAAAAAAATTTTTATTTTACCCATTATGAAACCTCCATTTACTTATATACTCTATTCTAACATAAATAATTTTAATTTTAGGTTAATGGATATTATTGTTACTTAAAAATGCGTAAATGTTTTAATAATTATCAAACCTTGGTGCTCTTTTAGTTTTTTGTGTATAACTATATGGTGTAACTTAGCTTTTTCTTCTGCTGACATATTTTGAATTATTGATTGCTGTACTTGGTTAGTGTCTATTTCGATAGAATCCATATTGCCAATGATACCCATATATGCAATCAAAGGAATAAGCAAAAGTCCAATAACAGAACCGATAATGATGTCTATAACTTTTCTTGCATTTTTATCGCTTGCTACTGCGGATGTAATTTTTGCAACTGTTGTGGCACTTACTGCCATATAAACACCTCCTAATAAAGAAATAAGACTTGCAAGTGCAAGTCCACAAATAATTATAACTATTTGTAAAATAAACAAAAGACAAGAATAAGTCTTGCCTTTTATTTATTAAATTAAAAAATGATATAAAAATCATCTAAGCATTTTTTGTCTTAGAGACATAGCTATAAACAGGCTCATGCTTAACCATATGAAGGCCTCAATTCTTGTTTCTTATAGCTGAATAAGAATTTCAACGGCATAAGAAGTATGAAAAACATATTTCTTATATATAATATTATATTATTTTTATCGAAAAGTAAACTGCTTTTTTAAAAAAATTAAAATTTTACAATTAAAAATATAATATTTTACATGTTTTGATTTTTATTTTCCCATGCTTGATGCATTCTCATAACAGTAGAACGTTCAAATAAGTGTGATACAAAATCATTCATGTTTTCTATTCTTACTAACTTGTTAAATTCAAGTAAACCAATTTCCAAAATCAATTTTGAAACGAATTCATCAATAAAAGACGAACTACAAGCTTGGACGTTTATAAAATCTAAAATTATTGGGGAATTAGTGCGTCTCATTGTATTTATAACATCATTTCTCAATTCTTTTCCTGCTATCCTAGTTCCGGTACCAGAGCAATTATCATAAACATCATATCTTAACCAATTGTTATCATCATACATATTATCAATTCTAATATCAAATCCATCAAATCCACCAATAGATTTTAATGCTTTTTTATGTCGATTTTCTTTGATAAATCCAATTGAAAATCTACAATTGTTCCAAAATGTGTATCATAAACAATTACGTTATTTGAAAATTTTTGCAAGTCTCCATTTTTTAACATGATTGATGAACGCCCAGAAGATATGGTTAATCTACCATTGTTATCATTCACAATTTGAAACAGTCCATATAAACCGTTTCCTTGCCCCTTACCATCACTAACGCCTTCTTGTATTGCCATAGTTAAAGAATCAATTTCAGAAGCTGGTTTATGATTACCTTGCTATAGAGAATTGTATATTCCTATTCCACAATCATATACACAAATTGCTAAAATCTTCTTTTTACTATGGTATTGAGCCATAATATATCCTGTTGTTTCTTTACTATGAACAAGTACATTATCCATAACCTCATTTATACACCAAATAAGGCCCTCAATAACACCGTCTTCACATTCGGCTACTCGGCTTATGCAATTAATATATAATTGTACTAATTCTGCAATTTGCCCTTGATGTTCATTTTCTGATGAGTACATAAATATTTTGTCGAGCGGATATTTACAATTTTTTAATTCTTGAACATCTAAATTAAGCGGGTTTTCAAAATTGCATTTCGTTAAATATTTATCTTCTGCAATCACTATATTAAATTCAACATTAAAAAATTTTTTGTAGTTTTGTATTAATGCAGAAATTGGTAAACAAGCATCAGGAAATATAGTACCTTTCTCACATTTACAAATAATATTGAGCTTTTTTCTTTTTCGTTTAATTGCAAGATTAACGCAACGAATAAATGATGTTACACATGAGGGGTGATTCATTCGATAAATTATTATATCATTGTCTCTTAAAATGATATTACATTTTGGATTCTTCAAATTTACACTTCCTCATTAGATATTTAATTCATTGTATCATATACAAATAAAAGCACACGATCTATATGTTATTCTAATTTATATTATGTACTTTTTAAATTGTAAAGTATTTTATATGTGTCTTTTATTTGACCATTAGCAATTGCTTTTTTCGCCTCAAACAACTTGTTTTCAGCATCAACAATAAATGTGTTTTCCATGTCCACATAAATCATCACCAAATAACATATTACTATTTTAGCTTAACTAGCAAACTAAGTCAATATTTTTATCTTCCTCCGGCTTTGCCAAACATTTTTTGCTTAAACTCAGGTGCGATTACTTTGGAGTAAAAAATCATTTAATATAATATCGTCACAATTGATATTATTTGCTTCAAGAATTCCGAAATAAAAAGCATTATACGGATACGTAAGCATCATTTTTGGAATTTTATAAGGCAATATTTTTTGTGACACTTTTAGGCCTCTTAAAAACACTTAATTATTTAATAAAATATTATAAAATAGTACTTTGATTATTTAAAATTCAATTATGTTGACAATATATGCGATAAAGAGATTCATGTAACAAAAAATAAAACGAGATTTCCGATTGATAGAGAACTCGTATAAAATTAGTATTCATTATTT
>ENA-ORMJ01001804-ORMJ01001804.1-human-gut-metagenome-genome-assembly--contig:-NODE-1804-length-11865-cov-4.236664_pt1 | contig 11865 bp, 9 predicted proteins | sample MGYA00242100_ERZ508989 | MGnify/ENA primary metagenome ERZ508989 (study PRJEB26280, sample SAMEA2531403) | human gut metagenome | biome: human gut; feature: human-associated habitat; material: faeces...
CCGGTGATACGGAAGAATGCAGACTGGAGGATGGTATTGGTACGGTTGCCCAACCCGATTTCCTGTGCAATCTTGGTGGCGTTGATGTAATATACCTTAATATTGTTCTTGGCAAAGTAAGCTTTCACCTTGTTCGGCAGGTTCTTGGCTAGTTCTTCGCCTTCCCAGATGGTGTTGAGCAAGAACGTACCGTTCTTCTTCAATCCGCGGGTCACATCGTACATGTGGAGGTAAGCCTGAACGTGGCAAGCCACGAAGTTAGGCGTGTTCACCAAGTAAGTAGAGCGGATGGGGGCGTCTCCGAAACGCAAGTGAGAGCACGTGAAACCGCCGGACTTCTTAGAGTCGTAAGAGAAGTAAGCCTGACAGTGCTTGTTGGTATTGTCACCGATAATCTTCACGGAGTTCTTGTTGGCACCCACCGTACCGTCGGCACCCAGACCGTAGAACTTGGCTTCGAACATGCCTTCGCCACCCATGGCCACCTCTTCTTTCTGAGGAAGCGAAGTGAACGTCACGTCGTCCACGATGCCGAGGGTGAACTGGTTTTTCGGTTCCGGAAGAGCCAGATTCTCGTACACGGCCAAGATTTGTGCCGGAGTTGTGTCGTTAGACCCGAGGCCGTAACGTCCGCCTACGATGACCGGAGCGTTTTCCTTGCCGTAGAAGCATTCCTTCACATCCAGATACAGCGGTTCGCCGTTGGCGCCCGGTTCTTTCGTACGGTCCAGTACGGCAATCGTCTTGGCTGTGGCCGGAACGGCTGCCAGGAAATGCTTGGCCGAGAACGGACGATACAGGTGAACGGCTACCAAGCCCACCTTTTCGCCTTGTGCGGTCAAGTGGTCGATGGTTTCGCGGATGGCTTCGGTTACGGAACCCATGGCGATGATGACACGTTCTGCGTCTGCGGCACCGTAGTAAGAGAACAGGCCGTATTTGCGGCCGGTGATTTCAGACACCTTGTTCATGTAGTCCTCTACGATGGCAGGAACTGCGTCGTAGTAATTATTGCAAGATTCACGGTGAGTGAAGAACGTGTCGGGGTTTTCGGCCATACCGCGTGCCACCGGATGTTCGGGCGACAGGGCGCGGCTGCGGAACTCCTTCAAGGCCTCCTGGTCTACCAAAGGAGCGAGGTCGTCGTTCTCCAGCATTTCAATCTTCTGGATTTCGTGAGAAGTACGGAAACCGTCGAAGAAGTTCAGGAACGGCACGCGGCTCTTGATGGTAGACAAGTGTGCCACGCCGGCCAAATCCATCACTTCCTGTACGGAACCTTCGCACAACATGGCGAAACCGGTCTGGCGGCAAGACATGACGTCCTGATGGTCACCGAAGATACACAGTGAATGAGAAGCCAAGGTACGGGCCGACACGTGGAACACGCAAGGCAGCAGTTCGCCTGCAATCTTGTACATGTTCGGAATCATCAGCAACAAACCCTGGGATGCCGTATAAGTCGTGGTCAGCGCACCGGCCTGCAACGAACCGTGGACGGCTCCGGCGGCACCGCCTTCCGACTGCATTTCCTGTACCAACACTGTTTCGCCGAAGATGTTCTTACGGCCCTGTGCTGCCCATTCGTCCACGTATTCTGCCATGGTCGACGACGGGGTGATGGGATAGATGGCTGCAACTTCTGAGAACATATACGAGATATGCGCTGCGGCCTGGTTACCATCACAAGTGATAAACTTTTTTTCTTTTGCCATAATAATGATTAATATTACGAGATTAAACTACAATTTCTTTATTTTCTCTTTAGTATAGGAATCCGAACAACCATATCGGTATTTCGTTTCCGTGCCCTATTTCTATCTTATGCCGGGCATATATCGTTTCGGCGTTTCGCCGTCGTTCTTCGTTGGGGCAGATTTTGAATCTCAGATTTTCGTCCACCAAAAACGAGGTGCCCTTTTCTCCCTTGTTCAGTTTATGGTCTTTCCACATCGTGTTTTGGAAGAAAGTCTCCAGGATGTCCTGTTCTTCCAGGCGGCACGGGTAGATGACGTACATCAGATTGCTGTTGTGCATCATGATTCGGGCCGGTTTTTTGGGAAAGGTTTCCCCTTTCGGGTAAATCATGTTGATGAGCCGCGCGTCGGCCAGATACTTGATGTAGTTCATAACCGTGGCCCGCGACGTGTGGATGTCTTCCGCCAATTGGCTGACGTTGGGAGCCACCGGACTGTCTATCGCGAGCAAATATAGTAATTTTTTGATTTTTGCCAAATATTTCAGCTCGATTTGTTTGATGAGCAAGATGTCCACTTCGAGCATCATGTTCATGGTCTTGAGCAGATTTTCAGAGAAATTCCGCTTTTCCAGAAAGAACGGGTAGAAACCGTGGTGCAGATAGTCTTGGAAGAACTTCAGCGGACTGGCTTTAGGCAGGATGCTGCGCACGATCTGTTCATGACGGTTCAGGATTTCGTCGAGCGTATAAGACGGGAAGTCATTGCCCGTCTGCAAGTTGAGGAATTCGCGGAAAGAAAATCCTCTCAGGTTGTATGATTTCACCAGTCCGTTCAGTTCTGGGTTCTCCGTCTTCAGCCGCATGACGGAAGAACCGGTGAATACGATTTTCAGTCCCGGCAGCGTGTCGTAGCATTTGCGCAGGTCTGTGCTCCAGTCCGGTTGTTTGAACACTTGGTCGATCAGCAATACTTTTCCTCCGCCTTCGTAGAACTCTGTGGCGAATTCGGCAATGCCCTTGCCCTGAAAATAGAAATTGTTCAGATTGATGTAGAGGCATTTCCGGTCTTCCACGTGGAAATGTTCTTTGGCGTATTGCAGAAGGAAAGTGGTCTTTCCTACTCCGCGTGTACCTTTAATACCAATCAGACGGTCGTTCCAGTCTATCTCGTCCATGAGGGCGCGACGGACAGGAGCGTGGGTATGCTCCACAAGGTACGCATGTGTTCTGAAAAAAGACTCCATTCTTTGGTACTTGATACAATTTGCAAAGATAGTGTAAAACCGCAAAAGTGCAAAGTCGGGTTGGCAAAATCTTTGTTTTTTCTTCATTTTGCATCTCGAAATGCGAGGGTTGTCAATTTGTCAATCCCGGCCTTGCAGGATTGAGCCATTTGAACCGGGAGACGGAGGCGTGTGGAAATACGCGATTCTCGCGCGTCGGGGGAATGACATTCTGAAGCTCCTTCGGTCTGTCGGGCTTTCAAAATGCACGGCATTCGGGCACGGCGTGCGTACGGGGTCGGGATTCGTGGAAGCGTGAAACGGCATCCGTAGGGCATCCTGTCATTCGTTTTTTGTAGTCCGATGCGCTCCGTTTAGGAGAAAAACGAGCCTAAGAGGCATATCTTTTTTCTGTTTTCAGGGCTTTTCTCCACCTGCATGCAGAGAAAGATGCCCCACCATGAGGACAAAAAAAATGTTTTCTCAGCCGAGCGAAAAATTTTTCGGCTGCGATTGAAATGCGTTTAGGCTGAAAAAAAGCTAAAAACAAGGCTGAAACGTGAATTTATGTATCTAAAAAGGGGCAAAAATGGCATGGAACGTAACTGGAACATGGAACTTTTCATTCAGAAAAAGTTCGTAGAACTTACGTTTTGTCGGTAAAAAGGCGTATGTCTTTTCATTTGTTTATTAGGAACGTTTCCTGTGCTTCTTATTCCGCTTGTCGGAAGGACTTTTTAAGCGGCAAACGGGTACGTCCTAAAGAAATAGGATTTTGCCGTTTGCCGCATCTGAAATGGAGATTAGGTTATGAAATTGGTTTTTTACTGTTTGGCTTCTTCTGGAACTCCTCCCCATCTTTGGTCCAGACGGATGGCCTCTTCGCGGGTGATACCGATGACGGAACCATGGCGCGGATGGAAGTCTTTGACGAAGGTTTCGGGCTTGGAACTGAAATGAATAAGGTCCTTGCTGCGTTGGAATTCATAGCGTCCGCTGCTGTAAAGGTCGTACATCAGGATGTATTCGTCCGAATCGTTCAGTTTGAATATGCTGGAGCCTTCCACGTGCGTACGGGTTCCGGCATACGCGTCGAGATATGCGAAATGCTCTTTCCACGGGCCGCGCAACGACGGGGCCGTGGCTTGCTGTATGCCGCTTTTCAGCTCTTTGCCGTTCCGGTCTTTGGTATTTCCTTTATAGAAGAAATGATAGGTGCCGTCTTTATGGATGATGTCGCCGTCTATGGCACCGTATTTGGGAGCGAACATCAGTTGAGGCTCGTTCTCGAAGGCCGTGAAATCTTCGTTGGCGTATGCGCAATAGAAATTGAGGGCGGTGTCGTATTCGAAGCGTACGGTGAAGTAGACCAAGTATTTCCGTGCTTCGGGGTCGTAAATGGTTTGGGGTGCCCACACCCATTTGATGTGGGCGAACTTCTCGGGATAGGATTTTTCCAGGTCGATGATGCCGTGCGTCCAATCGGTCAGGTTGCCGGATTTGAGCAAGACGATACCGGGATTGTATTCCCAACCGTTCTTTCGGGTGAACATGTCTGTGGCCGTGATATAAAAGGTGTGCCCGTCTTCTCCGCGCAGGATGTGCGGGTCGCGTATGCCTCCGGTTTGGGATATTTCGTCCGACGGGATGACGGGGCGGTTCCCGTTCAGGGCTTTCCAGTGTACGGCATCCGCACTCACGGCAAATCTCAGTTGTTCTTGTGTCGTCAGTTCGCCCGAGCCTTCAAAGTAAGCAAACAGATAGGCGGTGTAGTCCGGCATTTTTTGTGAGATACAACTTGTGAGGAACAAGATCGAGTTGCAAGCTAAAATAAAAATGTTTCTTCTCATGTTTTTTGGATTGATGTTTGATATTTAACAGGGCAAAAGTAGGCTCTTTTTCCCGGAAGGACTGTTTCTCTTGTTGCATGTAATGGAAGATTGGTTTCAAAAAAGCGTGTTTTTGATTGTTTTCAAAACAAAATCGGGGCGTATGCCGGTTGAAATCCGGAGGGACGGGTAGGCTGGTTGTCCGGAATGTGTTATATTTGCATTGGCTTTGACACTTGTTTGATTTTTCTCCATGACCTTGCATATATTCAATCCCGAGAACGACCTGGCGTTGGCCTGTCCCAGTCCGCATTTCATTCCCCCAGTTTCGGCCCGGCAGATGGCCGACGACCTTTCGGCGTTGCCCGTATGGTGGGCAATGAGGGGCGATGCCGTGTGCGTGGCTTCGGTGGAGGCAGCCCGGCGTTGGGCGGAAGAAACCGGCGGGATTTGTCCGGAAGTGAAATGGGTCGGGCGTGACGGCTTGCCTTCGGATGCCGACGTTGACCCTTGGGGATGGAGCCCGTTGATGGTGCAACGTCTGTTGACGGGCGGTGCGGACGGAAGCCGTTTGCCCGATGAAGCGCGTTTGGCGCGTTACCGTGAGCTGTCGAACCGCCGTCATGCAGTGGACATGTTGGCTTATTTATGCGGTCCCGGTTCGGATTTGGGACAGAAGTGGAGGGATAGGCTTTGTGGCGTTTCTTATTACTGTACCGGCGAACAGGACATCATCCAGAGGATGCGGCAATATCCCGAAACCCTATTGAAAGCACCGTGGTCGGGCAGCGGAAAAGGCTTGCGTCTGGGGCGGGGAGGTTATGCGCCGCCGCTTTCGGGTTGGTGTGGCCGTCAGCTTCGTGAACAAGGCGGGGTAATCGTGGAGCCGCTATATAATAAGGTGTCGGATTTTGCCTTGGAATTTTATGCCGACGGTGCCGGAGGCGTGCGGTATACGGGGCTTTCGGTTTTCCTGACCACCGCACGCGGTACGTACGCCGGGAATTGGGTGGCGTCGGAAGAGGATAAGGTGCGTTGGCTGACTGATAGGATTCCTTTGCCTTTATGGCAGATGTTGCAAAAGGCTGTCACACAATACTTGTCCGGTTGGTTGGGCAACGGCTATAGCGGCCATCTGGGGGTGGATATGATGTTGTGCCGTGTACCGGGAACCGAATACCTGTGTGTGCATCCTTGTGTGGAAATCAATTTACGCCGTACGATGGGACAAGTTTCTGTCGATTTGGCTTCTTTCTTGGCTCCCTCTTCGGAAGCTCGTTTTGTGATAGACTATGAGAAGGAAGCGGGGCGGTTGTGGTCGGAGCATTGCCGGTGCGAGGAAGATCATCCGTTATGCTTACGGAAAGGAAAACTCCTTCAGGGATATTTGCCGTTGGTTCCGGTGACCCCCTCCGCACATTACCGGGCGGCGTTGTGGGTCTCCCCCAAGGGTAGGAGATGTCCGGTCGTATAAGTTAATTTGGAAAAAGAAGAAATGATTAGACCATTGGGAATTTCTGATATGGACACGGTGCTTCGTATTTGGAAAACGTCAAATCTTCAGGCGCATTCTTTCGTACCTTCCGGATATTGGGAGCGTAACGTGGAGTTGGTTCGGAAGGCAATGTCCGATGCGGAAGTTTGGATATACGAGTCGGATGGGCGCATAGTCGGCTTTGTCGGATTGGCAGGGGATTACATCGCCGGTATCTTTGTGGAGATGGAATGCCGTTCTCGTGGGATAGGACATGCGCTGTTGGATTTTTTAAAGAAAAGACATCGGTTCTTGTTGCTCCATGTGTATGAAAAGAACAGCCGTGCCGTGGCATTTTATCGTAGAGAAGGTTTTGAATGCCGGGATAGGCATGTGGAGGAGGATACCGGGGAAATGGAGTGGACAATGGCATGGATGAAGGAAAATATTCCTTTTTAAGTTTTTTTATTGCCCTGCAAGTGGGGGCGGGGAGTGGATAACTGTTAACTTTGCATCTCTATTTTATGAATCTTTCTAATCAACCGAAAACGGCTTCTAATAGTTGAAAAAACGTTTTATGGAAACAAAACGAATTGTATTTTTGGACTATCTGCGTGCCATCGCATGCTTTATGGTCATTCTCGTACATGTGTGTGAGGCTTTTTATTTCAATCTGGACGGTATCAGTTTCTCCAGCAATGCCGACCGTTGGTGGATTTCTTTCATCGACAGTTTCCTGCGTCCTTGCGTGCCGCTGTTCATCATGGCATCGGCCTATCTTCTGGTTCCGTTGAAGGACAGTACGCCGGTCTTTTTCAAACGCCGCTTCACCCGTGTGTGCATTCCCTTCGTCGTCTGGGGGCTTCTTTATGCCTTTTTACCCTTGTTGTGGGGCGGTCACGGTTGGGACAGCGCGAAAACCCACTTGCTCACGTTCCTCTACAATTTCCCGTCCAACGCCATACATCTCTGGTTTGTGTACATGTTGATAGGGGTTTATTTCTTTATGCCGATTTTGTCTCCTTGGTTGAAGCAAGTGGGTCGTAAGGAGGAGCTTTTCTTTTTGGGACTTTGGTTCCTCACTACATTCTGGCATTACGTGAAGCTTTGTGTGCCGGGCGGAGAGATTTACGGAGAATGCAGTTGGAATGATTTCCACATCTTGTATTACAATGCCGGTTATATCGGTTTTCTGTTGATGGCACATTACGTCCGTACCTATATTGACTGGAGTCTGCGCAAGACGCTCGCTGTGGCCGTGCCTGTATTCTTGGTAGGATATGCTTTCTCGGTCGGTGCGTTCTATCATCTTTCTTCCGTGAGTTCAGACCCGTTTGTGGTGGAACAGCCTTGGCGTTTTTGTACGCCTAATGTGGCGATGATGACTTTCGCCCTCTTTATCGTATTCAAAAAGATTAACTGGGGCAGCGGGTGGCTCTACCGTGGCATCTTCTCCATTTCAAAGTTGAGCTATGGAATGTATCTTGCACATTATATGGTGTTGAACCTTGTGTACCCTCATGTGGCACCGCATTTCAATACGCCCGGTACCATTTTGGTGGCCGGTATCGTGATTTATGCGATTTGCTATGTGTTGACAAAATTGCTCTCTTATCTGCCCAAGAGTAAATATATCGTAGGATAGTGATGCCGGACACAAAGGCTTTTTATCAGGATGTGTACAGCATCGTGAAAGAGATTCCGGCCGGTCGGGTGGCGACGTATAAGCAAATTGCCGTTCTGACCGGCTTTCCCCAACATGCCCGTTTGGTGGGTAGGGCTTTGCGTAACGTACCGGATGCGCTCGGCCTTCCCTGCCACCGGGTGGTGAATGGCTGTGGACGCCTTGTTCCGTCCTGGCCGGAACAGAAAGCATTGCTGGAAGCCGAAGGTGTGGCTTTCAGAAGAAACGGAAACGTGGATATGCGGCGTTATGCTTGGAATCCGGATGGAGCGGCATCCGTGACCTTTTGATAAGCGATGCGCGGTGACTGACGGGTATAAATGATGCCGCGCTCCCGGAATCCGTTGGTCTTTAACAGGTTTTGCATGATGAGGTTGTCAGTGTGGGTGTCTGCGCGTAAATTGTGGTGTCGGGCAAAACACCATGCGATGCATTGCCGGGCGATACCTTTGGCCTTTCCGTTGGATGCCAGGCGGTGAATCACACCGTATGGCGCCTCATTCAGCCATTTCCCTTCGATATGAGAATAGGTAGGGTCGTTTCCCACTGAAAAGCAAAATGTGGCTACCACGCCGTCCGTTTCGTTTTCGCAGACGAAGCAGTGTCCTTGTCGGATTTCCGTTTCCATGAGTTCTTCCGAAGGATAACCGTCTGTCCATTGGTAGGGGTTTCCGTTTTCCCTCATGAATTTCCGGGCATGGTCGAATATGCCCATGATGTCGGGCATATCGGTGAATTGTGCAGGTCTGATGTTCATTTTGTGTCGGGTGTGGTGGTGTCTTGTGTCTCTTTTCTTTGTCGTGCCACGGGCGTTTCAAAGTGCGCCCCACAGTCTTTGCATACATATTCCCAATGCGTCGTGCCCGGAGGTGCGCCGGCCAGGATACTGAATATGGCGGCCATGAACGCCCTGAAACTATGAGACTTTTTCAATACGAACTTGATGTGGGGTGAATGGCAGCAGGGGCAGTATTTTAATTGTTCCGGTATCATCTGGTTGCGTTCGAGCAGAGCCATGGCACGTTCATAGTCGTCTTCATACACGAAAATATCCACTCCGGAAATCGTGGGAGTGAATCCGCGCAGGATGTTGGACGTGTTTTCGTTGTGCAGGACGGAGGCGATGCCTTCGTTTTCCAACGCCCCCTGAATCAAACGGGCTTGAAAGGCTCCGTCACAGGTGATAAGTCTGACTGTTTTCATAAGACGGTCGAATTTATTTGATAAAATATCCGATGTGCTTTGAGCGTCCTTTCTTGGCTAAGGTTCTGATTTCGTACAGTCCTTTGGCTAAATGCCCGATACGGACACGGCGGCTGTAAGGTGCCGTACTGACGATACGCCCGTACGCATCTACAACCGCTACGTAAGGGCTGTCCTGTTCAGGGATGTCCAAGGTCTGCGAGTCGTGCGGGAGGAACCGCCCTGAGAGGTTCGGTTTGTCGGACCATCCGGACGGGAGCCGTGCCGGTTCGCTTTCATTCCCGAAGCGGTCTATGGCCGTTACCGCGAAACCGATGCCGTTGAGGGCGCAGAACTCCTCGTTGATGGGAAGGCTGCAAGAATCCACATTCACGGCAATAAGATTTCGTGCGGAAGCGATGTCCACGGGAGAGGTCCGTGAAGCGTACACGTTGTATCTCACATCTTTTCCACATAGATTATCGACAGATGGCGACCATCGGAGTACATACGTTTGCGCTTCCCGGCTTTTGTGCAAATTTTCCGGACGTTCCGGCGGGATACTGTCCAGACTGTTACAAGCCGATGGCAGTGCCGGGAAGGGGTAATATACGTCTTTCAGGAAATCAAACAAGCCTTTGTGGTTGTCGTTCAGATACGCGTAACGGAAGAATGCCTGTCCTCCGAGGTCTAAAGACCGCGTGAAATACAACTCACGGGTAATGTCCTCCAACGGCCAGTCCTTTTCTTGCGGACTGAGGAAGTAGATACCCAATCCCGGGACGACCGGTCGGCCGTAGTCGTTTTCCTTCCAGTCAATGGCGAAAGGGTAGAAATGATTGCCCCGGAAGTACATCATCGGGAACAACATGTCTTGTATCCCTTCGCGCAACCAACCCTGCGCGTCTTGGTACACGGCGGAGTAGGCATTCCAGTTGTAAGACGGATAGCGGCTCAGGTCGCTGAACTTGCCCACGGGCGAAGAGCTGACCTTGACCCAAGGTTTGGCAGCTTTCACGGCCCGATACATCGTCCGTACACAGCGGGTCATGTTGTCGCGACGCCAGTCGGCCTTGTTTTGCCTCTTGCCGTATTTGCGGTAAGAGCTCGCATCGTTGAATTTCGCCGCGTTTTCCGGATAACGGATATAGTCGAAATGGATGCCGTCTACGTCATAGTTCGCAGCTATTTCACGGCAGAGGGAAGCCAGATAGTCGGCGGTCTCCGGTTGCCCCGGGTCGAGATACCAACTGTCTCCATGGCGTACGCAAAGTTTGGGATGGGTTTTCAGTACGGAACGGTTTCCCATACGTGTGGCAGCGGATATCTTGAAACAAGGTATGGCTACAAGCCACGCATGCAGTTCCATCCCTCGTTTGTGGCATTCCCGGACGGCAAAGGCCAAGGGGTCATATCCCGGCGCACGTCCCGGAGTGCCGGTCAGGCAGCCGTCCCACGGTTCGATGGCCGAAGGATAGATGACACTCCCCCTCACGCGGGTCTGCAGCAGCACGGTGTTGATGTTCACTTCCTTGAGCCGGTCGAGGATGCGGCACAGTTCATCCTGTTGTGCCTTGATGCCGGCCGGGGATGTAGCTTTGTTCTTCGGCCAGTCCAAACTACTGAACGTGGTCAACCACACGGCCCGGGTTTCCCGTTTGGGGAAGGACAATGGAGCGAAACGTTGCGTGGCCATTGCCGCCAGGCAGCCGGTGATACATATATATAAGGAGAAGATATATCTTTTCATGTAGGTGTATGCAGCTTTATCAGATGCAAAGTTAAGCTTTTCGGGGTATAAAATGAAAGTTTCGGGGACAAATGCCATGGTTTACGATACAATTTATTATTTTTGCGTAATTTAATTGATAACCTGATATGATAACATTCACTACGGCATTGGTGCTTCTGGTATTGGGCTATGTGGTCTACGGCGCCTTTGTCGAAAGAGTATTCGGGGCGGATGCCTCCCGAAAGACACCTTGTTATACGATGGCTGACGGTGTGGATTATACACCGATGCCTACGTGGAAAGTCTATCTCATCCAGTTTCTGAACATTGCCGGGACGGGACCTATATTCGGTGCGATTCTGGGTATCCTTTACGGGCCGGCGGCTTATTTGTGGATTGTGTTCGGATGCATATTCGGCGGGGCGGTACACGACTACCTGTCCGGCATGATTTCCCTGCGGAAGAACGGAGCCAGTCTGCCCGAAGTGGTGGGCGACGAACTGGGGGCGGGCATACGCTTGGTGATGCGTGTCTTTTCCCTGATTCTGATGGTCTTGGTCGGCACGGTATTTGTCACCACACCCGCCGGGTTGTTGGCTTCCATGACCGGAGACTGGGGCGTATGGGGTTCCGCTTTGTTTTGGAGCGTGGTGATTTTCGTGTATTACGTATTGGCTACCTTGCTGCCCATCGATACCCTTATCGGACGCATCTACCCTCTTTTCGGCGTGGCCTTGTTGTTTATGGCCGTCGGCGTGTTGGTCGGCATTTTCACCCACGACGGTTGGATGCCCGAGATTACATCGGCTTTCGAGAGCCATCATCCCGATAAGAATCTCTCCATATTTCCCATGCTTTTTATCACGATTGCCTGCGGAGCCATCAGCGGTTTCCATGCCACTCAAAGCCCGATGATGGCGCGTTGCATGAAGAACGAGAAGCTGGGGCGGCGCGTGTTCTACGGTGCCATGATAACAGAGGGCGTGGTGGCTTTGATATGGGCGGCTGCGGCCATTAAGTTTGCAGGCAGTTATGAGGCGTT
>ENA-ORMJ01001809-ORMJ01001809.1-human-gut-metagenome-genome-assembly--contig:-NODE-1809-length-11842-cov-11.829643_pt1 | contig 11842 bp, 8 predicted proteins | sample MGYA00242100_ERZ508989 | MGnify/ENA primary metagenome ERZ508989 (study PRJEB26280, sample SAMEA2531403) | human gut metagenome | biome: human gut; feature: human-associated habitat; material: faeces...
TGCACAAACAGCAGTAACAATAATAATGTAATGAGTGTGGTTTTCTTCATAGTGGTTTATGATTAAAGTATGAATACATTGCAAATGTAGTAATTATTTCTTAATTAACAATACTTAAAAACTAAAACAAAAACTAACACGGACAACAAAAAAACGTAACACATTGATAATCAATAGCAGCGTTTCAAAAATGCGCTGAAAATGTCCGAAAGTTTCTTGTAGACGACTGATTGTATTAAAGAAAAAACGTTTAACTTTGTCTTGAATAAAACAAGCTATTTCAAATGAAACGATTCGTTCTTTTATACACCATCCTACTATCGCTGTTTTCATGTTCAAACAACAACAGAATGTCAGAACTATCCAGTATAGACAATATGCTGGATAGTCTTGATTACGCTTCTGCCTCAAAAGCTCTTGTCAAAATAGGAACAGAGAAATTGTCGGGAGAACAAAAAGCCTATTATCAACTGCTGAAAACAAGATATGCTTTCGGTAAAAACAGCTTCATTGACGATTCGTTGTCATTGAACGCTTGCATAGACTACTACAAAACCAAAAACATGAAAGACGAATTGGCGAGAGCATACTTCTATAAAGGTGAGATGTATCGACTTGCGGGCGACATGGCGAAAGCACTTTTCTACGAAAAAGAATCTGAACTCATATTCAAAAACTGTGATCTGAACAAACGACGCAACTTGGACATCTACCAACAGCTTTGCGAGGCTTTGGCATATATAAATATAATATTCGACGAAGACAAGCTATCACTTCATTATTGCAAGCTGTCTCTACAAAGTGCGCAAAAACTTGGCGACAAGAGATATCAGGTGTTTACGCTTGGCATGGCTTCGTCATGTTGCAGCACTTTGGGAATGGAAGACAGTGTGGGGTATTACAGATTGCTATGCATTCCTCTTTTGCCATATACACACAACAGTTGCAAGGGATACGCATACTCTATCATTGCCGACTATTTCATAAATAAAGATAATAGGAAAGCGAAAGAATATCTTGACAGCGCATTATACTACAGCAAGGATGCGGTATCATATAGAGTTGCAGGCTACTACAACAACGCTTTAGGAAACGACGCCAAGGCAGAAGAGATGTGGAAGAAATCCATTGATTGCGACCCGAACTATCTGACTCAAGCAGAAACATGTAAAAAGATAGCGGCTTTGTATTACAAAAGAGGCGATTTGAAGAATTACGCCCTTTATATGTCGAAAATGTCGGAGGCAAAAGACAGTCTTTATGCAAGAAAAAAGAAATATAACATGAGTGAATTGCAGTCAAACATAAATTCTTCACTCTCAATGAAAGACTTGCTGGACACCATAACATCTGCATCTATGGGCATACTTATTATTATATTATTATGTATAATGGTATTCTCGTTAATACTGCACAGAACAAGAAAAAGGCTGATTGCGGTACACAATAGACTGAAGACAGAAAAACAAAGTCTGGAACAAGCTAAGGCGCAGATCAAGTCGCTGAAAAAGGAAAGCGCAAAGAAATCGGACAGGATAGAGAGGCTGAACAACGACATAATGGTGGCATCACAAAGCAGCGCAGCGAACGCACGATGTGGCAAGGAACTATACCACCATATCAAGAACGGCGGCACAACCGTGACGTGGACTAAGCAAGACTACGAACTGTGCATGGCTTACTGCAAGATAGAGTTTGCGGAGACAATGGCGGAGATAGAACGCTGCTACGGCAATATCGCTCCCCGAAAACAGCTTATCATGCTGCTGCAACACCTCAACTACGACTACGCTGCCATCGGCAGGGTACTCGGCATAAACAGCGACTCTGTAAGAAAGAACATTGCACGCATCACGCCGCTTACGAAATAAGCGTGATGCGCGCAGACCGATAAAATGACAGAAGCCGAAATAAGGTATTGACTTTAGTGGCTTCTACAAAAAAAGACTTTGGATGTAACGGTGTAAATCGTTACATCCAAAGTCTTTTTATGTTATTGTTATATGAGTCTTAGAAGAAGAGGTAGCGGTTGTCCACTACGTTTGCCTTGATGTAGAGCTCGTTCATAAAGTTGCCTGCCATCTGCATCTGACGCTGGCTGAGACGCTGCATCTCTGCCTTCTCGTCGAACTTAGCAGGACGCTGTGTCTTGTTTGTTACCTGGAACACGTAAACACCTGCATTGCCCTTAACCGGCTGCTTAGAGAACTTACCCTTTGCTGTAGCTGCGATAGCACCGCTCAGAGCCGGCTCGCTTGCGCCTGTTGCTGCTACGAACACCGGAGCAGCGAATGTAACCTGAGCAACCGGAGCTACTGTAGCACCCTTAGCCTTAGCGTCAGCAACTGACTTAGAAGCCTTTGCCTTAGCAAGGAGCTGCTCTGCCTTCTTATCCTTGATAACCTCTGCCTTGATGTACTCTTTAACCTGAGCATCCTCAAGTGAGCGGTAGCCAATCGGGTTGATGTTGTTGAGAACTACGATGAGAAGGTGGTCGTTGTCACCGCACTCGTAGAGTGAAGAAACGGCACCCTTCTTAGCCTCGAACAACCAACGCATTGCGTCGCGTGTAGCGTGGATGCCAGCGAGGTAGTGCTCAGCTGTTGTAACGTCCTTACGCTCCTGAACGGTGTAACCGCTCTTTGCTGCGTTCTTCAAAAGCTCGTCGGCTGTGAGGTTAGCACTTACGAATGAGCTAAACTTATTGTAAGCTGCAGAGTAGGTATCCTTTGTAAAGGTGATATTCTTCTTAACAACGGCTGCTACGTACTTTGTAGTCATTGCCTTGCGGTCTACTACCTGAAGCACGAGGTTGCCCTGTGCGAGTGTGAGGTTCTTGAGCTCGCCTGTAGCCATTGTGTTAAGGTTCTCGATATAGTTCTTTGTATCCTTATCGAGCGATGGTGCGTTCTGATACTGACGTGTTGTCATCCATGTCTTCTCGCCGGTCTGACCGTACTTCTTGGCTACAACCTCGAAGTCGGCACCTGCCTTAATGGCGTTGAGAATAGAGTCGGCGCGTGTTGCTGCCTCGGCTGCTGTAGCACCGCCCACCTGGATTGCACGGAACTGGATTGAATCAGGGAGCTCACGCTTAGCAACGAGCTTCACGAGGTTGAGTGTGTTATCGTTCTTATTCTCGATTACGCTGCTTGTTGCGCCCACTGCCATTGAGTCGAGACGCTGTGCGATGTCGTAAGGAAGGGCTTCCTTCTTAACTGGAACACCGAGGTAGCTAACGAGCGATGTGCTCTTACGCACTACGTCAGACGGGTCGGCTGCGGCTGCGAGTTCTGCGCTGTAGCCTGCGAACTCCTTCTGGAGAGCGGCACGATCGGCTGCAGAAGCCTTCACCTGTACGTCGATATACTTGATGTCGCGTGTCTCTACGTACTGTTTGAAGATGCTCTTCTTCTCGTCGTACTTAGCCTTAAGGTCGGCGTCAGTAACAGTAATCTTGTTGTCGTCGATGCTTGAGTAAGGGAAGGCTGCAAGCTGCACCTGGCTCTCCTGATTCTGCTCGTCGAACGCCATCTTTGCCTCTACCTTGTTAGAAAGGAAGCAGTGAGCGAACAGACCCTGATACTTCTGCGAGAGGAGCTGCTGACGCAGTGTCTTCTCGATGAATGTCCAGTACTTGTAAACTGTCTCGTACTGCTTAGCCATCTGCGGATTGGCTGTCTGCTGTGTCTTGTATTCTGCAAGGAACTTCTTCAGAGCGTTCACGTCGAAGCGACCTGTCTGCTGGTTGAAGAACGGAGTCTGCTGAAGCATAGGGTTAGTACCCTCGGCAAGAACCTGCTGGAGCTCAGCGTCTGTTACAGTAAGACCGAGCTTGTGTGCCTCGTTCTGTATGAGTTTGGTCTGAACGTATGTGTTCCAAACCATGTCCTTGACCTGATTGAGCTGGTCTTCGTTGAGGTTCTCCTGTCCCTGCTGCATCTTGATGACTTCTGTGTACTCGTCAACAAGTTTCTGGAACTCTGTTACGTTGATTTTCTCGCCCAACACTTCGCCTACTTGCTGATGTTTGTCAGCGCTTGCAGAGTCGCATGAGCGGAACGCCTCTTCGGCGATGAAAGAGAAAAGGCCTAAGCCGATAATGCCTATCAGCAATGCGCCTCTGCTTCTAATTTTTCCTAATGCTGCCATTTTTTTGTTTTTATTTTTTATTTATTATTTCGTTAGATGTAGGTTTGTGCATCTGTCTTGCACCAGTTGCGGAGCTTGCCCCATGAGGCGGCTCTAAGCGTGATACCACAAAATGCGTACAAAAATACTAATTTATTGCCAAACGAGGGCATGTTTGCACGAAAAATTGAGTTTATCGGGCTACTTTTAGGTGCTGTAGCTTTATTTAGCGACTAACTTTTAGCTTTACCAACTCTATTTTCGTCATCGTACTCTTGATGATGCGGAACTCGTAGCGTCCTATAGTTATCACTTCGTTGAGTTTTGGGAAACTCTGATATTCGTGTAGGATGTAACCACCGACGGTCATGTAGTCGTCGCTCTCGGGCAGACCGAGATCGAAAAGGTCGTTCACCTTGTCAATCTCAAGTCGAGCAGAGAGCATATACTCGTTCTCGCCAACCTGTGTGGCGATGTATTTCGTCGAGTCGTGTTCGTCTTCTATATCGCCAAAAATCTCCTCAACGATGTCTTCGAGGGAAACTATACCACTGGTTCCGCCGAACTCGTCAACCACCACTCCAAGACTCTTCTTCTGCTGCAGGAAGATGTGCATAAGCTTCTGTGCAGCCATCGTTTCGGGCACAAAGGGCATCTTGCAGACACACTCGCGCCAATTGTCGCGGTTGCGGAACATTTCGGAACTGTGTATGTAACCAATGATATGGTCGATATCGCTATCGTAGACAATAATCTTCGAGTTGCCACTCTCCACGAACTTCTGCATTAGTTCGTCGACGGTGCAATCGTTCACGTCTACGGCGTTCACCTCGGTTCGCGGCACCATGCAGTCGCGCACCTTACAGTCGGAGAAGTCGAGTGCGTTTTGGAAAATCTTCACCTCTTCGTTTATCTCGTCGTCGCTCTGCGCATTCTCTATGCTCGACTGCACGAGATAGTCGAGGTCGACCTTAGAGAAGCCATCGTCATCGGATTCTGTCTCCATGCGTATACCCACGAGGCGCAACAAGCACTTCGACACAAGTGTAGAAAAGCGACTTATAGGCCAAAGAATTATATAGAAAAGATATGCTGGCACGGAGAAGACCGAGAGCAACCTATTGGCGTTATTCTTGAACAAAATCTTCGGCAAGAACTCACCAGTGAAGAGAATAACAAGCGTGGATAGCAATGTATCTGCCGTGACTTTCATACCATCGTCGAGCGAACTGAAGATAGTATTGTCAAATAGGCGTGCCACAAGGATACCATAAACAACAAGCACGATATTGTTGCCTACAAGCATCGTACTAACAAAGCCGTTGGGATGGTTGTAAAATCGGGAAATAATATTCTTGGCTATGCTATTTCCCTCGCGATCCATCTCTGCGAGCATTCGGTTGCTGGACACGAAGGCTATCTCCATTCCTGAAAAAAATGCAGATAGTGCCATTGTTACAGCTATGCTAATTAAAAGAGGTATGTCTACTTCCACTATAGTTTAAATATTGGTTCTTATTATTTATCACGCAGGCGGCGTTGCGGTTTTGTCTGCAGGCGCATTGTTGCCTTCACTGTATCGGGCGCGGTAGTGATGGTGTCGCCATCGCTTGAGAGCTGACCTTTCTCGAACGAGCCAGAAGTGTTGGATACGTAATAGTTGGTCATGCGCTCATCGCTACGAAAGTATGTTCCCTCAAGCGTACGCTCGGGAGTAACGAGTTTCGATGGCTTATTAGAGTAGAGTTCGTGCTCCGCCTCGTCCCAAAAGAGTTCTTCGCTGTTGAATTTCAAGCCGTCTTTGGTGAGCACACTTACACGGCTACGCAGCTCCCACAGCTTCTTCTGGTCGTAATAGTAGGCTGTGTCTGCCTGTATGTACGACTGCACATGGAATTTCTCATCGAACTGCTCAAAGAATACACCTTTCTCAAATATCCATCGTGACGGGTTGCGCACGGTGTTCACTTCCCATCGCTCGGTTACGATGCGGTATTTGATGACCCCGGAGTCAGAGATAAGGGTGTTGACACCGTAACTCGTCATCATAGACACCGAGTCGCGGTCGTGTATGGCTGGTGCCGTGTGCTCCTTCTGTTCGCCACACGAAGCAAGCGCCACGATGCACACCACAATGATTACTATGTATTTAGATAGTCTCAACGCTTATTTTAAAAGTATTGTTTTATTACTCCATCTTCCACTTAGCAAACCAACGCTCGTTGAACGTCAAGCCGATATTTATGCGGAACGAATTTTCGGTGACAAAAGTCTTCGAGTCCTGACGCACCCACTGTGCCGAGATATTGAGCAACGAACGGTTGTTGTAGCCGTTAACGATTGGAATGCCGAAACCTGCACTCACGCTATACTCTTTCGGTCCGTTCTGACCTTTTATCTTCAGATAGTCGGTGGCATAAGATGCGCCCATGCGGTAGTGAATACGTTTGAAGAAGTTGCGACCGCGCTCCTCTGGACAGAACTCGCCACCAATGGTCAACTTATGACGATCGGCAAACTGATTGTTTGTCAGCTGATAGCTATTTGTTGACATATCGAACTTCGGATAAGCTAATGACGACCATTTCTGCAAGGTGTAGTCGGCACCAATGCGCCAACGATTAGCGTGGTTCCACATCAAACCTGCGCCAAAGGTGTGAGGCAACGCCAATCCATTGCCAATGGTGTGTGTTGTTGTGTCGGCAACAGCAGTCTGAGCATTGGTAGAGATAATCTGACACTTAGGGTCGGCACCAAGTTTGTGACCCAATCCGTAGGTAAGACCCAACGTAAGAGCGTCCTTCTTTGTCAACTTCTGCGTGTACTGCAAACCAAAATCAAGTTTGTAGCTATGCACTTCCGCTGTATAGTACTTCGATAGCGTGTTGGCATAGACATCAGTATAGGAATTGACAACTGAACGTGTGTAATCGCCCCATAGGTAAGCAGCATTCACACCAATAGCCAATCCCCTTATCGGACTCCAACCCGCACCCAAATAAACCTGATGCAAGCCGCCCGAACCAGAATATGCATTATTACTATACACAACAGTAGTACTGCCATCGGTGCTATTGAGCGGCTTCTTGTTAGAATACGAATAGCCAATGTTGCTATACGGCAGCAAACCAAAGCTCAAGCCAAGACGTTTCGCAACACGAAAACCGGCAATGACATACTCGAAGTTGGCGTTTTTAGCGTTCACCTTAACACCACTCTCGCTATAGTTCGTAATTTGTCCGGACACACCTGCATCGAAGATGAACGACAAGGAGTCGATGGTGGCATACGAAGCTGGGTTAAGACAGTTCACTTGGTTGTGCTCACTAAAACCAATACCAAGTCCGTTCATGCCACGATTAAAGCCGCCCGACTGCTCGCCAAGCGTACCCAAACCATATTGACTATAGGGAGAATTAGTGCCACTTTGAGCTGCCGCAACTAAAGAGACCGCAGCAAAGAAGCCTGTTGTGAGTGCTTTCCTCATTTATTTATCTAATTAGATTTTAGAAATTCTATTATATATATAATATGTATATAGAGGTGTTTTTACAATCCTTTCCAGGATAATGCTTGCAAAATTATCGAAAAAAAACGAGATAATAGCAGAAAAGTGAGAAATTAAAGTTATTTTTGCACCATGAAACTATTTGAAAGATTATTTAAACACATAACATTAGCGTTTTTGCTGTGCTTTTTCGCCCCCTCCACAGCTTCTTCACCGAACAACGAGCCGACGCTACAAGCCGACTCGATAGAGATCAGCCTGCTCACCTGCGGGCCGCGCCAACAGGTGTATAGCTTGTACGGACATACGGCGATACGCTTCCAGGACAAGCAGAGCGGCAGAGACATCGCCATCAACTATGGCGTTTTCTCGTTCGACAAGCCCTTCTTCGTGCTGCGGTTCGTGTTCGGACTCACCGACTACGAGATGGGTATCGCGCCCTTCGACATATTCGAGTGGGAATATGGCCCCACGGGCTGTGGCGTGAGACAACAGGTGCTCAATCTGACGGCACAGGAGAAGATGGCGATAGCGCAAGCCGTAGACCGCAACATGGAGCCACAGAACCGCGTGTACCGCTACAACTTCTTCTACGATAATTGTACAACACGTGCTCGAGACATCATCGCAAACAACCTTAACGGACGCATTGTTTATGACACCTCAACACCTCAACACCTCAACACCTCAACACCTCAACATCACAACACCCCTGCACAATACCCCACATTCCGCAACTTGATACACAACTACAACGAGACGCATCGCTGGGCACGTTTCGGCAACGACCTGCTTCTTGGCGTGAAAGCCGACTATAATACAACATTCGAGCAACAACAATTTCTACCGGAGCGTCTGTGCGCAGACTTCGAGCGAGCACACATCATATCCGCAGACGGCACAAAGCGCAATCTGGTAAGTAGTTCGTTTTGGCTTTTTGAGCCTACAACGAAGCAACAAAGCATCCAACAGACAAACATGAGCATACTGGATGTATTCTCACCGTTAGTTACTTTTAGCATCCTCTCAATACTCACGCTGATTATAGCCATCGTGGAATATCGACGCAAACGTATAATATGGGTGTTCGACACAATCATCATGCTTACTACTGGTACATGCGGCCTACTCTTATTCGCCATGATATTCTCGCAACACCCCACTGTAAGTCTCAACTTGCAGATACTGCTGCTAAACCCCATTAACATCTTCATGCTCTACAGCGTGACGAAAGCAGCACACAAAAACCGCATACATTGGTGGACTAAGGCGTGGAGCGCACTCATACTGTTGCTCCTCGCAGGCTCTTTCTTACAGTCGTATGCAGAGGGCATCACAATTGTGGCATTATCTTTGCTATTAAGAAACATATCGAATATTTACACATTTAAAAATACGGGCAGCAAACAGCCCGAAGCATAAAGCATTAGACACATAAATATGAGCAAATACATATCGACGATAATGATGTTGGCAGCACTTGCCGGCACCGAGATGCAAGCGCAGACCTTGCAGTCGGCACCGCGTCTTGTGGTGAACATCACTATCGACCAGCTGCGCACCGACTACATCGAGCACTTCTCCCCACTCTATGGCGAGGAAGGCTTCCGCAAACTGTTGCAACATGGTTGTGTCTACGAGGCTGCCAGCTACCCTTTCTCGCCCATCGATCGCGCATCAGCAATGGCTACAATAGCCACTGGTGCCACACCTCACTATAACAACATCGTTGGCACGAAGTGGCTCGACCGCAACACGTTACGACCCGTGTTCTGCACCGACGACCAAACCTATGGTGTGTCACCGCAGAAAATAGCAACCACCACCGTCAGCGACGAACTGAAAATATTCACCAGAGGTGCTGCGCTTGTCTACTCTACAGCTATGGAGAAAGACGCAGCTGTCATCTCTGCAGGACATGCTGCCGACGGAGCCTTCTGGCTGAACGAGGAAAACGGACAGTGGACCACATCCGCATACTACCCCAAAGGCGCACAAGCATTTGTGCATGCCTACAATAGTATCACACAGAAACGTACGAATGGAGACAACGACGCTGTTGCCGACCTCTCCATAGCTTGCGTCAACGACTTAATGCTTGGTCGCGACAATATTACCGACATGTTATCTGTCACACTGTCAGCAAAATGCACCGACGTGACCCATTGGCAGACCGAGATGGAGATAGTATATCTAAAGCTCGACCGCACTTTAGCATCACTCATCAAGCGCATCGAAGAAAAGGTAGGACGCAACAACGTACTCTTTGTGCTCACAAGCACAGGATACACCGAAGACCAGCGACCCGACTACGAGCGTTTCCGCATACCTTCTGGCACGTTCTACATGAACCGCTCGTGCAACTTGCTCAATATGTACCTCGGTGCCATCTATGGTCAGGCGAAGTACGTAGAAGCAAGCTTCCGCAACCAGATATACATCGACCATAAACTCCTCGAGCAGCGTCATCTGAGCTACACCGACGTAATAACACGCTCGAAAGAACTGCTTGCGCAAATGTCTGGCGTACGCAGCGTTATATCAAGTCCATACAATTCAGCCGTATCAGGCGACCTCCTCATAGAGACCGCTCCTGGCTGGAAAATCATAAACGAAGACACAAACGAGAATTATTTTTCGCGTGCCGCCTTTGTACCCTTCCCCATCATCCTGTACGGAAGCGGAATAAAGGCAGAGCACATCAAGACACCGGCTACGGTAGATCGCATTGCGCCTACCGTAGCTAAGGCTATTCGTATACGTGCGCCTAATGCCTGTTCGGTTGCGCCATTGCAATAAAAACCAACTTACACCTATATTAATGGTGATATATGGATTTTTTTTAGTAATTTTACACCCGAATAAGTATTTAAGGAAAAAATAAAAATAATATACAATGAATTTCAACAAATTTCTACAGTCATTGTTTGGCAACAAGTCATCAAAGGACATGAAGCTTATCCAGCCACTCGTAGAGAAGGTGAAGGAGGCATATCCAGAGATTAAGGCGCTGAGCAACGACGAATTGCGCGCACGCACAAAGCAGCTTCAAAAGTACGTTCAGGACTCTGCTAACGAGGAGAAAGCAAAGATTGCCGAGCTCAAAGCAAAGATCGAAGACACTCCTATCGACGAGCGCGAGAGCATCTTCAACGCTATCGACAAATTGGAGAAGGAAGTGCTCGAAATCTACGAGAAGGCCCTCAACGAAGTGATGCCGGTAGCTTTCAGTATCGTTAAGGACACAGCGCGCCGCTTCGCAGAGAACGAGGAGACTGTGGTTACAGCCACCGACTTCGACCGCGAGCTGGCCGCCAACCCGAAGAACGACTTCATCACTATCGACGGTGACAAAGCTATCTATCACAACCACTGGACAGCAGGCGGCAACGACCTGAAGTGGGAAATGGTTCACTACGACGTACAGCTCTTCGGCGGTACCGTACTGCATCAGGGCAAGATTGCGGAGATGGCTACCGGTGAGGGTAAGACTCTCGTGTCTACACTCCCTGTATTCCTCAACGCACTTACAGGCAACGGTGTTCATGTCGTAACCGTCAACGACTATCTCGCAAAGCGCGACTCTGAGTGGATGGGCCCGCTATACATGTTCAACGGTCTCTCTGTCGACTGTATTGACAAGCATCGTCCTAACTCGCCAGAGCGCCGCAAGGCTTACATGGCAGACATCACATTCGGTACGAACAATGAATTCGGCTTCGACTACCTTCGCGACAACATGGCTATCTCGCCTGCCGACCTCGTGCAGCGCAAGCATAACTATGCCATTGTCGATGAGGTCGACTCAGTGCTTATCGACGACGCCCGCACGCCGCTCATCATCTCCGGTCCGGTTGCCAAAGGCGACGACCAGATGTTTGACCAGTTCAAGCCGAACGTAGAGACAGTGGTCAACGCGCAACGCCGCCTTGTGACATCGCTGCTCACCGATGCAAAGAAGAAAATCGCATCCGACAACAAGGATGAGCGCAAGGAAGGCGAAGAGAAAATCCAGAAGATGACAGACAAATATGTTGCAAAGATAGACAAGAGTGTTGAGAATAAATCAAAGGAAATCATGACTGTCTAATAATAAGAAAGTTTCAGGGCAGGCGTTTTGCCTGTCCTGTTTTGTGTAACAAGATAGAATAAGATTATACCTGTGAGGTACTCATATGGATGAACAAAAAAAGATTCCGCGTC
>ENA-ORMJ01001811-ORMJ01001811.1-human-gut-metagenome-genome-assembly--contig:-NODE-1811-length-11834-cov-3.086765_pt1 | contig 11834 bp, 7 predicted proteins | sample MGYA00242100_ERZ508989 | MGnify/ENA primary metagenome ERZ508989 (study PRJEB26280, sample SAMEA2531403) | human gut metagenome | biome: human gut; feature: human-associated habitat; material: faeces...
CGGCTTCCGCAACTTTGTCATCGAACCGGGCATCGGCATAGACAATATCTTCAACAAGAAGGACAACCGCCCGCTGAACAAGAACTTCGCCTTGTATTCTCCGGGACGTTCGGTAGTAATCAGCCTGGCACTCAGACTAAAATAATCTCTCCATAACGCATTTAGAAACAACAACAATTATGAAACATCTTTTCATCACTCTCTATTTACTCGGCATCAGCCTCTTCTCCTCCGCACAACAAGAGGAGAAGGCGGCTCTGCTCATCACCCATTATGGCAGTTCGGACCCTCAGACACGTGCCTTGACGCTCGACGTCGTGACCCGTGAGGCACAAGAAGCCTTTCCGCAGTTTACAGTGCGCGAAGCATACATCTCGCCGATTGTACGAAAAAGACTTGCCAAGGAGGGTGTGTACAAAGACAGCCCTACGGATGCACTGCTGAAACTTCGCGCCGAAGGCTACCGGACCATCTACGTCCAGAGCACCACCTTGATAGAAGGCAGTGAGATGACCTCCGTCCGCAGGGATGCAGACAAGCTCCGTCCCTTCTTCAAGGAGATAAAAGTGGGAAATCCCCTGCTCTACTCCGTCGAAGACTGCGAGAAGGTAATCGGTATACTGACCGCCGAACAGCCGGAAAAGAAAGAAGACATTGTCTATGTGGGGCACGGCAACCAGCTACCCAGCACGGCTACTTACGCCATGCTCGACTTCATGATGAAAGCCCATGGACTGAAGAACTTCCACGTCAGCACCATTGAAGGATATCCTACCCTGGACGCAACCCTGCTGCAACTGAAAGAGACACGCCCCAAGAGCGTGACATTGGTTCCGTTGCTGTTGGTATGCGGCAACCATACCAAGGAAGACATTGCCGGCGTGTGGAAGACGGAACTTGAAAAGCAAAGCTATCAAGTGAATGTACGCATGCAGGGACTGGGCGAAAACAAAGCCATCCGCCAGCTCTATATGGAACACATCAAAGCTATGCTAAAAGATTGATAACCAGCAAGCGTAAAAGGGCTACACCTTTTACATACCAAGGCTACACCCTTTGCTCCGGATGGCTACACCATTCCGGACAAAGGGTGTAGCTCTTTTCAATGTACACAGATTACGGACATTTGTAACCATATTACGGATTCCTCCTCCTGCGATATGGAACTTTCCGGATTATTCTCTACATTTGTACAAAACTAACAGGAACGTTTATGGAAGAAGTAATCAAGCTCAATGCTGTAGACCAATACAACAAGATGTTCGGTCTCGAAACCCTGCATCCGCTGGTCAGCGTAGTCGATTTGTCCGAAGCCACCGGATATCCCAGGCATTTCACCTTGAACTATGGCGTATACGCCCTTTTCCTCAAAAACACCAAATGCGGAGACATACGCTATGGAAAACAGTATTACGATTACCAGGAAGGCACGGTAACCAGCTTCGCCCCGGGCCAGGTGACCGAGGTCAACATGCTGGAAGGTATGCAGCCCAGCGCCTCCGGCCTGCTGTTCCACCCCGACTTGATAAAAGGCACCTCGCTGGGACAGGGAATAAAGCAGTATTCCTTCTTTTCCTATTCCTCTACCGAGGCACTGCATTTGTCCGAAGACGAGAAAGAAATCTTCCTCGACTGTCTGAAGAAGATTAAGATGGAAATCCAACGCCCCATCGACAAGCACAGCAAGGGTCTGATTGCACGCAACATCGAGCTACTGCTGGACTACTGCATGCGTTTCTACGAACGCCAGTTCATCACCCGCTCGGCAGCCAACAAAGACATCCTGATGAAATTTGAAGCACTGATAGACGACTATTTCCAGAGCGACAAACCGCAGACCGAAGGACTGCCTTCCGTGAAATACTTCGCAGACAAAGTGTTCCTCTCCTCCAACTATTTCGGAGATTTGGTGAAGAAGGAAACCGGAAAGACGGCGCAGGAATATATCCAGAACAAAATCATCGACCTGGCCAAAGAAATGATTATAGGAAGCGGGAAGACGGTCAGCCAGATTGCCTATGAGCTGGGATACCAGTATTCGCAGCACTTCAACCGCGTGTTCAAGAAGAACGTAGGCTATACTCCGAGCGAATACCGGCACTTACAGGTTTAGACAATAAGGATTCACCACAGATTACGCGGATTAACACAGAGTTTTTTCGGTTTCATCAAATATAAGTTCTATCTTTGTATGCCAATAGAACATATGGATATGAAACACCCCAAAATAATTGTTGCCGGCATCGGACCGGGCAATGAATCGGATATAACTCCCGCCGTAATTTCCGCTTTGCAAGAATCAGATGTAGTGGTGGGATATAAGTACTATTTCCAATTTGTAACCCCTTATCTCCACCCCTCAACAGCATGCATAGATACCGGCATGAAGCGTGAGCGCGCCCGTGCCGAGCAGGCTTTCGAGCTGGCGGAGCAGGGAAAGACGGTCTGCGTCATCAGTTCCGGGGATGCGGGCATTTATGGTATGACGCCGCTTGTCTACGAGATGAAGCGGGAAAGGAACAGCGACGTAGAAATCGTTTCGCTGCCGGGCATCAGCGCTTTCCAAAAGGCAGCCTCACTGCTGGGAGCTCCCGTAGGACATGACTTCTGTGTCATCTCCCTTTCAGACCTGATGACTCCCTGGGAACGTATTGAAAGACGTATCACCGCAGCCGCTGCCGCCGACTTCGTGACGGCAGGCTACAACCCCCAAAGTGAAGGACGCTACTGGCAGCTTTACCGCTTGAAAGAACTCTTTCTGCAGGAAGGACGCTCACCGGAAACGCCCGTGGGATATGTGCGCCAGGCAGGACGCCCGGAACAAGCGGTACACATCACCACGCTGGGAGATTTCAATCCCGAAGAGGTGGATATGTTTACAGTCGTATTGATAGGCAACTCACAGTCCTACGAATGGAACGGAGCCTTCATCACTCCGCGCGGCTATTACCGGGACACGAATACCGAAGCCACGGGCATCGGGCAAGACATCATGATTCGCAGTTTCCGTACCATCGAAAAGGAACTGAAGAACAAGCATATTCCCCTCGACCATAAATGGGCTTTACTCCATGCCATACATACCACCGCCGATTTTGAAATGGAGCATCTGCTGCATACGGACGAAGGTGCCGTGGCTTCCTTGTATCAAGCCATCGAGAAAGGCGGAATCAAGACGATTGTCACAGACGTCACGATGGCAGCCAGCGGTATCCGCAAAGGAGCTTTGCAGCGGCTGGGCATAGAGGTGAAATGTTACCTCGGCGACCCGCGCACGGCGACGATGGCTGCAGAGAAAGGCCTCACCCGTACCCAGGCAGGCATCCGCCTGGCTGTGGAGGAGCATCCCGATGCTTTCTTTGTATTCGGCAATGCACCTACGGCACTTATGGAACTCTGCGACCTGATACGTAAGGGCAAGGCACATCCGGCGGGCATTGTTGCCGCACCGGTAGGCTTTGTGCATGTGCAAGAGTCCAAACACATGGTGAAACCCTTTACGGAAATACCCAAGATTATCGTAGAAGGACGTAAGGGAGGCAGCAACTTGGCTGCCACGCTGGTGAACTCCGTGTTGTGCTACAACGATGCGGAGCAGTTGCGCCCGGGCAGGGATGTGTAAGTGAAAAAAGACATTCCATAACATTACTTGTTACGACCGATAACATTACTTGTTATGCCCCTTTACATTACTTGATATTTTCATAAGATTACCCGTTGAATGAAACACAGATTTATAATCATAGGAATGGATGACAACCGTTCCCCCTTCTTTCCACCGGAAGCACTGGCGCAGATACGGAAGGGGAAGGTTTTCTCCGGTGGCATACGGCATAAGGAGATTGTCGGTCCTCTGCTGCCTGCCGGGGCCGAATGGATTTCCATCACCGTACCGCTGGACCGCGTCTTTTCCCGTTATGAAGAAATATTTGCCCGCTTCGAAGAGACGGCGACGGACGACTCCATCATTGTATTCGCTTCCGGCGACCCGTTGTTCTTCGGTTTTGCCAATACCATAAAGCGCAAGCTTCCCGGGGCAGACATTCTGCTCTATCCCGCTTTCAATTCCTTGCAGACATTGGCACACCGCCTCGTCATGCCGTATGACGACATGCGCACCGTCTCCCTGACAGGACGTCCCTGGCAGGAGTTCGACCGTGCCCTCATAGAGCGTGCCCCCAAAATAGGCATCCTCACCGACCGCGAACATACCCCGGCCACCATTGCCGCCCGCATGCTGGAATACGGGTACTCCCACTACACACTATACATCGGCGAGCATCTCGGCAATCCCGAAAAGGAACGCATACGCCGGATGACACCCCGGGAAGCGGTTGCCGGCGACTTCGAACATCCCAACTGCCTGCTGCTGGACAGCCATCCCGGACAATGCCGCACAAACTCCCTGCACGGCAGCGTACAAGCCCCGGACTTTCCAGTCCGTCCCTTCGGCATCCCCGATGAAGAGTTTGCACATCTTGACGGACGCGCCCGCATGATAACCAAGGCTCCCATCCGCCTGCTCCCCCTGCAGGCATTGGAACTGAACCGCCGCCGCGTCTTCTGGGACATCGGTTTCTGCACCGGTTCCGTCTCCATCGAAGCCCGCCTGCAATTCCCCCATCTCGCCGTCATCTCCTTCGAGATACGTCCCGAAGGAAAAGAGCTGATGGACACCAACTCCCGCCGCTTCGGCGCACCGGGCATTACGGCGGTAACCGGAGATTTCCTGCACACCGACCTCACTCCCTTTGCCCGCCCCGATGCCGTCTTCATCGGTGGACACGGCGGACATCTGGAGGAAATGATAGAGAAAGTGAAACAAGTGCTGCACCCCGAAGGCTGCATCGTCTTCAACTCCGTATCGGCAGAAAGCAAGGAGGCGTTCTGCCGAGGAATCGAGCGGAACGGAATGGTGCTCCACCCTTCCACCCATATCGCCTTGAACGAATATAACCCCATTGAAATTATGAAAGCCACGCTTTCTTAAACATACCCATTATGAAAACAGCTATTATTCTAATCTCCGAAGCCGGTTTGAGCATAGCCCAATCACTACTCAACGAACTTCCCGACTCCGAAATCTTCACCCTCAGGCACGAAGAGGGATGCACACATATAGAATCCGCCGGCAAATTCACAGCGGAAAACTTCAACCGCTATGATGCCTTTGTCTTCATTGGCGCCATGGGAATCTGTGTCCGCACCATCGCTCCTTGCGTGAAGAACAAATATACCGACCCTGCCGTGGTTTGCGTGGACAGTACCGGTAAATTTGCCATCTCCGTACTTTCCGGACACATCGGAGGAGCCAACGAACTGACCCACCAGGTAGCGAATATCCTCGGGGCCGAACCGGTAGTCACCACGCAAAGCGACTGCACCGGTCTATGGGGACTCGATACCCTGCCCCAACGTTTCGGGTGGTTTCCGGTCATCAACGCCGAGCCCTCCACCCTCCTGTTGGCAGAACTTGCCAAGACGCCCGAAGAGAAAAAAAGAGTATGCATGAACGAGCATATCAGCCTCTTCGTTTCCGGCAAGCCCACCGCCCTGCTGCTCACGGTGCGCAATGAAGGCACGGACTGGATGGAGGCGCACCTGCCGCCTCATGTAGAAGTATTCTACCGGGTGCAGGACATTAAACCTTCACGCTTCAAACTGATTCTGTGCGTATCTCCCCAAGTCCCCAACTTCCCGGAAATGCCTATGATATGCTACGTGCCCTGTGTCGTACACCTCGGCATCGGCCTTGCCCGGCTGGCAGGTCCCGTGCGGAAAGTGGAGAAAGAGATTATGAACACACTGAAGGAATACGGCATCATGCCCCAAAGCATCGCCTCCATCTCCACGATTAAAGCCAAAAGTGACGAACCGGTAGTGAAAGCGCTCCAAAAGAAGTTCCCGGTCTACTTCTATACAGCCGAAGAACTGACAGAGATAGAGGTGCCCCATCCCAGCAAAACCGTCATGAAGCACATGGGTACCCCCAGCGTCAGCGAAGCCGCCGCCTTACTGAGTGCAAACAACTCCCGGCTGCTGGTGCCCAAGAAGAAAGGAGAGAACTATACCGTGGCCGCCGCCCTTGACATAAGAACTGTGCGCCAGGGCCACATCGAAATAGTGGGTGCCGGCCCGGGCGACCCGGACCTGGTTTCCGTACGCGGACGCCAAATGCTGGAACGCGCCGACCTCATTCTGTATGCCGGCAGTCTCGTTCCCAGGGAGCTGACTCTCTGTGCCAAGGCCGGGGCTACCGTACTCAGCTCCGCTTCCATGGATTTGGAAGAACAATTTGAAGTGATGAAGAAGTTCTATGACAAGGGAAAATTCATCGTACGCCTGCATACGGGTGACCCTTGTATCTATGGTGCCATTCAGGAACAAATGAACTACTTTGACCAGCACGGTATGAGCTACCACATCACCCCCGGCATATCCTCCTTCCAGGCGGCGGCAGCTGCCTTGAAGTCGCAGTTCACCATTCCGGAAAAAGTGCAAAGCATCATCCTAACACGCGGCGAAGGACGTACGCCCATGCCCGAACGCGAAAAGCTACATCTCATGGCACGCTCACAAAGTACCATGTGCATCTTCCTCAGTGCAAGCATTGCGAAGCAGGTGCAGGAAGAACTGTTGCAGGAATATCCGGAAACTACCCCCGTAGCTGTCTGCTACCACTTGACATGGAAAGACGAACAAATATTCAGGGGGGAACTCAAAGACCTTGCCAGAATAGTGAAGGAAAATAACCTCACCTTGACAACCATGATTGTCGTAGGCGAAGCCATCGGCAACCGTGAAGGTCTGTCACGGCTCTATGCACACGAGTTCAAGCATCTGTACCGGAAATAAATCAACGATTAATCACCCATAAACATTCAAACATGATATTAATATTTGGCGGAACCACCGAAGGACGCATAGCCATCCAAACCCTTGAAGAAGCCGGAAAAACTTTCTACTATTCTACCAAAGGGGATGAGCAGGACGTACTTCTGCATAATGGCATCCGCCTGCAAGGCGCGATGGATGCAATAGAAATAGAAACATTCTGTGCACAGCATCACATAAAGCTGCTGATAGACGCCGCGCACCCCTTTGCCACACAGCTGCATGAGACTCTGGAACAAGTCTCCGTGGAATCGAATATCCCCGTCATCCGTTTCGAGCGTATCTTCCCGAAACGCGATGAAGAACACATCACCTGGTGCAGGGATTATGACGATGCCATCGAGAAGATACAGAAAGAAAAGATTTTCATCTTACTTGCACTGACCGGCGTACAGACCATAGGTAAGCTGAAGCCTTTGTGGCAGAATGCCTGCTGTTACTTCCGCATCCTCGACCGTGACAGCTCGCGCAAGCTCGCCCGGGAACAAGGTTTCTCCGAGAAGAACCTCTACTACTACACGCCCGGAGAAGACGAGCAAGTCCTGATGAAACAGCTTCATCCCGAAGCCATCCTCCTCAAAGAAAGCGGGATATCGGGCGGATTCTGCGAAAAGGTGGAAGCTGCCCGGCAACTGGGTATACGCATCTTTGCCATCTGCCGCCCCAAGACATCCGACAAGTTTATCTGTGTAAACGGCGAGCATGGCCTGCGCCGCATAATCGAGAAACATTTACCCGACTTCTTCCCCCTGCGCAGCGGACTGACCACCGGAACATGTGCCGCCGCTGCCGCCGTAGCCGCCACCTGGGATGTATTCAATATCTACTTCAAAAAGCGTCCTACGGAATTTCCGGTAGTTCTTCCCAACGGAGAAACCATCCAGGTTCCCGTAGAGCCTCAGCACCATATTCCCCACTCCGACCTTCTGGAAAACGGTGACGGCATGTTCGAGACAAGCGCTACCGTCATCAAGGATGCCGGCGACGACCCGGACATCACCAACGGAATGAAAGTTGTGGCCAATATAGCCATACCTTTCCGCATAGACGACCCGCTGCCGGAAGACACTCCCCAGGACGACTACAACATCATCGTCTGCGGCGGCGAAGGCGTAGGTGTCGTCACCATGCCCGGTCTGGGACTTGAGCTCGGTAGCTCTGCCATCAACGACACCCCACGCGAAATGATAAAGAAGAACGTCAAGCTATGGCTTGAACGCCTCCATATTGCCAAACAGCCCAATCCTATTCTCATTACCATCTCCATCCCCGGTGGAGAAGAAATAGCCAAACGCACCTTCAATCCCCGCCTCGGTATCGAAGGAGGCATTTCCATTATCGGGACCTCCGGCATCGTGAAGCCATTCTCCTCGGAAGCCTTCATCAATTCCATCCGGAAGTCCATGGAAGTGGCAAAGGCAACCCGGAACCCTCGTATCGTCATCAGCTCCGGCGCAAAGAGCGAACGTTTCATCAAGGCGTATTATCCCGACCTCCCCGCCCAGGCTTTCGTGCATTACGGCAACTTTATCGGCGAAACCTTGAAAATAGCAGCCGAAGAGCAAGTACCGCACGTCACCCTCGGCGTGATGATGGGAAAGGCCGTGAAACTGGCCGAAGGCAATCTGGATACCCACAGCAAGAAAGTGACCATGAATAAGGAATTCATTCAAGACCTGGCACGCCAGACGGGATGCAGCGAAGAAACACTTGCCGCCATCGGACAGATGAACCTGGCGCGCGAACTCTGGGACATCATTCCCGAAGAGCTGCTGGAAAAGTTTGGCAAGGCACTGATTGAGCTCTGTCACCGGCACTGTGACCCCTTGCTGCCCAATGGCGAACTAACAGTATTACTCATAACCGAAAACGGAAAAATTTACTCATGAAGAAGAAGATAATCATTACCGTCTGTATGGCAATGACCGTACTGACCGGTCTGGCACAAAGCCCGCTGTCCTTTCATGCAAAAGCTGGAATCGGTACCTCCCATTTTCATGGAAAACACTCCAGTAGTGACACCCAAATAGCTTACAAAGCTGGTGTCGGTGCAGAATATGTCCTCAACAAGACCTGGGTGCTGCAATCCGCATTGGAATTCGTGTCCATCGGCGGTAAAGACGAGATAAGCCACATCGGCAAGGCCAAAATGCATGAACTGTATCTGCAAATCCCCCTCATGATAGCGGCCCGCCTCCATCTGGGCAAGGATTATCATGCCTCGCTGAGTGTCGGTCCTTATGCGGCCATAGGTGTGGCAGGCAAGACTTCCGGTGAGACTTACGATTATAGCAGCAGCAGTATGCAGGGAGGATACCAGTTCAAGATAGACACTTTCGGCAGTATGGTAGACGGGAAAATGGGTAACAACCGTTTCGATGCAGGTATTGCCCTGGGACTTACTTTTGAATACAGAAGATTCATCATCGGTGCAGAGACACAAGTGGGACTGGTAAAAGTCAATGAGCAGATAAACCAGATGATAGGTCATTCGGAAGAAGGAGGATATTTTCCCAAGAACTTCGCCGCATTCTTTACGCTGGGGTACCGGTTCTGGTAAGGGAACATTTTGCCATACAGAGTTGTTTAGTATACAAACAGATACTCAACAATATAAACTGAATAATATGGCAAAAAGAATTCCTATCCTGCTGGCTGCAATGACAGCCCTCACCTTCGCCCCTCAAACAGCAGAGGCATGTACCGGTATCACCCTGACGGCCAAAGACAATGCGCACGTCGTAGCCCGCACCATCGAATGGGGAGGCAGTGAGCTGAACAGCCAGGACGTCATCGTACCGCGCGGTTATTCGCAACAATCACTGACACCCGGAGGCAGTCTGTCCGGCATGGAGTTCACCTCACGCTATGGCTACGTAGGCCTGGCAGTGGAGCAAAAGGAGTTCGTGGCCGAAGGTCTGAATGAAGCCGGGCTCTCCGCCGGGCTGTTCTACTTTCCCGGATATGGCAAATACGAGGAGTACGACCCCACACGAAAAGCGTCGAGCATAGCCGATTTACAATTGGTATCATGGCTGTTGGGAAGCTTTTCTACTGTGGACGAGGTAAAGGAGGCTATTGAAAATGTAACGGTCATAGCCATTGACCCACGCGCCTCCACCGTACATTGGCGGATTGCAGACAAGACCGGCCGCCAACTGGTATTGGAGTTCATCGACGGACAGCCCCGTTTCTATGAAAACAAACTGGGAGTATTGACAAACTCCCCCGGCTTTGACTGGCAGATGACCAACTTAAACAATTATGTGAACCTCTACCCGGGCAGTGCCGAAAGCAAATCGCTGGGCAATGTGACTATAGCCCCTTTCGGTTCGGGAAGCGGCTTTTTGGGAATTCCGGGAGATGTGACTCCCCCTTCCCGCTTTATCCGTGCCGCTTTCTACCAGACTTCTACACCACCACAGAATACCGCACAGGAAACCGTTCTCCAATGTTTTCAGATACTGAATAACTTTGATATACCCGTAGGCATCGAGTTTCCCCTCGGCCAGGTTCCTGCCAATATTCCAAGTGCCACCCAATGGACATCGGCCACAGATATGACAAACGGTATCATCTACTATCGCACCATGTACAACAGTACAATCAGAAGCATTGATTTGAGACAGATAGACTTCGGGCGCATCGAGTACCATGCAGCTCCCCTCGATAAAGTGAAGCGGCAACCGATAGTTCCCGTGAAAATTGAATAGGGACGCAGAAACTTCAAGATTGCCGCTGTTGCAGTTGTTCCGCCTCCTTCCTCTTCATCTCCGCCAGCACCCCGCAGGTCAATGGAATGGCGAGGAAGAAGGTCAGCATGTCCGACGCCGCCTGGCACATTTCCACCCCTTTCAGTCCTAAGAAATAAGGAAGAATGAAGATGAGGGGGATGAAGAACAGCCCTTGACGGGCAGAGGAAAGTATCGTAGCGCGTACGGGCTTGCGGATAGTCTGCAGCATCATGTTGCTGACCACAATCCATGCACCCAACGGATAGGTGATGAACTGCCAGCGCAATGCTGCCGCACCGGTAGCTACAACAGCAGGGTCTCCCTTGCGGAAGATGGAGACAATCTCCTCGGCATATCCCATACCTGCCACCGCACAAACCAGCAAAAAGAAAAAGCCTACCTTCACACAGAACCAGAATCCTTGGCGCACTCTGGCATACAGCCCGGCACCATAATTGAATCCACATACCGGTTGGAAGCCTTGCCCGAAACCAATTAGGAAAGCATTGATAAACATAGAGATACGCGTCACAATGGACATCCCTGCAATAGCTGCGTCACCATATGCACCGGCCGCCACGTTCAGCAAAATGGTTGCCACGCTTGCCAGTCCCTGCCGGGTGAGTGACGGAGTTCCACCCCCAATAATTTCCTTGATGAAAGCCAGTGTAGGCGTAAAGTTTCTGTAACGTATACGTATATTTCCTCCTCTGCGCCCCATATATAGCAAAAGGATGAAACTACATATCTGGCTGACTACTGTGGCCAGTGCGGCACCGGATATGCCCATATCGCATACAAAAATCAGGATAGGGTCGAGCACCACGTTGATGACCGCCCCACTCACAATCCCCACCATGGCATACGCCGCATTACCTTGAAAACGTATTTGGTTATTCAGCACCAATGAGGCGGTCATAAAAGGAGTACCCAGCAGAATGATTCCCAAATAGCGCTCCGTATACGGAAGAATAGTAGGCGTCGACCCCAAAGCAAGGGAAAGCGGTGTAAGGAACAGCAATCCCAGCACAGCCAGAGCCGCTCCGATAAACAAGGCAAAAAAGAAGCCGGTGGATGCCATCTTCTCGGCACTCTCCGTTTCCTGCGCCCCCAACTTACGGGAGATGTAGTTCCCCGAACCATGACCGAAGAAGAATCCCACAGCCTGGATAATGGACATCACAGAAAACACGATACCTACGGCAG
>ENA-ORMJ01001813-ORMJ01001813.1-human-gut-metagenome-genome-assembly--contig:-NODE-1813-length-11820-cov-2.485593_pt1 | contig 11820 bp, 10 predicted proteins | sample MGYA00242100_ERZ508989 | MGnify/ENA primary metagenome ERZ508989 (study PRJEB26280, sample SAMEA2531403) | human gut metagenome | biome: human gut; feature: human-associated habitat; material: faeces...
AATTAAAAGAAATGAGACACAATTATCAGAAAGTACGTGATTGCAGTAATTGTGAAAAAATTTGTTGTGATTGTTGTCCGAACTAATGAAACTATTTGATATTCTTGCAGGAAAAGTAGTTATACACAATGATGCCCTAGGTATCCCAGCCTTTAAAAAGGTATGGGATGCCGATAAGGCAGATAAAGAAATGGCTACTAAATACATTACTTATATTGTACTAAAGAATAAATATGATAGTCCTTATGTAAAAAGTATGTCTCCTGAAGACATAGAACCAAGACTTAAGAAAGAGCTCTTTGATGATGCTAACTATAAATTACCAGTAGAGGTAATAGAAGCAGAACAAGCTTACATTAATTTCAATGAAACTCTTATCTTAGGCTTACTTAAGAATGCTAGGTTGAAATTAGATAGTGTATCTAGATATTATGCAGAGTCACTACAAGATGAACTTGATGATAAGAAAGTTCAATTAATCCTAGCAGGTATGGAAAAACTTGGTAATACTATTAAATCTCTAGATGCATTAGAGTCCGCAGTAAGATCAGAAGAATTAGCTAATAATAGGATTCGTGGTGGTGCAGAAGTTAACCCATATGAACTATCAAATAGACAAGCTGTACGGTAAGTAATACATTTTGAAACAAAATAAACTAACTACGCGTTAAACGCACAAAATATAATAACTATGACTAAGGAAAAGAAAGCTACTAAAACTACTAGTAAGGCAAAATCAGTTAAAGTTAAATACAATCAGTATGATACGATTGTTAATATGGGACCTGCATATGACTATGAAGCCCTTAAAGATATAGAGGTTACTCTAATGGAGCAGGAAGCTGCAGAGAAGGCAGCAGTAGAAAAATTGAAACAAACTACAATGCCTCTCTATAAGAGAGTTTGGAGAAGTATAAAGAAATTGTTTAATCATTAATAATATGATTGATTTCAGTAAGAAAATCAAGAATAGTGACAAGTTTAGAACCCCGGCGTTGACTTATTTAGCGTCGGGGTCTTATTGTGCTTACCCGAAAGCTACTACTGAATATTACAATTTCTGGGACCAAGAAGTAGATAGATGTGTTAATGGTTATACTGCAGAGGATGGTGATTACATTACTGGGTATAACTATTTCTATTTAAACTATTGTCCTATTCAAAGACTTGTTTATACTACGGTTAATGGTGAAACTAAGAAGATTAGACAAGCTGCATTCCCTGATTTCTATGATTATGACTATTACTTCTTTCAAGCTGTAGAGGAAGCAGAGAATCAAGGTAAACATATGGTACTCACGAAAGCAAGACGTAAAGGTTATTCGTATAAAACTGCTTCTATGTTGTGTCGTAACTTCTTTCTTATCCCTAATTCAAAGTCTTATGTATATGCATCAAATAAGCAATATCTTACTGAAGATGGTAACTTAACCAAAGCTTGGGATTATATGGATTTCATTGATGCTAATACTGCATGGGGTAAGAAAAGGCAAGTAGCTAATACAGCTATGCGTAAAAGAGCATCTATGCTTGTTACTGATGAATTTGGTAACAAAGTAGAAATGGGTTATAAATCTGAAATAATGGGTGTATCTGTTAAAGATAACCCAAATGCTGTTCGTGGTAAGGCTGCTAAACTAATTGTGTGGGAAGAAGGTGGTTCATTCAAAGAATTAAAAGCTGCATGGGAAATTGCTAGACCATCAGTAGAACAAGATGGCGTTGCCTTTGGTCTAATGCTTTTGTTTGGTACAGGTGGTGACGAGGGTGATAATGTAGCAGGTTTAAGGGAAGCCTTTTACGACCCTGAAGCATTTAACTGTATTGGTTTTGATAATATATGGGATGAAGGTGCAGTTGGTGGTAAGAAATGTGGTTTCTTTGTACCTCAACATACTAACCTAGATATACGTGATTCAAATGGTAATCGTATATATATGGATGACGATGGTAATACTCTTCACGATAAAGCTAAGGCATATATACTTAACCTAAGAGCTAAAGAATTAAAGAGTGCTAAAGACTCTCAACAAGTAGACAGGTATACTGCAGAACATGCAGAAACACCCGCTGAAGCCTTTACTGAACTATCTGGTAATATATTCCCTAAACGAGAATTACAAAAACAATTAGCTAGGATAAGAACTAATCGTAAATTACAAAATCACAAGCAAGTTGGTGATTTAGTATGGGAACAAGGTGTACCTAAATGGGTAATTAAAAAGACAGGTGATATTACAGAGTATCCTCTACCAAAGATGGCAGATCCTACAGGTTCTATAGTAATATGGGAACACCCTTGCCCTGATCCTCCCATAGGCTTATATATAGCTGGTTTAGACCCATATGATCAAGATCAATCCGGTACTAACTCATTAGGTTCTATATTTATATACAAGCGTATACAGAACTTTGAATCTTATAGTGACATATTAGTAGCAGAATATACTGGTAGACCAAAAACAGCAGAAGAATTCTATGATAATGTACGTAAACTATTAATGTATTATAATGCTAGGGCTATGGTAGAAAACCAAAACACTGGTATATTCGCTTACTTTAATAATAAGCACTGTGATTACCTATTAGCTGATCAACCAGATATTATCAAAGATATCGTAAGAGACTCCAAAGTAAATAGACGTAAAGGTTGTCATATGAATAAAGAGATAAAGCTTTGGGGTGAGGGTAAGATTAAAGAATGGCTAGAGGAAGAAACAGAACCCGGTCATATGAGACTTGAGTCTATACTATCAGAACCATTACTACAGGAATTAATAATGTATAATGATAAAGGTAACTTCGATAGGGTAATGGCAATGATTCAGTTAATGATATACAGGGAACAATTGTATACGTCTCAAGTAAAGCAAAAACAAGAAGTAGAGAGGAACCAAAGATTGTTTGATTTACCTATATTTACAGATAAATGGTTTGAACAAGACACTTCTGATTCTACAAATAAATTATTTGATTCAAATATATTAACATTTTCATTTTAAATATGGAACGCACAGTAAATAGCTTTCCTATACAGAAAATACCTTATAACAAGAAGACTGACGAATGGCGGGAATGTTGTGTGGATTACATTATAGGTCAATCACAAATAACTAATTCTGATACAGTACCTTCAGAAGAAGAAATGCAGACTTATTATGATCTATATAATAGTGTCTATAGTGAAAAGGATTTGAAGTATGTTACTAACCCTTTTAACCAAGATGATGGTTTCCCAGCAATGGCACAGGATTATAACATTATCAGACCTAAGATTGACTTACTTATTGGTGAAGAAACTAAACGACCCTTCAATTTTAAGGTATGCCGTACTAGTGATGCTGCTGCAAGTGAAATGCAAGAAAAAGCTAAGCAAATGCTTTTAGATTATGTACAAGCAGCAATCATGGCTAAGATGAGCCCTGAAGGACAAGCAAGATATGAAGAAGCCTTACAATCTGGGGAAATACAGACTCCAGAACAAATACAGGAATACCTTACTAAGGATTATAAGGATGTTGCCGAATTAACTGCTTATCACAGTTTAAACTATTTGAAGAACTCTTTGAATATAGACCATGAGTTTGTAAAGACATGGAAAGATGCACTTATTGCTGGGGAAGAAGTTCTTTACGTAGGCATTAGGAATGGAGAACCTTGTTTAAATAGGGTTAACCCAAAAGGTTTCTGGTATGACGATTGTGATGGCATAGAATTCATTCATGAAGCACCTATGTGTTGTAATAAAATGATTATGTCATATACTCAGGTATATGATGAGTTTTATGATAAAATGGATGAAAAACAACTCAATAAGTTACTAGAGAAATTCGATCAGTATGGTAAGAGTGGTAAGAACTGGTTAGGTGATAAGAATATGGTTGACGATTGGAACCATATAGATACTAAGATTTATAGTAAGTTACCTGATCATAATCCTTATGGTGATGCTGAAGATGTGGTAGTTTATCATGTATGTTGGAAATCTTTTAAGAAAATAGGTTTCTTAACAACTATCAACCCTGAAACAGGTTTACCTGAAGAAATTGTAGTAGACGAATATTATAAACCACTCGAAACCGAAACAGTAGAATGGGATTGGATTGTAGAAGTATGGGAAGGATATAGAGCAGATGATGACATTTACTTTGGTATTCAACCTATAGAATATCAGTATATTACTAGTAACAATCTTAATTCGCAGAGATTACCATATACTGGGGTAGTCTATAGTAATACTAACAGTGTACCAAAATCATTAGTTAGTATAATGAAACCATTACAGTATTTATATATTACTACATTCTATCGATTAGAACTAGCTATGGCTAGAGATAAAGGTAAAGTACCTGTAGTAGATGTTACACAGATACCTAAAGGATTAGGTATAGATACTTCAAAATGGTTACATTACTTAAGTGCACTAGGTGTTGCATTTATTAACCCATATGATGAAGGTTGGGATATACCTGGTAGAGAAGGTGGTAGACCATCAAGTTGGAATGGATTCTCTACTTGGGATCTTACTATGGGTAACGTCATAGCTCAGTATATACAGTTACTTGATAAGATTGAAGCTATGGCTTCAGAGTTGTCTGGGGTAACTCCTCAAAGACAAGGTGCTATCTCTAGTACAGAATTAGTAGGTAATGTAGAAAGATCTGTAATACAATCTGCTCATATTACTGAACCTTTATTCTGGATGCATAACCAAGTAAAGAAACAAGCTTTATTAATGTTATTAAATGCTGCAAAAGCTGCATGGAAAGATAGTGATAAACAGTATCTCAATTATATATTTGATGACACTACTAGAGCATTTGTCTCAGTATCAGATAATTTCCCATATGAAGACTTTGATATTTTTGTAACGGATTCTACTAAAGAATCTCAAGCAATTGAGCAGTTAAGAGCATTGATACAACCAGCTATGCAGAATGGTGCAAGTCTTGTAGATGCTGCTGAAATGTATATGATGGATAATCTATCAATGTTAAAGAATAAGTTACAAGAACTTGAAAATCAAAGAATATCTCAGCAGCAAGCTATGCAAGAACAAGAAGCAATGCAACAGCAGCAACTTGTCCAAATGCAGAATCAAGTTAAGGAACAAGAACTTATGCTTAAAGAAGCAGAACTTGACCTTGAGAAATACAAGATTGATCAGGACAATGCTACTAAGATTACTGTTGCTCAATTGAATGCTTATCGTGGTTCTGAAAGTATGGATCAAGATGGCAATGGTATACCAGATCCTATTGAGATTGGTAATCAAGCAATTGAACAGCAACGTCTTTACTCTGATATTATGTCTAAACAGATTGAACAAGCTAATAAAGCTCGTGAAGCTGAGAATAAGAAACAGATAGAAGCTAAGAAGATTGAACAGTCAGATAAAGCTGAAAAGCTTAAAGCTACTATTGAAAGAGAAAAGATAGCATTAGAAAAGCAGAAACTTGAGGAAGCTAAGAAGTTGCAGATTCTTAAAGATAAAGCTGCAATGGAAAGAGAAAAACTGAAAGCCAAAACGGCTTTAAAGAATAAAGTGGTAGGAGAAAAAAGTAAATCTAAAACTAAAAAATAGGAGGAACTAATTATGGCATGTAAGAAAGGTGGAAGCAAGAAAGGTGGTAAAACTGGTAAAACAGGTAAGTAATATGAAAGAAGTTTTACTATATATTTGGCAATTGCCCCAGAATCTACTGGGGCTAGCCTTATATAAAATATATAAAGGTCATGAAATATGTACTAAAGAAGTTTGTGGGAATGGTATTAAGTGTAAGCTCAGTCCTCAAATGGCTGGTGGTATTACCCTTGGTAAGTATATTATCGTTAATAATCCTAAGCATTTGTATCATGAATTGGGACACACAAAACAATCAAAACGATTAGGTCCCTTATATCTGATAGTAGTTGGCTTACCTTCTTTACTGCACTGTGCATTTCATGAATGTGAAGATTATTATCATTTCTATACAGAAAGATGGGCTAACAGACTAATGGGAATTAAATGATGAAATGGTCAGATTTATCTTTTAAAGAGAAGAAACAAATATACGACAGTATTAAAGCTCAAAATCCTGATACTACCTATCTTGACATTAAATCACAATTTGATTCAATTCCTGCGTACGAAGATGGTGGTAAGAAGATAATGCCACCAAAAGAGTTAGGTCTTACTCCAGGTACTCCAGAGTATTATAAGAGGCAACAACAGATATCAGGTAAAGCTTCTACAGTTCAACCTGAAGCTTATATAACTCCTGCGGGTTATGTAAAGGACGCAATTAACTTTGTTGAAGACCTAAGTAATGGAGACTATACAGGTGCTGCTGTGGATGCTGCTCTTAATATCATTCCTTGGGGTGTTGGTAAAACATTAAAAAAGTTTAAATCCAAAGTAGGAAGATTAATTGAGGGTACTGATGAATATGCTACTTCTTCATATGCAGAACCATTCACACCCACTATTACTAAACCTATTAAAGCTAAACGTACTCCTAGTAATGTTGATGATTATAGTATAGTACTTGACCCATCTACTTATATACCTGGTACTGCAAATCATGAATTAGGACATATAGCGGATGGTATAGCTGGTTCAATAAAGTATGAAGCAGAACCTGGTGTAGATTATATTACAAACCCTTATCTTAGATATTTAGCAGATCCAGGTAATACTTATACTACTAAGGAATTAAGAGATGCTGGATTTCATTCAGCAGCCAGGAATAAGAGATATTTGCTTAATCCTACAGAATCTAAAAGTCATATGTTGACTCTCAAGAGAGCTTTGAAAGATTCTAATAAAATTAGTAAATGGAGTGACCCTGTAGATGAGAATATGATTCTAGATTACTTTAGAAGTGGTAAAGCTAACGGTGCTGTTAGAAATCAATACGATTTGTATATTGACAAACAGAGATATATAGATAGACTTAATAGACTAGTACCAATGGAATGGTTACTTCCTACAATAGGTCTAGGTGGAGCAGAATTTTTAAGAGAAAAACAAAATAATAAATCTAATTAATAATAATTATGGATAACAATAGTAATCAACTATTAGGTTGGGAAGCAGTAGCAGATGTATTTTCATCTAATACTATAGATAATAATCCTTTAGTAACAGGAAATCTACGTGAAGAACAGGGAGAGATTAGTGATGAAGAGATTGCACGTTTGCAGAGACAGCATAAAGCTCCTTCTGTAAAAGACGTATTTGGAAATGATGCTGTTAAGACTCCAGAAAAAGAAGAAAAAGAAATAGAAGAACCAGTAGTAGAAGATCCTACTGAGGAACCTGCTAAAGATGATAAAGTAGTAGATACTAAAGAGAAAGAAGATAGTGTAGTAGATACTCCTACTGAAGGAGAAGAATTGGATAACGAAGGTATTCAAGTAACTGCATTCTTTGATGCTGTAGCAGAAGAAATGGGTCTTGAAGTAGAAGAAGGAGAAGATAAACCTTCTACAGTAGAAGAGCTCTGTGAATATTTTAGAGAGATGATTGAGGAGAATTCTACACCAGAATATGCTAGTGAAGAAGTTGCTCAGTTAGACGAATTCGTACGCAATGGTGGTAAGCTTGAAGATTATTTTAAAGCTGCCCCTGCAATTGATTATGAAACTTTTGATACCACTATCGAAGAAAATCAAAAGAGAATTGTAAGAGAATTACTTGCTGCTAAAGGGTTTAACGAGAAGCAAATTGCTCGTAAAATCGAAAAGTACGAAGATGCGGGTATCCTTGAAGACGAAGCTGAAGACGCATTGGAAGCTATGAAGGATATAGCTGAAGAGAGAAAGGAACAGCTATTAGCGCAACAGAAAAAGGAAAATGAACAGAGAGTAGAGCGCCAACAAAGATTTGTAGATGACGTTGTCACCAACATTAAATCTTTAAAAGATATACGCGGTATAGCTATTCCTGAAAAAGATAAGAAAGCTTTACTAAATTACATCTTTAAAGCTGACGCTGATGGTCTTACTCAATATCAAAAGGACTATTCTAAGAGCGTCAAAAATTTAATTGAGTCAGCCTATTTTACTATGAAGGGTGACACTTTGCTAGATACTGCTAAAAAAATTGGAACTAGCTCTGCTATAAAAACACTTAAACAAAGCTTAAAAAACACGGGTAGTTCAAAAAACTCAAAGAAAGTTCACACTAGTTCACCAAACTCTATCTGGAGTATCGCAGCACGTAGTTTAAATAATATATAAAAATATAAATTAATTTATGGATAACGGAATTCTGAATAATTTGCAAATCGGTAAAAGTAGATGGTTTTCAGATCTTATTGACGAAAATAAGATTTCAGAAGCAATGTTATCAAGACCTTATGAAGTAGAACGTATCGTATCTTACGTTTTTGCTGCTAAAGATGGTGCTTATGGCACATCTATTGATGCTATTACGGGTGGTCTTGGTAATGTAATGACCATTGACCAGAGTACGTATGAATGGTACGTAGAAATCGATACCGATAGAGCTGTAACAATTCGCTCTGCTAAATGGCAGGGTACAGAAATTACTGCCGCTAATGCTGACACTATTATGGCAGGTATTGGTAACACACCTATCCAGATTTGGGTAGAAGACAAATGGTTTGGTCCAGGTGCTATTGTAGTACTTGATGACAAGGAATATCAGTTACGTATTTCTGGTGCTCCTATCCAGGACGGTAACCTGTGGTGCTATACTATGTTTATTGCAGATGGTCAGTCTAATTCTTATATTCCTGGTAAGTATCTGTTGGCTGGTCGTGAACTGTCACGTCTGGGTTCTGCTTACGAAGAATATAGTGAAGAAGCAGATATCCTGAACTACAATACTCAGTTCAAGATGCGTAACTACCTGTTCACAACTCGTTTGAGCTATGATATTACTGGTACTGCTTATGCAACTGTTCTGTGGATTGCACTGAAGGATCCTAAAACAGGTAAGAAATCTTATTTGTGGTCTGATTATCAGGAATGGACAGCATTGCGTGAATGGCGTAAACGTTGCGAAAAGATGATGGTTTACTCTAAGTCTAATCGTAACCAGGATGGTACTTTCTCTCTGAAAGGTACTAACGGTCGTCCGGTTTATTTGCCTGCTGGTCTTTTGGAACAGATCGCTCCGTCTAACAGACGTTATTATACTGAGTTGACAGCTGAATTGCTGGAAGACTTCTTGTTCGATTTGTCTTATAATGTACTTGGTACTAATGAACGTAAATTCGTTGCACTTACTGGTGAAATGGGTATTCGTGAATTTGACCGTGTATTGAAACAGAAAGCAGCTACAATGAACTTGATCGATACTAAGTTCGTAAGTGGTAGTGGTCAGGAATTAACACTTGGTGGTCAGTTTGTAACTTACAAGATGACTAATGGTATTGAGTTGACACTGAAACACTTCCCGCTGTATGATAATACTACAGACAACCGTCTGTTGCATCCGATTTCTGGTAAACCGCTGGAATCTTATCGTTTTACTTTCTTGGATGTTAGCCGTCGTGATGGTGAAGCAAACATTGTTAAGGTAGTACGTAAAGGTCGTGAATTCATGCAGTGGTATACTGGTGGTTCTATCTCTCCTGCAGGTCCTGCTAAATCTATCAATACTTTGCGTTCTAATGCAAAGGATGGTTACACAGTTCACTTCTTAGGTGAAATGGGTATTATGGTAAGAGATCCGCGTGGTTGTGGTGAACTGATCATGGATGCTGAAGCATAATTCAGTGTATATACAAATACGCCGATAAAATATGATAAAGATTTATAGGGGCGTAATAGCCCCTATATTTTTATTAACAGGTTTAAAATCTATATTTATATAAATATATGGAAGCAACGTTAAGATTTATTAGAATTAATCCCTGGTCTGGGATTGCAAAGTTTAAAAATTGTTCTGAATACATCGCGTCATATTGGACAAGATCAGGTAACAAGTATACAGGTTTAACAGAGGAAGATGCTCGTAGATTAGAGAAAGCTATCGGTTATCCTGAAGGTCATTTAGCTCCTTATAGTTCTTTCTGGACTACTTATGCTATTAAAGTTGGTAATAAAGATTATTACTTACACACAGAAAGACCTGAAGATGAACTTGCATATTTGTTTCTTAAAAATCATAAAAGAGTAGCCTGCGGAACAGCTAACATCAAACCAAGTAATGATTTCGTATTGATTAATTCTGAAGCAGAAGCTGAAGAAAATAATAAGAAATTTAAAGTTAAACGTGAAGCTTACGCTAACTTTACTAAGATGTCACTTGAAGAAATGCGTAAATGTCTTAGACTTTATGGTATCAAATCTGATTCTATTTCTAGTGAATTAGTAGAAAGTAAGCTTAATGAGTTAATTGAAGCAGATCCTCAGAAGTATCTCTTACTTTGGGTCAACAACCAGAATAAAGAAACTCAATACTTGATTGAAGCAGCTATTAGCAAGAATATTATTCGTAAGAATAAGAACTTGTATTACTATGGCACTGATGTAATTGGACGTAGTATGGATGAAGCTGTACTAATGCTTGATGATAAGAAAAATCAGGATATTAGATTGGCTATCATGCAAGAAATAGAATCCAAGTAAATATGACAATAGCAGAAGCACATATTGCATTTAAAGTAGAAGCTGACAAGAATGCTGTTAATATAGGCATGTCTGGCTGTCCTTCTTTCTTACCAGAAGAAATAGATTATTGGTTATATACTGCTTATCTAAGTAAGGTAGCTACTAAGTTTACTGGGAATAATACCATACAAACTCCTTTTGAAGGTAATACTAAACGTGTAGCAGATTTAGAAGGTCTAGTAAGAACAGACAAAGGACTAACTTTACTTAGTGAAACTACTAATAATAAATTAACACTTAATGATTTTAAATCAAGCATTAAGTATGGTAGTGATACACAAGATAAGCGTATGTACTTCATACAGGGTACTTTACATTTTGGTAGTAAACTAGCTAATGTTAAGTTAATAAGTCATGAGAACGCTTTAAGATTCTTAGAAACTTATAACAATAAGCCTTGGATAGAAGAACCTGTTGCTATATTAGAAGATAACAAGTTGATAGTGTTCGTGGATAGGGATCTTATGACAGGTCCCTATACTATCGACTTAACTTACTTAGCATATCCTCGTAAGATTAATAATCAGGATATTACATCTACATTAGATGAAATACCAGAGTATATGCAATATGAAGTAGTTAAGTTAGCTGCTGATATGGCATTAGAAAATGTTGAATCACCAAGAGTTCAATCACATCCACAGTATGTGGCACAATTAGCAGAATAATATGAGTAGCAAAGAAATGCAAATGGAGTTTGAGCGTAGACTCCAACTTATTAGTCCAGATCTTACTATAGAAAACAAACCTAATTCAGATTTAATCTTTTCTATACTGAATGAAGCACAAGATCGCTATGTAATGATGAACTATGTCGGTGATGATCAAATGGAGATTGAAACCAATACTCAAACTAGAAATACAGATTCTATTAAAAGTTTATTGGTTGAAAGAGAACTCACACAAAGCGGTTCTACATCAAATGGTATAGCTAGATATAGATTACCTTATTCTACTACTGATGAATATTTCTTATATGTGCATTCAGTAAGTAAAGTAAAAGGTACTTATAAGCAATACACTACTGAAACTAAAGTAGATAATCAATTAGTAAAATATAGAGATCTACCAAAGTTTATGAAGACTGCTTATAATACTCCAATTGTAAGACAACCAGCAGTAGCTTTAATATCTGATCCAACTACTAAGTATATGTATATGGAAGTAGTAGTAGATGCTTACACTACTCTA
>ENA-ORMJ01001819-ORMJ01001819.1-human-gut-metagenome-genome-assembly--contig:-NODE-1819-length-11792-cov-53.487689_pt1 | contig 11792 bp, 12 predicted proteins | sample MGYA00242100_ERZ508989 | MGnify/ENA primary metagenome ERZ508989 (study PRJEB26280, sample SAMEA2531403) | human gut metagenome | biome: human gut; feature: human-associated habitat; material: faeces...
CCGAGACCTCACAATGAGGTTCCAAGGCAGTTTCTTACGATTCACTATGTGGAGAATTATGCCGACACTACGTTTCTTGTCGGTATCGTGAATGGTGTAGATCATCTGAATTGGATATTCAGTCGCAAGGGTGGCAAACGCGATGATGCCTATAATGTAAGAATTGGTAAGGATGTGCATGGTGGAGTATTGAAGGATCGTGAGTATGTGAAACATGCCAAGTTTGTACTGCTCTACATGAAAGGTGAGAACAAGGTATATAAGGCTTTCCGTGTGAAGAACATTGGTGAATTGAAGCGACAACAAATGCTTGATACAGGATATGTCAATCCCCAGCATGATGCCTACCTGTGTTATTTCTTTGATGAAGAGATAACGCTTGGTGAGTTTGATATTCAGAAGATTATACAGGCTGACAGGGAACGCTTTATGGCTGACCAGAAGCAGAAAGATGAGTATGCTGAGGGTCAGCCTGTATATATGAGTGGAAGTGAACTGATTAAGTACAGGAAATAACCCATTTCACTCAAGGACTTGGTTATGGGCTGCTTGGTGCATACTGCTTGCAGTTTGCTTGATACTTGCTTGCTGCTTGCTCGATGTTGGGTGCTTGCATTTTGTTTGATACTTGCTTGTTGGGTGCTTGTTGATGCAGGAATTACTGCTGGACTTCTTGCCAATCTATGAGACCTTTGCCTTTATCGTCGAGCTCAAGGCCTAATCCGATGACCTGACGGCTGTCTGCAAGGAAAGGTTCCAGATACTGGCGGTCGAAAATCTGATGAGTGGCAGCAGACTTGCCTCCGTTGTTTTGCAATTTCAATTCTATTACGTAGATATAACGGGAGGTCTGTACTGTCATGTCGATTCTACCTGTGGAAATCATTTTCTCTACTTCTACCTTTAGTCCAATAGCATTGAGGATGGTACTGATAATGAGACGATAACGCTCTTCCATGTCCATGGAGGCGAGTTTCTTATTGCTGTACGGCACGTCGGCTATCAAGGCCTTCAGGGTCTTCATTGCCTCGTTTGTCTCGCCTGTCCCTAATTGGGCGTACAGGTTGGCTTGGAGCGATTGGAGGTCGCTCTCTGAACGGAGGGCGAGGGATGGGAGAACCTGGTCGTAAAGGGCTTGTTTCACCTCTTCGTTGGGGAAGCCAAGTGTATAGCCAAACTCGTCGTACTTCTTGATGGTGAGGTAGCCTGACTGGTAAAGGAACAGCTCGGCACCTCCTGCACTGACATCGGATGTCTCTAAGGTGTTTCGCATGATACGGCAATTCTCGAAGTTCTTCAATCGAAGCTCCATGTTGTCGACAAATTTCGGTATCAGCGAAGTGGCCCCTGATGCTGCCCAGTAATTGCTGAGCTCTTGTGTGCTCAATGCGTTGATCAGGCTATAGGGGTTGTAGATGTCTGTCATATTGCGGCGGCTGAAATGGTAGCCGTCATAGTAGGCTTTCAACTTGTCGTGAGTTTCCTGAAGTGTCCAGTTGTTGACTTCGCCCATTTTCTCCAGCTCTGGCTTGAAGTTTGTTAATATTTCTTCTTCTGTGATGCCACAGATGGTTGCATATTCTGGCAGGAAACTGATGTTGGTCAAATTGTTGAGCACGGAGAAAAGTGAAATCTGCGTGAACTTTGTGATGCCCGTGATGAAGACAAACTTCTCGTATTCGTCGCAGGCCTTCAGTACTGCAAAGACATCGCGATAGACTTCGGTGCAGGCTTTGTGATGTTCTGTCTTCCATGAATGTTGCAGCGGTGAATCGTATTCGTCGATGAGAATGACTACCTTGTTGCCGGTTTTGTTGTATCCCCCTTCAATGATGTTTTGGAATCTTACGGCAAGAGAGCTATCCTGCCGCACAGCAATGTTATATTCCGATTCAAGGTTGTGAAAAACATTGTCAAGATAACTCCACACTCTTTTCGGTTCGGCTCCTGCCAGACTCATATCGAGACGGATGACAAGATATTGTTTCCATTCTTTCTCTAACTGCATGATTTTCAGTCCCTCGAAGAGTTCTTTTCTCCCTTCGAAGTACATCTGTAGTGTGTTGATAAGAATTGACTTACCGAAACGGCGGGGACGGCTCAGGTAGTTGTACTTTTTGCCATGATTCGCCAAATGCCAGATGAGGTCGCTCTTGTCTACATAAAGATAACCTTCTTCTCTGATTTCTTTGAACGATTGAATGCCTGTCGGCAGCTTTCTGTTGCTGATGTCTGTCATGTTTGGTTCTCCTTGATTAATAATGCAAAGATAATGCAAATGAGTGCAATGAAAGATTTACTTTCAAATTGCCGAGTGCAGCTTATCTTCTGCAAAGATAATGTTTTCATGTGATATATGCAAAAAGATTGGCTTAATTTTGATAAAAAAAGCCTCCGACTCTCACGAGCGGGAGGCATGATAAAAGAAAAAATGTAAGGAAGTTAAAGGAGTTAAAGGAGTTAAGACAACAGCCTTTTTAGACCGCCTATAAGGTCAGAAACTTATAGAATCAGCATGCCCTTAGCCAATGTTCTCCGCCCGAAGCACAGTATGCAAGTCCCCCGCAACCAGCACGCCCTGAAGGGGCAGAAGCTCTTAGCCCAGGGCAACGCCCTGGGTATGATGTCAGTCAGCAATGCGCCCTGTAAGGGCAAAAGCTTTAAAACACACATAATTAAAATGGTAAATCAGTTGCGATATGTTAAGCTTTTGCCCTTACAGGGCGCCAGGTTTGCGAACATAAAAAACCCAGGGCGGTGCCCTGGGCTAAGAGATTTTGGGCCTTCAGCCCGTACTTAAACCACTTGCGAAACTTGAGTAAGGAAGTTAAGGAGTTTCAGATGTGGAAATGGATCTCCTTGAGCCATTTGCGGGTGTCGAAACAGGGACAGGCCTTGCGGACGCCGGGGAGGTCGCAGTGACCGAGGATCTCGGCATCGGGGAAGTCGACGCAGAGGCTGCGGAGCAATTCTTCCATGGTGATCTTCTGTGCTTCGGTGCGGGTGTCGGCAGGACGACCCTTGGCATCGAGTCCGCCTTCGTAGCAGATGCCTATGCTGTTCTTGTTGAAGTGGAGGGCGTGGGCGCCTACTTCGTTCTCGGGTCGGCAGGGGTAGAGGGTGCCGTCGCGGGTGATGTAGTAGTGGTAGCCGACGCTGCTATAGCCACGGGCTTTATGGCAGGCTTCGAGCTGCTCGATGGTGAAACTCTGGGTGACTCTCGTCGCGCTGCAATGCAGCACGATGAGAGAGATGTTACGGTGATTTTGCATAGTCGTTAGATTTTTTTGGTTAACAAACGATGGGATGGTCGTCTACATTCTGCCGCAGCTGGTGACGCAGAAGGCGCCGGCAATGGCGGTGAGAACGGTGATGACGAAGTTGATGATGTTTTTTAATGTTTCTTTTTTCATAATGGTTTAATTTTTTTTATGGTTAATGTTTTTTCGAGAAGTTAAGGGAGATTTTCGAGGAGTTAAGACATTACTCTCCATCGCCGCCGGTATTCTCGCCGCCGGAAGGGTTGCTGCCTGTGCCTCCTGATGGGTTGCTGCCTGAGCCACCGGATGGGTTGCTGTCAGAGCCGCCGGATGGGGTAGTGGTGCCTCCGCCTGTGGTGCCGCCTGGCTTCGTGGTGGAAGTGGTGACGAGGATGTCGGCTGCATCCTTGAGAGTGGCGTCGAGGTCGAGACGGCTGTTGGTGAGCTTGCCTGTGGCACGGGCACGGAGCTTGACGCCCTCTATGTTCTTTGCCACGGTGAAGGATTCCTTCGTGTCGGCTCCCTTCTTGGGTCGGATGCCAATGGAGAAAATGGCGAGGTCGTCGATCTTCACGGAGTAGCCGCTGAGGACGAGTTCCTTGACGCACTTCACCATGTCGGTGAGGATGCCGCGTACGGCTCCTGCCGAGAAGGGTGTGTTGTGGCTCGACATGTGCTCGGCGAGTTGGTCGATGCTGATGGTTGCGGTGACTGCAGGACGGGCATAGTACTTGCCGTACGTTCCTGGGAACTTTTTGTTGTTGTTTTTTACTAACTTGAATAGAATCATAGTTCTTTTAGATTTTGGTTAATGTATTACTTGAGTGCACTAAGTTCATTCTCTCTGAATGACAATGCAAAGATACGATGATTTTATTTGGCAATGATGCCAAATAAAACATGTCATGAGAAATGGTGCCAAATGATGCGAAATGATGCTTTTTGATTGCATCATTTCGCAAAATCCACCAGTCCTCCCTTACCATTAAAGGTTTTTTTTCGAAAACCCACCAGTCCTCCCTTACCCTTAAGGGAGGGTCCACCTCTCATCTCGGTCTTCTCCCCTCAGGGAAGAAGAGGAAACCGCCCTACTCGGTGCTCAAACCGCTTCGCTATAAGGTTGGCGGACCATCAGAGGTCTCGCCAGCAGCGGAGCTGCGGTTTGCGGTATGCGACCGCATGGATACAAATCGCTTACGGGCTGCTTGGTGCTTGCTCGAAGTTTGCTTGGTGCTTGCTCGAAGCTTTTTCGAAAATCCACCTGGATTTCCTTAACATTAATGAGGGATTTTTCGAAAACCCACCAGTCCTCCCTTACCCTTAAGGGAGGGTCCACCTCTCATCTCGGTCTTCTCCCCTCAGGGAAGAAGAGGAAACCGCTCCTCCTCGTCGCTCGTAACCATTTCATTCTAAGGTTGGCGGACCATCAGAGGTCTTCGCCAGCAGCGGAGCTGCGGTTTTTTGTGCGGGGATAAACCCGCTTTCACTCAAGGACTTGCTTAGAGACTGCATGGTAGATGCTTAGGGACTGCCTGGTAGATGCTTAGGGGCTGTTAGGTAGATGCTTAGGGGCTGCTTGATGATGCTATGACAATACAAAACCTCCTGAAAATCTCCCCATTTGCAAAAGTGGAGTAAAAAAATGCAGAGATTCTTTGCTTTTTCAGAAAAGAAATCGTATTTTTGCAGCAATAAAAAAGATTTTATTATGGATGTAACAATACAATCGGTCAATTTACAACTTCCGAGTTCAGACATTCAGTTTTTGAAGGAATTGGCTAACAGGATGGGATGGAAAACCAGTACTGTAAACTCTGAAACTTCCAATACAGAGTTGGACAAGGCCATTCTTGATGTTAAGAAGGGAAACGTGAAAAACTTCGACACATTAGAGGAAATGATGAACTATTTAGAAGCTTAAAAATGTATAAGTTACAACTCTCTGGAAGATTTAAGAAATCGTACAAGAAGTGTATCAAACGAGGATATGACAAGTCTTTGTTTGAGGGAGTTGTGACTATTTTAATGAAAGGAGAACAATTACCTGCAAAATACAAAAATCACCCTTTGCAAGGCAATTATGAAGGTTGAATAGCATTTATGAATTTGGCAAAGCTGCATAAGTAATTCACTCAAGTTTCATATGTTCAGAAGTTAAAGGAGTTAAGACAACAGCCCCTAAGCGATTCGTGTCCATGCGGTCGCATACCGCAAAACGCAGCTTTGCTGCTGGCGAGACCTCTGATGGTCCGCCAACCTTATAGCGAAGCGGTTTGAGCACCGAGTAGGGCGGTTGGCACATCCCCTGTCCCCTGAGGGGAAAGGGGCTTGGGGAAAGCGGTGGACCCTCCCTTAAGGGTAAGGGAGGACTGGTGGGTTTTCGAAAAAAAATTACGGTAATGTATGACTGGTGGTTTTTAAGAAAAAATCCCTCATTATGGCAAGGGAAGAAGGATGGGGGTAGTTTCGGACAGTTCTTTGCAAAGAGCTGTAGCAGCATGAGCTGCTACAGCATGCTTCAGGGTTCATCAAGGTACTGAAAGATGAGATCTACTTGCTGGCGGCTGTAGAAATGAGAGTTCTTCCCTACGTTGCACCGTTGCAGTGCGACGTAGAGTTCGGGTATGTTCTTGATCCAACGTGAGAGTCGGTTGACTGCGACCTTGGGGGTCGAATGGGGGAAGTAGAGCATGGCAAGCTCTGCTTTTTCGTATAGTCTGAGTTGCATTTTTATTAATGGTTTTTGTTTATTTTTTTGGGAGGTAAAGGAGATGTTCAGGAGTTAAAGGAGTTAAGACAACAGCCTTATTGTTTGTATATTTAGCTGTAAAGCATATGGCTTTAACTTCTTAAACTTCCCTATTTGCGAAAGTTGAGTTTGATGAATTTTAAAGCTTTTGCCCTTTACCTTTCCGCAATGCGCCGGTGACCGTTGGTTCAGGGCGCCTTGCCGATTGCCATTATACCCAGGGCGCTGCCCTGGGCTAAGAGCTTCTGCCCCTTCAGGCGTGCTGCTATGGGCTTATTGGCATTAGGGCGTGCTACTTCTGTGAGTTTTTTGACCTTCAGGGCGAGCTGCTATGGGCTTCTGGGCTTTCTGCAGCCATTTCGTTCTCCTTTGTCCATGCGGTCGCATACCGCAAACCGCAGCTCTGCTGCTGGCGAAGACCTCTGATGGTCCGCCAACCATAGAATGAAATGGTTACGAGCGACGAGGAGGAGCGGTTTCCTCTTCTTCCCTGAGGGGAGAAGACCGAGATGAGAGGTGGACCCTCCCTTAAGGGTAAGGGAGGACTGGTGGGTTTTCGAAAAAATCCACAGAGCGAAACTGGTATTCGGAGGAGCGAATCTGAGATCTCTCTGAGCGAACCAGAGTATCCTGGGAGCGAACGTGGCGAACATCGCATTCGCTCCCACGAATCTGGTATTCGCTCCCACGAGCGCCAAAACCACACAGCAGGGGGAGCAGCACAGCAGAGAGCAGAGGAATCTCCGCTTCACCATCAGAGAGAAGCGGAGGGAGAATCACAATTCATCTTTGTTCTCAATGAAGCGGGAGTCAGCAGCAATGGTGACTCCCTCTTTCTCCACCACCCACCACCCATGGGAGTTGTTGCGCCGCGTCTTGCTGTACCCCAGGTGGGTCATCACGTCGCCCACGTTGCGGGTAGAGAAGGAGGGACGGAACACCGGGTTGCCGGCGATGTGTTCGAGGATCTCGGCACTCGTCACGAACTTCAGGTTGGGGGAGTGGATGTCGGAGTCGGGGTTGGGGACACGGTAGTATTTCTGGATCAGCTCCTCCATGTAGTTGTTCACGATGAAGAGGCGGTTGTGCACCTCCAGGTGACTGATGTCCTTCGGCGTAAGCCAGTACACCCAAGGCTCCTCCTCGCCATCGGATGCGGCAGAGAGGGTTTTCTCCTTCATCACCTTCTGTCCCAGCGCCAGGGCCTGGGCATAGAGATGGCGGTAGTCGATGGGTGTCTCGCGAGGACTCTGAATGCGTTCCACCTCCCATACGAGGTAGCGGCGTGTCTCCTGTTCGCTGATGATGTGGATGTTGTTGCTCGTGCCGCATAGCGAGGCGTTGTGGAGCAACTGAGAGCTGTAGCGGGCATAGGGACGTCGCAGGGTGATGGTGGGCTTGGTGACGATGCTCTTGAAGGCGCTGAGGTTCTTGCCCATGGGTGTCTCAAACTCGTCGAGACAGATGAGAGCCTTGCTGGCACACAGCTCCAGGAAGTCCTTGTTGTTGTAGTCGGCGGTGGAGTCGTTGGCGTAATATTGGCGCAGCTCGGGAGGCAGCAGGTACTGGAAGAAGGAGGTCTTGTAGAGTCCGCCCTTGCCCACGAGGATGAGCACCATCTCGTTGACCACCCTCGGGGATACCCAGCACGCCACCATGCCTACGATCCACTTGCGGAACATCTCGGTGAACTCCTGCTGAGTGTGGAAGTGGGTGGGGTAGTTCTTCACCACCACGCGCCGGCTCAGCTCACCGATGTAGTCGGGGTCGCCCTCCTTCCATTCGGGCAGGCTCTCGAGAAATTCGGTCAGTGGATTGTATCGTCTCACGAAGTCGCTGTTCAGCACGATGTCCAGCAGGTTGATGGGGATCTTCAGTCCGTCGAGATCCATCCACGAGAAGATGGAGTTTTCGATGGGGTCGTCGACGATGGTCCAGCGGAAGTAGCTGGTGTTCTGGATGTCGAGTCCTCGCATCTCGGTCTTGTCGGTGATGGTGTTTCGGCGCAGTTCGAGTCGGGTGCTGAGCCACTGCCTCACGTCCTTGACGTCGGGGGTGCGCTTGTATCGTTCGCCGGGGGCATAGAGGTGCCAGCAGCCGAAGTTGGCGGGGTGCTTGTACATCCAGTCTACGATGCTCTTGATGCCGTCGTACTGGCTGCCATACTGCTGCAGCATCCAGTTGAGCAGCTGCTCCTTGTCGGCACCGTAGCTGTGGCAGAATCCAGCAAACCGCATGCAGTATTCGTGGTGGCTGCCGGGCTGAAACTGCACCCGCCAGTTCCTGGCATGGTCCTCCACCCGCTGTATGATGGCTTCGAAGGTGGGGGTGCCTCCCTTGGTGGTGTTGCTCTTGGCGCGGTTCTTCTCGGCATTTTTCCTGACGGCTTTGTCGGCTGCCTCCTCTTTCTCCTGTTCCTTCAGCACCACGTGTTGATAGAACCAGCTCACCTCGTCGGGGGTGAAGGTGAGGGGCTTGGAGTCCCAGCAGAAGTAGGCTTTCGCGTCGTGGGCGAGTCCGCAGAGCCTCACCATGTCCTTGCACTGCTGGTCGGCAGAGATGTGCAGCAGGTCGTCGTAGATGGAGATGGCTTTGTCGACGGCGAGATGGTGCAGTTCGGTGATGGTGAGGGTGCATCCCTTAGGCCGTTCGTAGCGTAGGAGGATGCGTAGTCCCTTTCCGCTGATGGTACGATACACCACCATGGAGTAGGGCGACTTGGAGGCGAGCTCCACTTTCTCGTCGAGCACGATTCCTGCGACGTGGTCGTAGTCGAGCATGAGCCATCCCGTGGCGCATCCGAAGTCCTCGAGCTTTCGTCCTGTCCGCCTGAACTGGATGGAAGGGCAAATGGCGGGCAGTCTCCGCTTTTTGTTGCGTGCTTCATTTCTATCGATGTTTATTGCCTCTCGATAGCCTTTTGTGTCGTTTTCCAATGCCTTGTCATGGAGGATGAGTCTTTCCAGTTCTGCGGTACTGATGAGTGGACTGTGACAACTCGTGCGTAGCGAACGAAACAGCGATGGAAGATTGTTGGTTGTTTCCATTGTTTTGATTGTTTAAAAGTTTATGTGATTTTTAGGGGATTTATTATTTCGTATTTATTTCGTAATCATTTCGTATTGGTACAGTATTTCGGCCTTGCGGTAGAGGGTGCCTTTTTTCTGCTCGTTGCTGAAAATGGCGAGTGCTTTTATAAGCTGTTCGTTGTCACAGAGCGTCATTTTTCTGTCGAACTTGGAATAGCTTTCATTGAATTCGTCAACCAGGCTCTTCACGTATTCGTGTCTCGAATGCTTTGTCCGTTCCTCCTCGTCTCTGTATTTCAGAATCCTGATAATACTTAGTCTGAGCCGATTTTGTAAGTCCTGCGAGTAAATCGCGTCATTAAGACGTTTCAAGGTATGACTGCTGAAATGACCTTCTTCCATCAAGTCCTGGTTGGTAATTTTGTATTTTTGTCTTTGCCTTGTGTAGAAGTCCTGCCATTTATGGTAATAATGGTAGATGCATCTCAGCATTTGCTTCTTCTCTTCGGACAGTGCCAGAACTTGTTCTATTTCTTCCTTTTTGGGCATTACTTTGTTGTTTATATTTCGATTGCAAAGTTCGACATTTTTTTTTGAATACTCGGTGCACCTCTATGACGTGCACTATTGTTAAATCCGTTAAGAAAATAAAGGTTTTTTATACACATTGGGAGGTATTTTACCATTCTGCCGTTTTGCCACCCAATTGGAACATTCCTTATAAATGTGGACAAAAATGCGGGCAAATCCCATCCGTTCCCCCTTATTATCAATACTTTATCTCACTTTTCTCGCGTTGTTTATATATAAATGTTGAAATGAATCGGCACGGCAGCTGTTTTGGTAGTAATAACTGTTCAAAAAGGGTAGTAATTTCTGTTTTTTCGCATTTTTGTAAAAGATGGATTTTAGCCTAAAAAGGTGAGGTGCCCATTTTTGCCCACCCCCGATTTGGGCCACAAAAAAAGCCTGTTTTTTGCCTCCGTTCCAAGTTTTTGGGCATGTTGCCCATATGTTTTTTCGTTTTCTTTTACATCGATTTTGTGTTTTTCTTCATGATTTTTGCATTTTTTCCCATTTATTTGTCAAATTTTCTGCTTGAGCAAACGCAAATTGGCAGATTTCGGGAGTAATTTGCTGTGTTTTCCGATGATCATCCCATGCAAATTTCGCCATAACATGCGTAAAAATCCCTCAATGAGGGATAAAAATGATTAAATTCATCCCTCATTGAGGGAACTTTTCTGAAGAATTCATCCCTCATTGAGGGATTATTTGTATCTTTGCTGCAGTTTTTAATGATATTCATCTAAAAGAAAGATATGATAGACAATAAACTATATGAATACATGGCGGAGCTGCTGAAACGTACTCCGCTTGATTTCATCAGATATAAATATGATGAAATCAACTGGAATGGACGATTAATAGGTATTGTGGGGCCGAGAGGCGTTGGAAAATCCACCATGATACTTCAGCGCATCAAGCTATCCAAGGAAGGCCATCACCTGTATGTGTCGGCCGACAATATCTATTTTTCAAATCATTCCTTGGTTGACTTCGCCGACGAGTTTATCAAGGAGGGTGGTACACATCTTTATATAGATGAAATTCACAAGTATGCCGGATGGAGCAATGAACTGAAGCAAATTTACGACATGCACCCATCCCTGAACCTTATCTTTACCGGTTCATCGGTATTGGACATCAAGAAGGGAGAAGCAGATCTGAGCCGCCGGGCACTGATGTATATGATGCAAGGCTTGTCGTTCAGGGAATACCTGCAACTTTTTGAAGGAATCAAGACCAGAGTTTTCAGTCTCGACGAAATACTCAATCAACAGGTAGAGATTCCGGGAGTGGAACATCCATTGCCAATTTTCAGAGCGTACCTCGACCATGGCTATTACCCATTTGCCATAGAGGGAGATTTTACGCAAAGAATGCTGCAGGTGATAGACCAGACGGTAGAAGTTGACATTCCGCAATATGCCGATATGAGAGCCTCTACAGCACGCAAGCTAAAGCGCATGCTCGTTATTCTTTCCGGGTTGGCTCCCTACAAGCCAAGCTTAGAGAACCTTGCCACAGAAATCGGGGTGAGCAAGAACAACGTTCCTGATTATCTGGTCTATCTGGAACGTGCAGGAATGATAGGTCTGCTCAGAGATGATACTTCGGGAATGCGCAATCTTGGAAAGGTAGAAAAAGTCTATGTCGATAACCCAAGCCTGATGTCTGTACTCAACCCTAATCCCAATATTGGAAACATAAGGGAAACTTTCTTCTACAATCAGATGAGAGAAAAACAGGATGTTATTTCCTCCAGGATTTCCGACTTTACCATTGGTGACTATACCTTTGAGATTGGCGGAAGGAAGAAAGGTAAGAAGCAGATAGAGGATGTAAAAAACGGACGTATCGTAAAAGACGATATCGAGACGGGGCATGGAATCATCATCCCTCTCTGGTACTTCGGAATGAATTATTAACTGAGTACACTTCAAGACAGTAATAAACGTCATTTACTCAACTTTCGCATATAATAAAAGGTCTATACACCACTTTTCATCGTGGCATATATACGGAGTCTTCTTACCCGACTTGCTGATGTAGCTAGGATCAATGGCATTACCCAATATATCATCCTATACGATTGATATTACCCAGCACGCCCTCCTGTATGATTGATATCACCTAGCACGCCCTGAAAGGGCAGAAGCTCTTAGCCCAGGGCAACGCCCTGGGTATAAT
>ENA-ORMJ01001831-ORMJ01001831.1-human-gut-metagenome-genome-assembly--contig:-NODE-1831-length-11751-cov-3.310192_pt1 | contig 11751 bp, 10 predicted proteins | sample MGYA00242100_ERZ508989 | MGnify/ENA primary metagenome ERZ508989 (study PRJEB26280, sample SAMEA2531403) | human gut metagenome | biome: human gut; feature: human-associated habitat; material: faeces...
TTCTAACTTCATCATTTATCAGATTATCCGCATTATCTACCACAATAAAGTTATCTCTGCATTGCTTTATTGATTCTGAAAAATTATCTGACCTGTAATTAAATAATTTGATAGCCCTGTATTCATCCGTAAGTCTTACATCTTCCAATATTTCATAAAGTACTGTTTTACCAACACCGCTATCGCCCCCAACAAGCGTTATTCTGTCATCGAATTCTAAATCGTATGAAAATGGATCTGCTTTAAATGTAATACTCTTATAAATCATCTGCCTCTCTCCTCTCATACTCCTTACTCCACCAGGCATTATAACCCCTTCCTCCAATAACAATATCAGAACCATTAAATCTGATTTTTACATCATCTGGTATGTCAAACAGGGTTGGTCTTGACATGTATATCTTTATATTGTCCATTGTAAAAATGATTTTAAGTACATTCGGACCACATTCCTCTGCATTTACTACTTTATCCGGATGCTTCACAATATTGAGTAATGTCTTGCAGCCTGATGACAGATTACGGATCGTACCTAAGCCATATTTTGTTTCTATGTGCTTATCTGGAGTCAGTTTTGCTCCATCCACCTGTCGAATTAAATCAACTTCATTCTGTGACATTTCTTCATTACCTGTATTTAAGTTGAAATACAAGTCGTTCTGAAGTATCCAGTCTTTTGAGTCTCTTTTTTCTGTATATATATCTATCATTCGACGTAACTCCTTTCCGTTGTCCCTTTCCAGTCTTTTCTAATTCCCCGAAAAATAGTGCACTATTCTTTTCTATCTTCTTTGTAGTTAGTCTCTTGTTCTGTCATACATCAGAACAACAGCAGAATATTTCTGCATGCTTACTTTAAACACTCCATCCACTACTTCATACTTTTTCGGCATCAGGGAATAACCTGTCTCATTTGAAATGATCACGCGCTCTAACACCGCATTTTTCGGTATACCGCACTGCCATACCTCAAGCGTTACATCACGTTCTTCCTCTTTATTATTTACCAGAACAACAAACTGCTGGCTGCGGTTAAATCTTGCGTAACAAAGCAGATTATCATCTGCTCGCAGATTACCATCTGCATTACTGCCTGTATGATTTCCGTTCGCGGAAGTTCCATTTAAAAACATGAGGGAGCCGGTGCGGAGTGCCTCGTTTTCTTTGTGGATATGGATGATATCACGGTGAAAATCGATCAGAACGACATCCTCTTTTCCCCATGGATAGGTACGTCTGTTATCCGGATCTGTAAATCCGCAGAGTCCCGCCTCGTCTCCATAATAAATCGTCGGTGCTCCCGGCCATGTCATCTGAACAACGACCGCCTCACGGAATACTGCCGGCTTTATTCCTTCCTCAGCGGCTGCGGTACCAAGTGCTGCTGCACGTCCCACTTTTTCATTGGTTCTTGTCATAAATCTGGAATGATCATGATTCGAAAGCTCATTCATGGCACACAAAAGCTGTGATGTCTGAAAACTTGCCATATAATGACGCATGGAACCCTCAAAATCTTTCAAACTTCCCTTTAACTGTGGCTTTGATTCATCACTGTGTTTTTCCATACCGGTTAAAAACCATGTCAGCGGCTCCATGAACGCGTCATAATTCATAACGGTATCCCACTGGTCACCTTTCTGCAGCCATTCTTTTGGATCACCGTAATGTTCTGCCAGAATAATTGCATTGGGATTTGCTGTTTTTACTGATTTACGGAAATCTCTCCAGAACTTATGGTTCATTTCCGGGGAATGTCCTAAATCTGCAGCAACATCAAGTCTCCAGCCATCTGCATTGTATGGCGGTGATACCCATTTTGCTGCAACACGCATAATGTCATCATACAATTTTTCAGAACCTTCATAGTTGAGTTTTGGCAGCGTATCATGCCCCCACCAGCCTTCGTAAGTCGTATTATAAGGCCATGCAAACTGATCCTGAAAGCCAAAGAAATTACGATATGGACTGTCTTTTGAAATAAACGCACCATCCTCATAATCCCCGCTTACCTGATAGATTTCCTCCCGGTCAAGCCACTTATTGAAAGAACCACAATGATTAAATACACCGTCTAAGATAACTTTCATGCCGCGCGCATGAATCTCTTTCACCAGCTCTGCAAAAAATTCATTGCTCGCCTCAAGATTTTTCTTATTCGTTACACGGTTAATATAGCGTGTTGCTTTCCGGTTATCACTCACGCCGTCTTTTAACAATTCTCCACCATCCTCTACGATTTTACCGTAATGAGGATCTATATAGTCATAATCCTGAATATCATATTTGTGATTGGAAGGTGACACAAATAATGGGTTAAAATAAATTACTTCCACGCCAAGATTCTGCAGATAACCCAGTTTTTGTCTGACTCCCTCGAGATCTCCACCGTAAAACTCTGCGACAGAAAAATCAGACGGACACTGATCCCAGCTATCCATCTTTCTGCTGGTAGAACGGATATAATAATACTCATCCGTCAACACATCATTTGATGTATCACCATTATAAAAACGGTCAACTAAGATCTGGTACATAACAGCACCTTTTGACCAGTCCGGTGTTGAAAATCCAGGAATGATACAGAAACGGTACTCGTCACGTTTTTCCTTGCTGATGCCATAACGGTCATAATACACATTTAACATACCGCTTGCTACCTTAAAATAATAGTAAAACGGTTCCTCACCAAGCGTGATCTTTACCTCATAATAGTCAAAGGCTCCCTCGGTCTCTGTTTTTTTCATTTTATATTTTTTATCTTGCGTGCACAACCAGACGATATCGACATTGTCACGTGCTGTACGGAACCGGATCGTCACTTCTTCACCGGCTTTTGGTTCCACCGGCTGTCTGTAATCTGCCGTTCCATCTGAAAATAGCGCATTCTTTTTCAACAGTGGACGCATCTGCATAATATATCTTTGTATACGATTTAATTCATAAACTGATTCTTCCTGATTCATAAAATATAAATTCTCCGATAATCAGAGAATTTTCCTCCTCACCTACGAAAATTTACGAAAATTCTATTTTATTATAACACAGAATGGTACTTTAGCAATGAAAAATTCCAAGCACATACCTAATATTTTTATAGCACATTATCCTCTGTTAGCCAATTATTTTATCCGATATACAGATGATAGCAAAAGATCATATTTACACTAATTATTTCACTGCGCCTGCATTTATCTGAACTGACAAAGCAGCATTACACCGAAGTTCTTGCGCACAAGGGTTCTATTTATGACTGTCCTCCTTCACTCGTATTTCAATACTACCGTCTTATGGCAGAAGAAGATGCAATAAGCTGGGATGAAGCCTATTCGGTCGTAGATGACTATGATACACGGAAAAAAGAAATGATCCCGGATGAAACAGAACTGGATTATCTGTCCTTTTATGTGGATCTTCCAATTCTGCTGATGTACTTTCTGTCTCATACCTCTCTTTTCGAGACAGAAAAAGACCACAAAAACCTCAGTTACCTCAGTTTGGTCATCCGTTTCCTTTCGACAAGGCATTACCGTCTGCACACATACTCGCAGTATGACAGTATGCGTATGGCATGTTTTCATCCGATCGTGTTAGATACCTTCCACTACCCGGTAGAAAAGACGAATTTTATCTGATCCGCATGCACCCGGATCTCTATGCAAAACTTGCTTCTCTGGTCGGTCCAAAACGTGAAAATATTTATTACGATGTCTACTGTACTTTTGCAAATAAAAAAAGATAGCTATCGGCTAGCTATCTTTTTAGGAGAAGGTATTTTTACTATGGGGTATAGCAAAAACTATATATAATGTATTGGGGGGTTTTTACAGTAATTATAATAGCATGAGCGGCAGGATAAGTGTGCACAAACTTAAACTTTTTTTACGGCTCAAACTATACAAAATAAACAGTACCTTAGTACCAGCTTTTAAACTGGTACTAAAATTTTGCACAAACGATTGCGCATCAGATTTCCCAATAGTTTTCATGGAAGATCACTTTGCGGTAAGTTCCGAATGTCAGCCAGTGATTCCAGAACTCTGTATCTGTCTCTCCCTGTCCATATCCATCTAAGAATGTCTGTAAGTCTTTCTGTGATTTTACATTCACCGCAAATCCTCTTCCATTTACAACCGGAACACCTGAGTAACGGTATTCACCTAATGGAAGGATCGCTTCGATCTTATTGTCACGCACCTGTACTGCAACCTGGTCTCTTAATATCAGAATATCAAAATACTTCGGATATTCATAAGTTTCACTCTTTGTCGGGATCTCATCGCCTACTGTGTATTTTTTCTGTTCCGGTTTGTGTTTTGCAATGGAAGATTTCTCCATGTTATAGTAGAACTCTTCAAAGATATCTCCCCGTGCCTTTAAATCTCCATAAACAAATACCGGCTCATCTGTCTCATTACCGCTTGCAAACTGCTCTACAACACCGCAGGCAGACGTCATGTTCGTCACACGGTCGATTAAGATCAGTTCGCCCATAGTCTTATGTTTCTTAAATACATCAAGCGGGATCTTTTCATCCAGCACGATATTGCAGACTGCGATCTCATTCTTTCCTAATGTATCGGTTGAATGATGTTCTCCGGTATTCACATCGATCTTATATGTGATCTCTGTTACGGTACCTGTGATCAGTTTCGTTCCAAGTTTGATAAAGTAATCGCCACCTGCTGACAACTTATTATCATCCATCCACAAAAGTGTTGTGGTAAATTTCTGTGCTGCCGTAATGCCGCTGCCATTTTCCAGCACACATCCTCTTGATACATCGATCTCTTTATCTAACTGAATGGTAACCGGCTGTCCGGTCTGTGCAGTATCTGCCTCTTTTCCGGCTAACAAAATACTTTTTACATTGGCTGTCTCATTGCCCGGTAATACGGTTAATGTATCACCCACACGCACTTCGCCTGCCTCAATCTGTCCCTGGAAACCGCGAAACGTATGGTTTGGACGGCACACACGCTGTACCGGCATATAAAATCCCTGCTCTTTTGACTTTTCTGTCACATCAACTTCTTCGAGATAGGTTAAGATCGGTTCTCCTGTGTACCATGGGATATTATCGGATTTCTTTGTGACATTATCACCCTCTGTTGCGGATACCGGAATGATCTTAACGCTCTCTAATCCAAGTTCACCTGCAAGCTGCAAAATTTCTGCCTGGATCGCATTAAATTTTTCCTGGTCGTAACCGATCAGATCCATCTTGTTTACCGCAAATACAAAGTAACGGATTCCCATCAGTGCACAGATCCTTGCATGGCGTCTTGTCTGCACAAGCACGCCCTGTGTTGCATCGAGAAGAATGATGGCAAGGTCTGCAAAGGAAGCTCCAACTGCCATATTTCTGGTATACTCTTCATGTCCAGGGGTATCTGCAACGATAAAACTTCTTTTTTCTGTTGTAAAATAACGGTATGCGACGTCGATCGTGATACCCTGCTCGCGCTCTGCCATCAGACCGTCAAGCAGCAGGGAATAATCGATAGCGCCCTCTCTGCTTCCAACTTTACTGTCTAATTCAAGTGCTTTCTCCTGATCTGCATACAGCAGTTTTGCATCATATAAAATATGTCCGATCAATGTGGATTTTCCATCATCCACACTTCCGCAGGTAATAAATTTAAGTAAACCTTTCATTTAGAAATACCCCTCCCTTTTTCTACGCTCCATGCTGCCTGCCGCTTCGTTATCGATCACACGGCTGGTACGCTCTGAAGATACGGCTGCAAGTGTCTCATCAATAATCTCATCCAAAGTCTCCGCATCGGACTCAACGCCGCCGGTTAACGGATAACATCCTAATGTACGGAAACGGACTTTTTTCATCTCCGGCTTCTCACCTTCACGGAATTTGAAGCGGTCATCATCCACCATGATAATATTGCCGTCACGGTATACGACCGGACGCTCTTTTGCAAAATAGAGTGGCACGATCTCGATGTTCTCACGTTTGATGTACTGCCAGATATCCTTTTCTGTCCAGTTTGAGATCGGGAATACACGGATGCTCTCACCTTTATTGATCTTGGTATTGTAAAGTTTCCACATCTCCGGTCTCTGGTTCTTCGGATCCCAGGCGTGGTTTTCATTACGGAAAGAAAAGATCCTCTCTTTGGCACGGCTCTTCTCCTCATCACGACGACCGCCTCCGAATGCTGCGGTAAATCCGTATTTATTGAGAGCCTGTTTCAGAGCCTGTGTCTTCATAATATCGGTATAAGCGGATCCGTTGTCAAAAGGATTGATTCCCTGCTTCACACCGTCCTCATTGATATATTCCAGCATCTCGATTCCAAGATCTTTGGCTGTCTTGTCACGAAATTCGATCATTTCCCGGAATTTCCAGGTTGTGTTTACATGTAAAAACGGGAAAGGTGGTTTTTCCGGATAAAAGGCTTTCAGTGCGAGATGAAGCATCACTGAGCTGTCTTTTCCGATGGAATAAAGCATAACAGGTTTTTCGCACTCTGCTGCCACTTCCCGGATGATATATATTGCTTCTGCTTCCAGTTCATCTAAATGTGATAATCCACTCATAAAATATCCTCCTCTATTTTGCTGTGTTTTAATATTTATTGGCATCTTTTTTATTGATCTGTATAATGGTCTGACTGCCGTCGGGGGCAGTGACTGTCCAGAGGCGGTAGTCTCCATCCTCTTTGGTGGTTAAGGTACTGCCTCTGCCGCCGATGTCGGCTCCTAAAAAGAAATCGATTGCCTCTGCCCTGCACTCTTTGACGCAGGATGTGCAGCCCCAGCAGTCTCTTGGCTCTTTGATGTATGCCTTGCCGTTTTCATCTGCCTTGATCAGGTTTCCCGGACATACTTCGATGCAGCGTCTGCATTTTACACATTTACTTTTATTGATCGCTATGCTCACAGGGTGCCTCCTTTCTGACCAAAATCCGGTGTCTGTGCCAGATCACGGAGCAGAATTTTGATCTTTCCATTTTCATAAACGGAATTAACTGCCTTCCTGTTCCATTCTTCTTTTGTTCCCGGATGATCCATATTCTGTCCGAAACCGCGCCAGCGTGTCTCTTTTCTCGCCTTTAAGTGTGCGATCACACTTTTACATACGACTAAACGTTCCTTTACTTCGTAAATATGTAACAGATCATCTGTATCTTTTGCGGTCAGATCTTTTGTCAGTGCTAAAAGCTGGTCAATTTTTTCTTCTGCGATATTAAGCTGTTTTTCATTGTAGCGGTAATTGGTTCCGATTCCACCTGCATAGGCATCCATAACCTTCTGCATTGCCTCCTCGACCTGCTCCGTACCGAAGAATGATTTTTTCTCCGCAAAATAGGCTTCATATTCCCGGTCTGCTTTTTCTGCCAGCTTTTCTAATTGTTCCTCTGACTGCAGATCTGCATCTGCCAGTTCAAGATCCTTTAAGATCGTTTCCGCCGCTATCTCGCCCTCCACCAGCGCTCCTGTAACATATTTCTGCGGGCATCCTCCTGCAACATCTCCGGCTGCATAAAGTCCTTTCAAGGTGGTTCTTCTCGCATCGTCGATCCAGTAACCGCTCGCGGTATGGCCACCCACGATATAAGGCTCAGTGCCCTCGATCTCGACATCCTGCTCATTCGGCTCTTTTCCACTCTCGATCCATTTTAAAGTCTGGCTCGGTGCCATATTTAAATATGCTTTTAACAGATCTTTGCCCTGCTCATCTTTGATTCCTTCCGTATGCAGGTAACACGGTCCTCTGCCTTCCTGATTCTCTGCAACCGTACCGTAGACACGTTCCTCTGTCGTAATGCCGTATTTTGTTTCATAGACATCCCCAAGTGAGTTGATCTGTTTTGCCCCGACTCCCTGTGCGATCGTTCCGGTCGGTGCGATCGTATCTTTACAGCGGAGTGCTATAAAACGCATCTCAAAGGTCGTCATCTCTGCTCCGGCTAAAATTCCCATCGCATATCCGGCTCCTGTATTAAACGGCGGATACCACATCTTATGTCTCGAAAATCCCGGATTGTTCGGACGATAAAGTCCTGCCGCACCACCGGTCGCACAGAGAACTGCTTTTGCTGAAAAAATATATGACTTTTTCTCATTGACATCAAAACCGTATGCTCCGGTCACGCGATCCTGCTCTGTGATATAATCTGTGATGTTCACGTGATTGATGACCTTCACATTTTTCTGTGCCTTCACCGCTTCCGCTAAGATCGGTTTGATGTTCTCGCCGTTGATCTTGATATTCCGGTTGCCTCTTGTCACATATTTTCCATTTTCATCTTTTAAAATAACAAGTCCTAATTCCTCTAACCTTGCTGTCACACGGTTTAATCCCTGCGACATAGAGAGCAGCAGATCACTTCTTACAATGCCATTGGCGTCCTTTGTAGCATAGTCCACATAATCCTGTGGCTTTCTCCCCTCTGTAATGTATGCATTTAACGCATTCACTCCTGCTGCAAGACAGCCGCTTCTTATAATATTGGCTTTTTCTGCGATCACAATGTTAAGTCCCGGTCTTTGCTCTGCGATCGTCAGTGCCGCGTAACAACCGGAGGTTCCACCCCCAATGATCAGCACATCTGATGTAATGATTTCTGTTTTCATATAATCTCTATTCTCCTGACCCTTAAATATAGAACAGCTTCTCTGTTTCGATATTGGCATTTTCTACAATCTGTACATTCTGCATTCCCGCCTCGTCTGCTAAGAACGCAAACACCTGATAGATAAATACGTTGACACGCTCGCCCTCCGTGATCGGAGTCTCCTCTAATCTCCGGTTAGCCACAAGCAGCACATCATGTACCCTCACATGAAGTTCTACCTCTCTGCCACGGAACATCACACGCTCCACAACACCTTCCTCCACAGAAGAAGAAAAACGGCTCTGCTCTGTTTCCTTTGTGACACTCACATGCTCCGGTCTTACCACAGCATGAAAACCTTCACCCAGTTGCTCATATCCATGAAAACTCGTGATGTTGCTGATCCTTGTCGGACTACCCATGAATTCTGTGACAAATGGCGTCTTCGGCTGGCTGTATATCTCAATCGGAGTTCCCGCCTGCTCGATGTGTCCGTGGTTGGTAATGATGATCTCATCGGCAACCTCAATCGCTTCATCCTGATCATGCGTGACAAAGATACTGGTAATACCGACTCTCGTGATCATCTCCCGAAGCCAGCTTCTAAGCTCCTGACGCACTTTTGCATCAATGGCTGCAAACGGTTCATCTAAAAGAAGAAGTTCCGGATTCGGTGCTAAGGCTCTTGCAAACGCAACCCTCTGTCTCTGTCCGCCGGATAGCTGGTTCGGATAGCGCTTTTCAAATCCTTTTAAGCCTACCAGTTCCACAAGTTCATCCACACGGCGCTTAATATCTGCTTTTTTCCATTTTTTTACATCCAGTCCAAATGCTATATTATCATATACGGTCATATAACGGAACAATGCATAGTTCTGAAACACAAATCCGATTCCCCGTTCACTCGCCGGCACATCATTAACGACTTTTCCATCAATAATGATCTCCCCGGAATCTGCATGTTCTAACCCTGCAAGCATCCGAAGGATCGTTGTTTTTCCACTGCCGCTTGGTCCAAGCAGACCGATCAGTTTTCCTTTTCCGATTCCAAAATTAATATCATCGGATGCCTGAAAATCTTTATATTTTTTATTCACATGCCTAAGTTCTACATAATTTTGTTCCGTCATAACCTGCTCCATTTCCATGCTGCATTATCTGTTTTTTTGTTCCTTCTATTCTCTGTCAAGTACTTCCGGTAACATTTTTACGCTTCTTTTCCCTTATGCTCTAACACACCGCGAAGCACTAAGATCACGACTGCCATACACACCAGAATCGCCGATACTGCAAACGCACCCGTAAAATCATAACCCTGATATAAAAGTTCAATGTAAAGCGGCATCGTATTTGTTTTTCCCTGAAGATGTCCGGATAAAACAGACACCGCACCAAACTCTCCCATTGCTCTTGCCGTACAGAGCACAACTCCATACAGTAATGCCCATTTGATATGAGGGAATGTGATCTTCCAGAAAATGGTCCATCCACCTGCTCCCATCAGGGCTGCCGCTTCCTCCTCATCGCTTCCTTCTGCTTCCAGAACCGGAATCAGTTCTCTGGAAATAAAAGGAAAGGTTACAAATACAGTTGCAATAATGATTCCCGGTACAGAGAATACAACTTTCATCCCTAACTTCATGAGAAAAAAGTAAACAGGACTCTGTCGTCCGAAAATCAGAAGAAAGATCAAACCTGCAATAACAGGGGAAATAGTAACCGGAAGATCGATCAGGGTAGTGAGAAGCTTTTTACCCCTGAACTGAAACTTCGTCAGTGCCCAGGCTGCAAAAACACCAAAAACAGTGTTAAAAACAACTGCAAAGAGTGTTGCCTTCACTGTAAGAAGAAGTGCTTTGATGGTGTACTCATCTGTCACTGCAGCTGCATAGACCTTCCATCCGCTCCGCAATGCTTCTGTGATCACGGTGATCAGAGGAAAAAGGAGCATGACTGCCAGAAACAGAACGCTGATCCCGACAAGCAGCCATTTTGTAATTTTCTCCGAAGTCTTTTCATTGTTGTCCATCAGGCATTTCCTCCTCTTAAAATTCTTGCATTTCTCTGCTGTATCATACTGTTAAGGAACAGAATAAAAAATGAAACTGCCAACATCACAAGTGCGATTGCCGTTGCACTTGAATAATCAAATTCCTGAAGCTCTGACATAATAACCAGCGGTGTGATTTCTGTATAATAGGGTTTATTTCCTGCGATAAATACAACACTTCCATATTCACCCAGACATCTTCCGAACGCAAGTCCGGTTCCCGCAAAGATCGCGGGCTTCAGTTCCGGAAAAATGACCTTCCAGAAGATAGTTGTTTTCTTTGCTCCCAGCACTCCTGCTGCCTCGCTGTAAGAATTATCCATCTTTTCCAGAACCGGCTGTACACTTCGCACAACGAACGGTATTCCTACAAATATCATAGCCACTGTAATACCTATTCTTGTGTATGCGATCTTGATACCGAATCCTGCAAAAAAGCTGCCGACAATTCCCGAATCTGAGGTCAGGGATGTCAGTGCAATACCCGCTACCGCTGTGGGAAGAGCAAAGGGAAGTTCGATCATCCCATCCATAAGTCTCTTGCCCGGAAAATCATATTTCACAAGCACCCACGCAAGAATAGTTCCCATAATTCCATTTATTACTGCTGCTGCAAAAGCACATACAAAACTGGTATAAAAGGATGCCAGCACTCTGGCCCTTGTGATGGTTTCGATAAAATCTTTAAAACTCAGCTTCGCTGTGTAGACCACCAGGCTTGCCAGGGGGATCAGAACTACCAGACTCAATATGGAAATGGTAATTCCCATGGAGAGCCCAAACCCTGGAATCACCGGTTTATTTCTTTTTTTCATAATCAATTACCACCTCTCCTGTCTCATATATTCTGTCTGTGCTTATGCTCTTGCTTCATCTTGTCTTCCTTTATCTCTCATAAATCTGATCGAAAATTCCGCCATCTGTGAAATGTTTCTCCTGCACTTTATCCCATCCGCCATAATCACTGATATTTGCCAGATTTATATTCAGATCAAACGTATCACTGTGCTTCTTCAGGATTTTCTCATTAGTGGGACGGAAATAATTCTCTGCTGCAATCTCCTGTGCTTCGTCGGAATACAGATAATTTAAATACTCAGCTGCCACATCTCTTGTATCTCT
>ENA-ORMJ01001836-ORMJ01001836.1-human-gut-metagenome-genome-assembly--contig:-NODE-1836-length-11725-cov-3.570094_pt1 | contig 11725 bp, 11 predicted proteins | sample MGYA00242100_ERZ508989 | MGnify/ENA primary metagenome ERZ508989 (study PRJEB26280, sample SAMEA2531403) | human gut metagenome | biome: human gut; feature: human-associated habitat; material: faeces...
ACCTGTTGGTGGACATTCAGGCAAAGCTCTCCGAGGGCAAAAGCGAAGGCTATGCACGGTGGGCGAAACGCTACAATTTGAAAGAGATGTCCAAGACCCTGATTTTTTTGCAGGAAAATAAAATCGGCAGCATCGAAGAAATGCAGGAGCGTGTGGACGCTGCCACTGCCCGTTATCATGAACTGGGTGATTCCATTAAAACCTCTGAAAATCGGCTGGCAGAAATTGCGGTGCTGAAAGCGCATATCACCAACTACGCCAAAACGCGACCGGTCTACGACGCCTACCGTAAGACCGGATACAGCAAGCGCTTTCTGGAAACGCACCGCACGGAGATCACGTTGCACAAGGCAGCGAAAGCGGCGTTTGATGAAGCCAACTTGAAAAAACTCCCCAAGGTCAAGGAGTTGGATGCGGAATATTCCAAGCTGCTGACAGAAAAGAAAGTACGCTACCCGGACTACCGCAAAGCGAAAGAAGAAATGCAGGAGCTACTTCGTGCAAAGAGAAACGTAGAAATGTTCTTTGCAGAGGAAAAGAGCATTGCCGAAAAAATGAAGTCCCGATAAATGAAGATAGCCTAGGATTCTTCCCTCATGGAAGAACCCTAGGCTATCTTTTTTGTTATAAAAGTGTTTGGAACAAACGCGCCGCCTGCATCGGCACGATGCAGAACAAATGGGGTTTGGGCATAGCCCAACAAGCATTTTTGCAAAGCAAAATAGCATTTGTATAGACGAATGCCCTGCTTGCCACAACAATGCGTCCTTTTTGTCCGCAGCTTGAAATTTTTAAATTGGAGAAAAACGCTATGCCAACCTTGGAATGGATCGGTAAAAATAAAGTCGTGAACCATCATCAGGAAGTTCCCTTCCGGGTGCTGGAGCGGCAATACAGTTTTGATGAGCAGGGGCAGCACACCGAGAACAACGACAGTGAGAACATGATCATCCACGGCGATAATCTTGAAGCACTGAAAGCCCTGTTGCCGCAGTATGAGGGCAAGGTGAAGTGCATCTATATCGTTATCTTAACCCCCATTCTAATGAGTATCCTAAGTTCAGAGGATGCAGTAAGATTAAACTTTATAATTCATATTATGTTTCTTGCATTATTCGAGATGAGGAACTATAATGTACTTTGTGGAGGTGCGAAATGGACTATATGACATTAAAAGAGGCTGCCGAGAAGTGGGGCGTGACACCTCGTAGAGTAAATTATTATTGTGCCGGTGGGCGTATCTCCGGCGCTGTGAAGATGGCCGGTGTTTGGCTGATTCCCAAAACTGCAGAAAAGCCGATTGATGGCCGGACAAAACAAGGAAGGTGCAGAAAGCATGAAACGATATAAAATTATGATAATTGAAGATGATCCTGTGATACAGGGAGAATTGCAAACATTATTGAATGGAAATGGATATGCAACGATTGGCATAAAGGATTTTTCTGCTGTGATAGAACAGATTCAGGATGAAAAGCCACATCTGATTTTGTTGGACATTAAGTTGCCCGGAGAGAATGGCTTTGCTTTATGCTCTAAAATCCGTACCTTCTCCGAGGTGCCGATCATTTTTGTAACGAGCTGTAATACAGATATGGATGAATTAAACAGCATTATGCTGGGTGGCGATGCTTTTATCACGAAGCCCTATAACACAGCAATCCTACTTGCGAAAATCGCTTCCCTACTGAAAAAAGCTTATCCCGCACAGCAGCAGGAACAGATCGTCTATGGAGATGCGGTGCTGCATTTGGAATCCAGCAGTTTGGGCTATAATGGACAGAGCATAGAACTTACCAAAAACGAATTAAAAATTCTCTATTACCTTTTCAAGAATGGAGGGAAAATCTGTTCTCGTGGAGATATTATTGAGTATTTGTGGGACAATCAGCTATATGTGGATGACAATGCTTTGAGTGTCAATATCAACCGCATACGGGAAAAACTGGCGAGCATTGGCCTGACGGATTTTATCAAGACAAAGCACCGACAGGGGTACACGATATGAACAGCAGACGATATTGGAAAAACAGGCTGCCATTTCTGCTGACGAACCTTGTTTGTATGGCTGCACTCACTGTATTTTTGCTGGTGTGCGGCAATTCGGTTTCCGCAGTAGTATTGATCCTGATTGTATGGGCATTGATTTTGCTGACGGGACTTGTCCTCACTTACTGGAAACGGAAGCGGCAGATGAAAAAAATTCTGGATATCATCACGGATGAGATGAAAAAAGCTTTTGCGGCGAACGGTTACGATGAGAACTTTGCAAAAGTGACTCTGTCCAACCGACCGGATCTCTGCGAATACCAGTGCAACGGCGCGATGGCAGCCGCAAAGATATATAAAAAGAAACCGATCGATATCGCGAACGGTGTAGTAGAACAGTTAAAAGACAGCGAAGTATTTGAAGAAGTGAATGCCGTTATGCCGGGATTCATCAACTTGAAATTAGACCCGGCTTTCCTTTCCGGCTACATGAACGGAATGAAGGGTGCAAAGAAGCTCGGAATGGACGAGGTCGAGAAGCCGGAGACAATCGTTATCGACTACGGCGGAGCAAACGTCGCAAAGCCGCTCCACGTCGGACATCTCCGTTCCGCGGTGATCGGTGAGGCGTTAAAGCGTATGGGACGATTTGTGGGCCACAAGGTCATCGGAGACGTTCATCTCGGTGACTGGGGACTCCAGATGGGCCTTATCATCGAGGAATTAAAGGACAGAAAGCCGGAGCTTCCGTACTTTGACGAGAGCTTTACCGGAGAGTATCCGGAGGAAGCGCCGTTTACGATCTCTGAGCTTGAGGAGATCTACCCGGCAGCCAGCGGAAAATCCAAGGTTGACGAGGCATTCAAGGAGCGCGCCCAAGAGGCGACCTTCAAGCTTCAGAGCGGATACGCGCCGTACCGCGCGATCTGGAAGCATATCATGAATGTTTCCTTAAAAGATTTAAAGAGAAACTACGCAAACCTTGACGTGGATTTCGACCTGTGGAAAGGTGAGAGCGACGCGCAGCCGTATATCCCGGACCTGATCAAGGACCTCCAGGATAAAGGACTTGCATATGAGAGCCAGGGCGCTCTCGTTGTTGATATCGCCGAGCCGACCGATACCAAGGAGCTTCCGCCGTGTATCGTGAGAAAATCCGATGGCGCGGCCCTCTACGCGACTTCCGATCTTGCGACCATCGTTGAGAGAGAAGAAGATTTCAAGCCGGATCACTATATCTACGTAGTGGACAAGCGTCAGGAACTCCACTTTACACAGGTCTTCCGTGTCGCAAAGAAGGCAGGGATCGTTCCGGCAGACCGGAAGATGGATTTTGTCGGGTTCGGTACCATGAATGGAAAGGACGGAAAGCCGTTTAAGACGAGAGAAGGCGGCGTTATGCGTCTTGAGAACCTGATCGCAGATATCGACGAGGCGGCTTACAACCGTATCATGGAGAACCGCACTGTTTCTGAGGATGAGGCAAAGACGACAGCAGAGATCGTAGGTCTCGCTGCCTTAAAATACGGCGATCTCTCTAACCAGGCCACAAAGGACTATGTCTTCGATATCGACAGATTTACTTCCTTTGAGGGAAATACAGGTCCGTATGTTCTCTACACGATCGCGAGGATCAACTCCATCTTAAAGAAATACAGCGATACCTGTGAAAATACAGAGAATGGCGAGATCCTTCCGCCGTCCGCAGAGCCGGAGAAGACCCTGATGCTCGCCCTTTCCCGGTACAGCGATGTGATGCTTACCTGCTTCGAGGAGCTTGCGCCGCATAAGATCTGTGCTTACATTTACGAGCTCTCAAATGCGTTAAATCACTTCTATCATGAGACGAAGATCATCGCTGAGGAAGACAGGAAGAAACAGGCGGGGTACATCAGCCTTGTTACGTTAACACGTGATGTGTTAATGACATGCATTAACGTTCTGGGATTCAGCGCACCGGAACGGATGTGATGAAACAGCCTGTCATGCGGCTATGCAGAAGGGCAGGCTTGCCTGCACAGATGCATAGACATATGACAGGCAAAACTTCATGAGCAAGTAAGCCGTCAGGCTGGATTGCGAATGAAGTTAGGATCGTGGGAGCACGAAGTGCGGAACGATCCGTTTCAGGGCTGGAAAGCAATAAAACAAACCGGGGGGACGGAATGATATGGAAGTAACGGAACTTACTGCCGAAGCCTTCTGGAAAGGCGAGACAGAGATCAGGGGAACCGTCATGGACGGGGAAGATGAATACCGTGTCCGTATCCTGCGCAAGGGTAGTCAGAATTTTGACTACTCTTGTTCGCATATCAGTAAAACGGGAAGAAATCTCGGCTTTTGCGGAGTATCCTGCACACAGGGACCCGACGGGATCCCCATGTGCCCGCATGCCCATGCCCTGCTTGCGGAATGGCTCCGGAGAGAGAGCAGGGAGTCGAAACATCCGGTTTCCACATCCCAGAAAGTCCGGTTTATGGTCCGGGAGTACACGAACCGCGAGGTGAGCCGGATCATGGGGGCCTCCGAGGAGGGACATTACCGTCTGATCCCTATCGTTACGATCTCAAGAGACCAGGTGCGGGTCCGCTTCACGGTGGGCCGTGAAAAACAGTACCCGGTGAAGGATCTGACAGCCTTTGCGAAGGCGATGGAAACCATGAGCCTTGTCCAGTACGGAAAAGGGCTGGCGTTCCATCACAGTCTTCAGGCTTTTGATGAGGAGAGCCGGGCGTTGGCGCTTCTCATCATGGAACGTGTCGGCTTTTTTAGGGAACAGTACCGCGGAAACGGCCGGTTTTCCATGGAAGCAGAGCCGGCGTTAAAAGAACTGATCCTGGGAAAAGCCGGACGAGAGCGGTTCTTTGCCATCATGGACGGTCAGACCATCGAGTGTGAGGATTACCGGAAAAAAAAGAGAATGCTGACGGTAAAACGGGAAAATCCTACATTTACCGCTGTTGTAAAGAAAGAGGGACGGGACGGGATCAAGGTCACTGTTGACAAGGACATTATGGCCTTTTCCGGCGAAAAGTCCTTATTTATCGCGGACCAGGAATCGATCTGCCGCTGCGATCCAGACTACACGGAGTGCCTGACCGTATTCATGGAATACATGGTCATGGGGCTTGACGCGGAGAATGAAGTCTCCGTCAATGACCGGGACATGCCGCTCTTTTATGAGAGAGTTTTGAGAAAGCTGGAGTCTTTCGGACTGATCCGCTCCGAGGGCGTGGATCTCGAGAGCTACCGCCCGAAGGAATTGAAGGCCTCCTTCTATTTTGACAGCGATGCCGCTGGAACCGTCACCCTGCGTCCAGAGCTCGCCTACGGCGATTTCTCCTTTCACCCGCTGGCGGACGAGAATGTCCCGAAAGAGATCTGCCGGGATGTCCCGGGAGAATTCAAGGTGAGCCAGCTGATCACCACCTACTTTAAGTATACGGAAGACGGATCCGGAAACCTCGTGATCAAGAATGACGATGAGGCGGTATATCGTCTGATCTCCGAGGGCATGAAGAAATTCATGGATACCGGGGATGTGTTCGTGTCCGAGTCCTTCAAGAAGATCCGCGTCCTGCCGCCGGTGAGCACATCGGTCCAGGTACGGACGCTGGGAAGATGGCTGGAACTTGAGGTAGACACTGGGGCGCTTCCGCGGGAAGAACTCGCTGCGGTGCTGGCGGCTTACGGAAAGAAAAAGAGCTTTTACCGGATGGAGAACGGCGATTTCCTGACTCTGGGGGATGGCGGACTTCTCACGGTCGCAAAGATCGCGGAACAGCTCGGTGTCGCGAAGGAACTTGTGGGTTCCGACACGATAAAGCTCCCTGCATACCGCGCTATGTTCCTGGACGCGGCGTTAAAAGAGGATAAGAGCGTCAGCGTGTACCGCGACCAGCTGTTCAAGGCTGTGGTCCGTGGCATGAAGGACGTGGAGGACAGCGATTATGAGATACCGAAACGCCTTGCATCGACGCTTCGAAGCTACCAGAAGGTGGGCTACCGGTGGTTAAAGAGCCTGGATGCCTACGGCTTCGGCGGAATCCTTGCGGACGAGATGGGTCTGGGAAAGACGATCCAGGTCATCGCCCTTTTGCTGGATGAAAAGGCAGAGAACGGCGGCACGTCTCTCGTGGTGTGTCCGGCATCCCTGGTATACAACTGGGAGAACGAGTTTGCCCAGTTCGCCCCGGAGCTTAAGATCATGACGGCGGCGGGGAACCAGGCAGAGCGCGAGGAGATGTTCGCAGCTTATGAGAAGGAGCGCCCGGATGTGATCATTACGTCCTACGACCTCTTAAAGCGCGATATTCTCTGGTACCATGAAAAGGAATTCCGCTTCGAGATCATTGACGAGGCCCAGTACATCAAGAATTCCTCCACACAGGCAGCGAAATCCGTGAAGGCTGTTCCGGCAAAGACGAGATTTGCCCTGACAGGAACACCCATCGAGAACCATCTTGGGGAACTCTGGAGTATCTTTGACTTCCTGATGCCGGGATTTTTATTCACGTCACAGAAGTTTAAGCGTGCGTTTGAGATGCCGATCGTGAGGGACCAGGATCCAAATGCCCTGGTTCAGTTAAAAAAGCTTACGGGACCGTTTATTTTGAGGCGTTTAAAGAAAGATGTCTTAAAGGAACTTCCGGATAAATTAGAGACGGTTCTCTACTCCAACATGGAGGGCGAGCAGAAAGACCTCTACACGGCGGCGGCAGCTTCCTTAAAGGAACAGCTCATGGAGGGAACTGACGGAGATTACGGAAAAGAGCGGATGCAGATCCTCGCGGAGCTCATGCGTCTGCGCCAGATCTGCTGCGAGCCGTCTCTATGCTTTGATGGCTACAAAGGTGGATCCGCGAAGCTCGATACCTGTATGGAGCTTCTCTTAAACGGAACATCTGCGGGACATAAGATCCTCCTGTTCTCCCAGTTTACATCGATGCTTGAGATCATCGCGAAGCGCTTAAAGAAGGAGAAGATCCCGTTCTACCTGCTCACCGGCTCCATGCCGAAGCGGGACCGCGTGCAGATGGCGTCTTCGTTCCAGAAGGACGATGTGATGGTGTTCTTAATCTCACTGAAGGCCGGCGGAACCGGATTAAACCTCACTGCGGCGGATGTGGTGATCCACTACGATCCGTGGTGGAACGTGGCGGCACAGAACCAGGCCACAGACCGCGCCCACAGGATCGGGCAGGAGAACCAGGTCTCCGTATTCAAACTCATCACGAAGCACACCATCGAGGAGAATATCCTGAAGCTTCAGGAGATGAAGCGGGATCTGGCGGATACCGTGGTGACGGAAGGAACAGGAGCGCTCAGCAGTATCACGAGAGAAGACCTCATTCGTATGCTGGACGAAGATATATAAGCGATATGCCCGTATCAGACGGACATACGGTTCCTGTCAGCGCGAGACGTAGACGGGAACGCTTGAAGCGACATAAGAAAATCGACAGAAAATTGCAAAGCTTTTTCGGTGGGTCTATGGTAGCATAGAGAAGGAAAATGAGGAAAGAAAAATGAGGAAAGAAAAATGAGAAAAATGAACAGATTTATCCCGGTCGCACTTGCATGTGCCATTTTTGCGGCACAGCCGGTGCAGGCGGCTACGATCATCCGTGACAGCGATAAACAGACGACCAGCCAGAATACTCAGACGACAACAGCGGGGACACAGGCTGGAAACGAGGGCGGTCCGGGATATGAGGACAGCAAGCCCAATACATCAAATAATACAACAAACACAGCCGGTCAGAGCCAGGTGAGCGCAGAGGCAAAAGCGGCAGCGGATGCCATCGCAAAGCCGACGATCTCCGCGGAGGCCGGAATCCTCTACGATGTGACGAACGGAAGAGTTCTCTTCGAGAAGAATGCCGATGAGAAGCTTGCTCCAGCCAGCACCACAAAGCTTATGACAGCGCTTCTCGTGCTGGAAAAAGCAAACCTGGACGACAAGGTGACATTCTCAAAGACAGCAGTCACAAACCTGGAGTCCGGAGCTGTGAAGATCGGACTCGTGGAGGGCGACCAGGTCTCCGTGAAGGACAGCCTCTATGCCCTGCTTTTAAAATCTGCCAATGAGGTCGCAAACGGACTCGCGGAGCATGTCTCCGGCAGTATTTCCGCCTTCGCGGAGCTCATGAACGCGAGAGCGGCGGAGCTCGGCTGCACGAACACACATTTCGTGAATCCAAACGGCTTAAATTCCGATCAGCAGTATACTACATGCCGCGATATGGCGAAGATCGCAGCTGCGGCCTTCGCAAATAAGACGCTCTGCGAAGTTCCCGGCGACAAAGGCAGCAGCGGCAAGAACCATCACTCCGGGCCACAAGATGCTCTACCCGAACGATTCCAGATATTATGCGGGAATCGTCGGCGGAAAGACGGGATATACTTCCAAGGCAGGAAATACTCTTGTGACCTGCGTGGAGAAAAACGGCGTCCGTATGGTTGCGGTGATCTTAAAATCCAAGAGCACCCACTATGAGGATACAAAGAAGATGCTGGACTATGGCTATCAGTATGTCAATACAGAGAAGTCCGGAAGCACATCCGCAGGAAAGCAGACAACTGCCGGACACTGGGTACAGGATAACGGCAGCTGGAGATACGAGTTTGCCGACGGAACAAAGGCAGTAGGAACGATCTACACGATCGATGCCGCTGATTTCGGTTTTGATACGGACGGAAAGATGGTAACCGGATGGAAGATGTTCGGCACCGAGTGGCACTATTTTGAGACAAACGGAAAGATGGTAAAGAGCGCATGGAGACAGGATTCCGGTAAGTGGTTCTATCTCGACGCGGAGGGAAAGATCGCGAAAAATACCACGATCGATAACAAGTATGTAGTCGGCGCAGACGGCGCATGGGTACAGTAAAAATAAAAAGGAGTATTGATCATGAAAGAAAGAGTAAAAGTAATGCAGGACGTGTACGAGAACCGTTCCACAAATAAGAAGGCAGCAGGATGCACCGTCATCATCAGCGGAGAGATGAAGGAAGTTATGGATAAGATCATCGCAAAGCATCCGGAGTACAAGAGCTATGCACAGGCATTCGCAGGCGTTGTTGAGCGCGGGATCCGCGTATTTGAGGAGGAGTAATCCGATTTGGGAACAGCAGTGTTTCTGGCAGCCGGTGTCATGGCTTTTGGGGCCGGCTGCCTGGCACGTTCCCGGTATGAGAGGGACTGCCTTGTAACGGAAGAGTACCGGATCGCCTCGGAGAAGATCCACGGACAGGGAAAGACCATCGTCTTCCTGACTGATCTCCACAATAAAGAATTTGGGGAAGAGAACAGCCGTCTGCTTGAGACCGTGCGGAAGGTGAAACCGGATGCCGTACTTTTTGGCGGGGACGGAATGGTTGCAAAGAGGGGAAATTCTGATGTCAGGATCCCGCTGGCGCTTCTGACAGAGCTTGCGAAGGAGTTCCCGGTATACTGCGGAAATGGAAATCATGAGAGCCGGATGCTATGGAAATCTGAGATTTACGGTGAGACTTATGAGAATTATCGGACAGCCCTGGAAAATGCAGGGATCCGTTATCTCTCCAACGAGGCGGCGGATCTCGACAGCGATATCAGGATCTATGGACTGGATCTTCCAAAGAGCGCCTATCGGCCGCGGTCGGGAGAGATCCCTGAGGGTCTTTTGAAGGAGACCCTGGGAGAGCCGGACCCTGAAAAGTTCTGTCTTCTTCTGGCCCATTCTCCGCTGTTTTTTGAGGAGTATGCGGCGTGGGGAGCGGATCTCACACTTTCCGGACATTTTCATGGCGGAACCATCCGGCTTCCGCTTGTGGGCGGAGTCATGACACCCCAGTACCAGTTCTTTTATCCGCGCTGTGCGGGATATTTTGAACTTCCGGGAAAAGGAAGAGAAAAGAGCCGGATGATCGTCGGGCGGGGACTTGGGACCCACTCGATCAATATCAGGCTGAATGATAAACCACAGGTGGTTGTTGTGAGGCTCTGCGGGGCTGATACGCAGCAGTAGGGACAAAATGTGAACGGCGTGATGAAGAGTGTGCATACGCACATTCTTTTTTGCGGTTATATATCGAATTGTTGGACATGGGATTTCTGAATGGAAGACTGTGAAAACATACTTGAGGTGCATATGGAATTATCGTACAAACTGGAAAAGTTTGAAGGTCCGCTGGATCTTCTTCTCCATCTGATTGAAAAAAACAAAGTGAATATCTACGATATCCCGATCGCCGAGATCACGGACCAGTATATGGAGTACGTGCGGCAGATGGATGAGGAAAATCTGGATGTGGTCAGCGAATTCCTTGTGATGGCGGCGACGCTTCTCGACATCAAGGCGCGGATGCTGCTGCCGAAAGAAGTGAATGAGGAGGGCGAGGAGGAAGATCCGAGAGCGGAACTTGTGATGCGTCTCCTGGAATATAAGAAATACCGGCTGATGTCGGAGGAACTTAAGGACATGGAGTCCGGGGCGGACCGGGTGTTCTACAAGGATCCGACGATCCCGCCGGAGGTCAAGGAATATGCAGAGCCGGTGGATCTCGACAAGCTCCTGGACGGAGTGACGCTCACGAAGCTTCAGAAGATCTTCGAGTCGGTGATGAAGCGGCAGCAGGATAAGATCGACCCGGTCCGCAGCACCTTCGGAACCATCAAAAAAGATCCGGTGAGTCTGGAGGACAAGATCACCTCTGTTCTGGGATATGCCAGAAAGCACCGGAAATTCAGCTTCCGGCAGATGCTGGAAAAGCAGAACGACAAGACAGAGGTCGTCGTGACGTTCCTGGCACTTTTAGAGCTCATGAAGGTGGGGAAGATCCATCTGACCCAGGAACATCTCTTTGACGACATGTGCATAGAATCTCTTGAGCCGGAAGGCGAAGAAGAGGATATTGCTATCGATGTCACAACTGCTCAGTAGGTTTGCGCATTTACTGCGCGGGACTGTAAAAAATCGGACAGTTCCGTTACCAGTATGAGTAGGAGAATACCACTGTGGAGGAAAATGAATGAGGGTGGAAAATCTGAAAAAGCAGGAGTCCGTTGTGGAGTCCGTGCTGTTTACCATGGGGCAGTCTGTGGAGATCCGCCAGCTTGCGGCAGCGTTGGAATCGGATGAGGAGACGGCCATCCAGGCCGTGGAGCGCCTGAAGGAGAAATATGACAAGAGAAAGGCGGGCATGCAGATTGTGCGTCTCGATGACAGCTACCAGATGTGCAGCCGCACCGACTATTATGAACATCTGATCCGCGTGGCGGCGACACCAAAGAAGCAGGTGCTGTCGGACGTGGTGATGGAGACGCTGGCGATCATCCTGCTGGCGACTCCCGTACTCCTGCCGGTCATGACCGCCTTCGGCGTGGACCCCATCCACTTCGGCGTCATCATGGTGGTCAACTTGGCCATCGGTTTCGTGACGCCGCCCGTCGGCGTGAACCTTTTTGTGGCCAGCGGCATAACGAAGGTGAAGATCGAGCAGGTTTCCCGTGCGGCGGTTCCTTTCCTCATCGCCATGTTGGTGGTTTTAGGTTTTGTGACCTTTGTGCCGGAAATTTCCCTTTTCCTAATTGACTGATTGTGATGGGTGCATTGATGGAACATATCCTTTCGACACGTGTGTTATTGGCTGTCCTGAACGGATTGGAGGCGGAAGCCCGAGGCGGTGCCCCGGTATGCCTTGCCATCGTCAATTGTGGTGGAGGGCTCGCCGCCCTGCTCACTATGGATGG
>ENA-ORMJ01001844-ORMJ01001844.1-human-gut-metagenome-genome-assembly--contig:-NODE-1844-length-11699-cov-2.976554_pt1 | contig 11699 bp, 6 predicted proteins | sample MGYA00242100_ERZ508989 | MGnify/ENA primary metagenome ERZ508989 (study PRJEB26280, sample SAMEA2531403) | human gut metagenome | biome: human gut; feature: human-associated habitat; material: faeces...
AGTCTTGTTTTTTATAGAGGATTTCGCTATAATATGGAATAGAAAATGGAGGAAAATATGAGCGAGAATTTTGATGAATTAGGAGAACTTGGAGACAAAATAAAAAAGATCATAGACACAGCAGTTTCTACTAAAGATTACCGCCAGATGACCGAGGATATTAAGCAGACAGTGGGACAGACTGTTAACAGCGCAGTAAATTCTGCTGTAGATTCCGGAAGTGAGGCAATCAAAAATGGTCTGAATAATGTATTTGGAACCGGAAACAGTCAGTCCGGTGATTCCGGGGTATATCGCAATAAAACAAAAGAATTTGAAGAAAAGCGCAGGCGGGAACGTGAACAGGAGCAGGAACGTCAGAGAATTGAGAAGGAGAAAGCAAAAGAGAAGATGCTGACTCTTTATGAAAGGAACACCGGGGGAAGAATGAAAGGTATGATGATTGCTGTTTCAGGTGGAATCCTTGCCAGTGGAATGGGACTGGGAACTCTGGTCCTCAGCATCTTTGGAGCGGTGGGGCATATGAGTTCCCTTGTGACCGGTGGAACCTGTTTTATGGCAGTCGGAGCTTTGACAGGAGTGGGACTTCTCGCAGGCGGCATTAAAAAACTGGGTAAACTGGAACGTTTTCAGAAGTATATTGATACATTGGGAAATCACACATACTGTAATTTTGAACAATTATCTGCAGCAGTAAATAAGCCGGTGAAATTCGTTAAAAAAGATATTAAAAAGATGATTGATGACAGATGGTTCCGTCAGGGACATATTGATGAACAGGAAACCTGTCTGATCACCAGTAATGAGACTTATCTGCAATATACGCAGACGCAGAAGGCACTTGAGCAGAAGAAACAGGAAGAAGAAAAACATCAGGCTGAACAGGAGAGAAACAGAAAGAACACACCGCCTGAAGTACAGGAAGTGCTGGATAAAGGAAATGAATTTCTGGATAAGATCCACAGGAGCAACGATGCGATTCCTGGAATGGAGATTTCTGCAAAAATATCCAGAATGGAACTGATTGTGGAGAAGATTTTTGAACGGGCGCAGAAGCATCCGGAGATTATTCCGGATCTGAAGAAACTGATGAATTATTATCTGCCCATGACAGTAAAGCTGCTGGATGCATATGAAGAAATGGATCAGCAGCCTGTGCAGGGAGAGAATATCCAGGCATCAAAAAAGGAGATAGAGGATACGCTGGATACACTGAATCAGGCATTTGAAAAACTTCTGGATTCTGCCTTTCAGGATACTGCGTGGGATGTTTCAAGTGATATTTCAGTGCTTCATACGCTGCTTGCACAGGAAGGTCTGACAGATGATGACTTTGCAAAAATGAAAAAGAACTGAAAATAAAAAAGGATAAAAAGGAGCGGCAGAGGACATGGGAAACGAATTTAAAGATTTTGAAATGGAAACACCATCATTAACACTGGAGCCGGATCTTGGAGAGTTTGAAAAGAAAGAAGAAGTGATCCCCAAAAAGCAGACACAGAAGGAAGAAGTGCCTGTACTGACACCGGAAGAACAGAAAATGGTAAATGATTTTGCTGCAAAGATTGATATTGAGAATACTAATCAGATTCTTCAGTATGGTGCAGGAACTCAGAAAAAAATGGCGGACTTTTCTGATACAGCTCTTGAGAATGTAAAGACACAGGATCTGGGTGAGATTGGAGAACTGATCAGTAATGTTGTGGGAGAACTGAAAGATTTCGATGTACAGGAGGAGGGAAAATTCTTTGGATTTTTCAGAAAGCAGACTTCTAAGATTGAAAATCTGAAAAACAAATATGACAAAGCACAAGCCAATGTGGAGAAGATCACAGATTCTCTTCAGCAACATCAGGTGCGCCTTATGAAAGATTCTGCTATGCTGGACAAGATGTATGAACAGAACCTGAATTATTTTAAAGAACTTACCATGTATATCCTTGCCGGAAAAAAGAAACTGGAAGAAACCAGAAACGGAAAGCTTGCAGAAATGAAAAATAAGGCAGCTCTGAGCGGGCTTCCCGAAGACGCGCAGGCAGCCAGAGACCTGGATGAGAAATGCAGCAGATTTGAAAAGAAACTGCATGATCTGGAACTTACCCGTACGATTGCCATGCAGACAGCGCCTCAGATCCGGCTGATCCAGAATAATGATACGGTAATGGTTGAGAAAATACAGACAACGATCGTAAACACAATTCCATTATGGAAAAGTCAGATGGTGCTTGCTCTGGGAATTGCTCACTCTGCAGAAGCGGCACAGGCACAGAGACAGGTAACAGATATTACCAATGAACTTCTCAGAAAGAATGCAGAGACACTTCATATGGCAACGGTTGAGACAGCGAAAGAATCAGAGCGTGGAATAGTTGACCTTGAAACACTCCAGAAGACAAATGCAGATTTGATCCAGACTCTGGATGATGTGATGCGGATCCAGATGGAAGGCCGTCAGAAGAGACAGGCAGCAGAGATGGAAATGCACCGCATGGAAGAAGAACTGAAGAGAAAACTTCTGGAAATCAGATAGCTGTTCAGCAGTACACGTAAATTAATCAAACTGTAAAGCGGATTGTGAATATCTGTTTGATACCAAATGAGAGAAGAGGAAAATTATGTACAGAGATCATACAAAAGTGATTCAGATCGGAGACAGAAAGATTGGCGGCGGCAACCCGATTTTAATCCAGTCCATGACAAATACAAAAACTGAAGATGTAGAACAGACAGTAGCTCAGATCCTGGCACTGGAGCAGGCTGGCTGTGATATTATCCGTTGTGCAGTACCGACTATGGAAGCTGCAAAAGCACTGAAGGAAATCAAAAAACAGATCCATATACCACTTGTGGCAGATATCCATTTTGATTATCGTCTTGCTATTGCAGCCATGGAAAACGGTGCAGATAAGATCCGGATCAATCCCGGAAATATCGGCAGTACAGAGCGAATCAAAGCAGTGGTTGATGTGGCAAAGGAGCGAGGAATACCCATTCGTGTTGGTGTAAACAGTGGTTCTCTTGAGAAAGAACTTGTGGAGAAATATCATGGAGTCACTGCAGAGGGACTGGTGGAGAGTGCGCTGGATAAAGTTCATATCATCGAAGACCTGGGATATGACAATCTGGTGATCAGCATCAAATCTTCGGATGTCCTTATGTGTGCAAAGGCTCATGAACTGATCGCGGAGAAGACGAATTATCCACTTCATGTAGGAATCACAGAAGCCGGAACTCTTTATTCCGGAAACATTAAATCTGCTATCGGACTGGGGATCATCCTGAATCAGGGAATCGGTGATACCATTCGTGTCTCTCTTACAGGAGCACCTTTAGAAGAGATTAAATCCGCAAAACGTATCCTGAAAACTCTGGGGCTTCGCAAAGGTGGCATAGAAGTTGTGTCATGTCCAACCTGTGGACGCACACAGATCGATCTGATCGGTCTTGCAAATAAGGTAGAAACCATGGTGCAGGATATCCCGCTTGATATTAAAGTAGCAGTTATGGGCTGTGTGGTAAACGGACCCGGAGAAGCAAAAGAGGCAGATATCGGAATTGCAGGTGGAGTTGGTGTGGGACTTCTGATCAAACATGGTGAGATTATAAAGAAAGTTCCGGAAGATCAGCTTTTGGATACGTTGCGGGAAGAACTTCTGAACTGGAAGTAACATTTGGAACGAAGACTTCCTGTCAGATCAACGAGGAGATTTTATTTTGGAAAAAGACTTTTTTGACGTATTTCCCAGCTTAAAAGTGAAGAAAGAACTGGAAGAACTGCTGGACATGGTTTTTGTGACCAGAGTGTCCTGCAATCCTTCCAGAACTCATATATGGGTGTATATAAAAAGTGAACGCTGGATTCATAAGAAGCATATCTTTGAACTGGAAGAACAGATAGAGAGACAGATTTTTGCAGGACTGAATGTAACAGTTACAGTTATTGAGAAATTCCGCCTTTCCGGTCAGTACAATCCTCAGAACTTTCTGGAAACTTACAGATCCAGCATGGAACTGGAACTGCGCAGCTACAATATGCTGGAATACAATATGTTCAGACAGGCGCAGATTTCTTTTCCCGGAGAAAATGATCTTCATATGATCCTTCCTGATTCTGTAATAGCCAGAGAAAAGAGCGGGATCCTGATCGAATATCTGCAGAAGGTTTTCTGTGAAAGATGCGGAATGGACTTAAAGGTGGAACTTGAGTTCAGGGAGACGCAGGAAAGTAAGTACCGTAAGAATGCAGCAGTGCAGATCGCTCAGGAAGTGGAAAATGTAATCCGTCATGCGAAATTAAACAGTAAGAATGAAGAGCCGGCTCAGTCTGAAGAAGCAGGAACAGCAGAGAAGAAAGCAGAGAAAAAGACTGATAAGGGACAGCAGGAAAAGAAGGACAAAAAAGCTGCATTTGCAGACCGCAAAGACAACAGGAAGGGAGATTTCCGGGGTGGATTCAGAAGGGACAGCAATCCGGATGTTATCTATGGAAGAGATTTCGAAGGAGAGCCTGTTGCACTTGAGACGATTACCGGTGAGATGGGTGAGGTGATCGTCCGCGGACAGGTTATGGAGGTTGAAGCCAGAGAAATCCGTAATGAAAAAACAATCCTTATCTTCCCGATCACAGACTTTACGGACAGTATTGTTGTGAAGATGTTTTTGCGCAATGAACAGGTGCCGGAAGTGACAGAACATGTAAAGAAGGGGGCTTTTCTGAAGTTTCGCGGTGTGACAACAGTAGACCGTTTTGACAGTGAACTGACTATTGCATCCATAGCCGGGATTAAGAAAATTGCCAATTTTACAACTGCCAGAGTAGATACCAGCCCACAGAAAAGAGTAGAGCTTCACTGTCATACAAAGATGAGCGATATGGATGGGGTTACGGATGCCAAATCTCTGGTGAAACGTGCTTATGAGTGGGGACATCCTGCCATTGCCATTACAGACCATGGGGTTGTACAGGCGTTTCCGGAGGCAAATCACTGTTTCGATGCCTGGGGCGGATGTGTGCCGAAGGATTCTGATTTTAAGGTTCTTTATGGAATGGAAGGCTATCTGGTAGATGATTTAAAAGGTATGGTGACCAATGGAAAAGGCCAGAAGCTGAACGGTAGATTTGTGGTCTTTGATATTGAGACAACAGGTTTTTCTTCGCTGACCTGTCAGATCATAGAGATTGGCGCCGTACTGGTAGAAAATGGTGAGATTACGGACCGTTTTTCCACATTTGTAAATCCAAAGGTACCGATTCCTTTTCGCATTGAACAGCTGACCAGTATCAATGACAGTATGGTCATGGATGCCCCGACTATCGAAGAAGTGCTTCCGAAATTCCTTGAATTCAGCAAGGATGCGGTTATGGTTGCACACAATGCGGACTTTGATATGGGATTTATTATGAAAAACTGTGACAGACTGGGAATCGCACATGATTTTACTTATGTAGATACGGTCGGTATGGCCCGTTTCCTGCTTCCTGCATTGAACAGATTTAAGCTGGATACGGTAGCAAAAGCACTGGGAGTATCGCTGGAGAATCATCACCGCGCCGTGGATGATGCGGAATGTACGGCTCATATTTTTGTAAAATTTGTGGAAATGTTAAAAGAGAGGGAAATTAAGGGGCTGGATGAAGTCAATAAGATGGCGCAGTCAACCGAAGAATCCATCCGTAAGCTGCCATCCCACCATGCCATTATTCTGGCAAAAAATGAACTGGGAAGAAGGCATTTATACCGTCTGGTATCGGATTCACATGTAAAATATTTCCACAGACAGCCGAGGATTCCAAAAAGTGAATATCTGAAATATAAAGAAGGACTGATTATTGGTTCTGCGTGTGAAGCGGGAGAATTGTATCAGGCTGTGTATGGCGGAAAAAGCATGGAAGAAATCGCCCGTCTGGTGAATTTCTATGATTATCTGGAAATCCAGCCAAATGGCAACAATCTGTTCATGGTGCGCAAGGGCGAAACAACCATGGAAAACCTGATTGAGATCAATAAAAAAATCGTGGAGCTGGGAAAGAAATTCAACAAACCTGTAGTTGCAACCTGTGACGTACATTTTCTGAATCCCGAGGATGAAGTGTACCGCAGGATTATCATGGCAGGAAAAGGATTTGATGATGCGGACGATCAGGCACCGCTGTTTCTACGGACAACGGAAGAAATGCTGGCAGAATTTTCCTATCTCGGTGCGGATACGGCACATCAGGTTGTCATCGAGAATACCAATAAAATCGCTGACATGATAGAACCGCTGTCACCGGTACATCCGGATAAAGCACCTCCGGTTATACCAAATTCTGACCAGATGTTAAGGGACATCTGCTATAATAAGGCACATTCCATGTATGGAGAAGAACTGCCGGAGATTGTAACGGAGCGTCTGGAGAGAGAACTGAATTCTATTATTTCTAATGGATTTGCCGTTATGTACATTATCGCACAGAAGCTTGTGTGGAAATCAAATGAGGACGGATATCTGGTTGGATCGCGTGGATCGGTTGGCTCTTCCTTTGTAGCCACCATGGCGGGAATCACGGAAGTAAATCCATTAAGTCCGCATTATTACTGCGAATCCTGTCATTACAGTGATTTTGATTCCGATGACGTAAAACAGTATGCAGGTGGTTCTGGATGTGATATGCCGGATAAAAACTGTCCGGTCTGCGGAAAACCACTTATCAAGGCCGGGTTTGACATTCCGTTTGAAACCTTCCTGGGATTCAAGGGAAATAAAGAGCCGGATATCGACCTGAATTTCTCCGGAGAGTATCAGAGTAAGGCACATGAATATACCGAAGTTATCTTCGGAAAGGGTCAGACCTTCCGTGCGGGAACGATTGGTACACTGGCGGATAAGACGGCATATGGCTATGTCAAGAATTATTATGAGGAACGCGGCAAGCATAAAAGACCGTGTGAAATCAACCGTATTGTACAGGGCTGTGTCGGTGTAAGAAGAACCACGGGACAGCACCCGGGCGGAATCATCGTTCTTCCGTATGGGGAAGAGATTTACAAATTCACCCCGATCCAGCATCCTGCCAATGATATGACGGTCAAGACCATTACTACACATTTTGATTACCATTCCATTGACCATAACCTGTTAAAACTTGATATTCTGGGACACGATGATCCGACCATGATTCGTATGTTAGAAGATCTGACCGGACTGGATGCAACGACCATTCCACTCGACAGCAAAGAGGTTATGTCGCTGTTTAAGACAACGGAGGCATTAAAAATCAAGCCGGAGGATATCGGCGGATGTAAGCTGGGTGCATTGGGAATCCCGGAATTCGGTACGGATTTTGCCATGCAGATGTTAATCGACACGCAGCCGAAGAACTTTTCCGACCTTGTGCGTATCGCTGGCCTGTCACACGGAACGGATGTATGGCTTGGCAATGCACAGACACTCATTAAAGAGGGCAAGGCCACCATTTCAACGGCAATCTGTACGAGAGATGATATTATGACCTATCTGATCGGAAAGGGAATGGACAAGGAATTGTCCTTCACGATCATGGAGTCGGTACGAAAGGGAAAAGGCCTGAAGGATGAATGGGTGGATGCCATGACGGCGGCAGGTGTGCCGGACTGGTATATCTGGTCCTGTAGGAAGATTAAATATATGTTCCCGAAAGCCCATGCGGCGGCATATGTCATGATGGCATGGCGTATTGCGTACTACAAGGTATTTTACCCACAGGCGTTTTATGCGGCATTTTTCAGTATCAGGGCTTCTTCCTTTAACTATGAGCTGATGTGCCAGGGAAGGGATAAGCTGGAATATTTTCTGGCGGAATACCGTAAGAAAAAAGAAAACGGAACGATTACACCGAAGGAAGAAGATGCGATCAAGGATATGAGGATTGTACAGGAAATGTATGCAAGGGGATATGAATTTCTGCCGATTGATCTGTACCGGTCAAAAGCGACTAAATTCCAGGTCATTGACGGAAAGCTTCTTCCATCGTTCAGTACGATTGACGGAATGGGAGATAAGGCTGCGGAAGCGGTTGTGGATGCAGCAAAAGACGGAGAGTTTTTATCGAAGGACGATTTCAGAATGAGAACAAAAGTTAGTAAGACAGTAATTGATTTGATGAGTGATTTGGGACTTTTCGGGGATCTTCCGGAAACAAATCAGTTATCGTTGTTTGATATGATGTAACAGTCGATTGAGAGGTTAGAGATGAGCGAATTAAATCCACTTAACGGAGGAAAGAAAAGTAAAATATTGGAAGAACGGAGACTGCGGGAAGAGCGGGAGCAGCAGAGAATCCGGAAACAGGAAAGGGAACGCAGGAACAAAAAGAGGAAGCGGCAGCAGATCGCCCTGATAAGCATTTTTACCGTGTTTACGGCAGTGTGCCTTGTCTGCATTGCAATTCTTCTGGGAAAAATGTTAATCACACCGAAGACAGAGGATGGAAGCAGCAGGCAGACGGGTACGGAAGAAACAACGGCACCGCAGGTCGTTTCCAACAGTGTCGATTTATCAAAGCTTGCGATTGATGAGAGTATGTATATGTACGATAATGATCCGGAAATGCTGCAGGCATTGAAGGACAGGCTCTACAGCAGTGAAACGGAGGATGAAAGGCTGCAGTTTATCATAGAGCATCAGGCGGCATATCCGCCGGCAATGATTGAATTTCTGGTAAAATATGAGGAAGTGATCGACTTCGTCCTGAAGTATCCGGTGGAGATTGAAAAAGAGCAGCCGACCTTCGTGGACATTTCCGCCGAATATGTAAAAGGTGAAGTACCGACCTTTATCCAGTGGGATGACCGCTGGGGCTATATCGAATATGGCGATAATGTCATCGGAGACTCCGGATGCGGCCCGACCTGCCTTGCCATGGCAGTGGTTGCACTGACCGGAAAAACACAATATACACCGATTGCACTCTGCCGGTTTGCGTCTGAAAACGGCTACTATGTCGATGGTGTCGGAAGTTCCTGGGATCTGATGCTTGGAGGTGCAAAAAAACTCGGATTAAGTTCCAAACAGATCAGTATTTCCGAGGACAGCATCAAAAGTTCGCTGGACGACGGAAAACTCGTGATCTTAAGCATGGGACCGGGAATCTTTACAAAGGGCGGACATTTTATTCTTGTATACAAATATGAAAACGGTAAGTTTTATGTAAAAGATCCGAACAGTAAGGAGAGATCGGATACGGGATTTACTTATAAGCAGATCAGCGATCAGATAAAGGGCGGCTGGGCCCTGGGTAAAGAGGAGAAGAAAAAATAAGGATATGGAAAGTTTTAATGTAAAAGATGTAAAAAGATTTATGGCGAAACTCCTGCTTCATGAGGACTTTGACAGGTACGAGGTGCAGGAGGCAGAGATTGTAACAGATATCGTGTTTAAAATAGACGGGCATGTACAGAAATCCTTCTATTCTGAGGAGGAATACGAGGAGCTGGGCTGCCCGCTTCTCATAAAGTGGAAGAAATTACGGCCGATCTGTTATGAAATTATTAAAGGAAAAAGGACACCGGTGAAGTTCCGCTTTGTGCTGAAGCTGGCAGAGGAAGAATTGCAGGAGATGACGGATGGACTGGAACTGGGATTTACCAGACAGGATATCGGAGGACTGTATCTGAATATTGTGTTTGAAAACGGGAAATTAAACTGTATTACAGGGACATCACTGAATATCTTTACCATGGATAAAACCTTGGAGCGGGTATGGGATAAACGGGTGGCAATAGAGCTGGAGGGGACAGAGAAGGATGAAAATATAAACAAAGTATAAATTATTAGCACTCACTAAAAATGAGTGCTAATTTCCTCTTGACATTTGCAGAAAATAGAGATATCATATCATAAAAGTATTTATGAAGGAGATGTTTTTAAAATGGCAAATCAGCAGGGAAACTTATCAATTAACAGTGAAAATATATTTCCGATTATTAAAAAGTGGTTGTATTCCGACCATGATATATTCTTCCGTGAATTAATTTCCAACGGATGCGATGCGATTACAAAATTAAAGAAGCTGGATATGATGGGAGAATATCAGATTCCGGACGATACCGAATTTAAAGTAAGGGTAGTAGTAAATGACAAAGACAAAACTTTGAAATTTATTGATAATGGTCTTGGTATGACCGCAGAAGAAGTAGAAGAATACATCTGTCAGATTGCTTTTTCCGGTGCAGAAGCATTCCTTGCACAGTACAAAGATAAGACAAATGAGGATCAGATTATCGGACATTTCGGACTGGGCTTCTATTCGGCTTTCATGGTGGCAGACCGTGTAGAAATCGATACACTTTCCTATAAGGATGGATCAAAGGCAGTACATTGGGATTGTGACGGTGGTACTACATATGAAATGAACGACAGTGATAAGAATACGGTCGGTACAGAGATTACATTATATCTGAATGAAGACAGCGTGGAATTCTGTAATGAATATCGTGCAAGAGAAGTCATTGAGAAATACTGTTCATTCATGCCGATTTCCATTTTCCTGGAGAATGAAACGGCAGAACCGCAGTACGAAACCATACCGGAAGAGGAAGTGACAGAAAAAGATACTGTTATCGAAACCGTGGTAGAACCGGAAGAAACCGAGGAGAAAGAAAACGAGGACGGAACAAAGGAAACCGTTGTGACAAAGCCAGCACAGACAAAGAAAAAGATCTTAAAGAGACCGGTTGCATTGAATGATACGAATCCGCTCTGGGCAAAGCATCCAAACGAATGTACTGAAGAGGAATATAAGTCATTCTATACAAAAGTATTCCATGATTTTAAAGAGCCGCTGTTCTGGATTCACCTGAACATGGATTATCCGTTTAACTTAAAGGGTATTCTCTACTTCCCGAAGATTAATACCGAATACGATTCCATCGAAGGAATGATCAAACTGTATAATAACCAGGTATTTATCGCAGACAATATCAAAGAAGTCATTCCGGAATTTCTGATGCTCTTAAAGGGTGTAATTGACTGTCCGGACCTTCCGTTAAATGTATCAAGAAGTGCATTGCAGAATGACGGATTTGTAAAGAAGATTTCTGATTATATCACAAAGAAAGTGGCAGACAAACTGTCCGGTATGTGCAAGACAGACAAGGAAAACTATGAGAAATACTGGGATGACATCAGCCCGTTCATCAAGTTCGGCTGCTTAAAGGATGAAAAATTCTGTGAGAAGATGACGGACTACATCCTCTTTAAGAATCTGGACGGCAAATATCTGACACAGCCGGAATGTCTGGAAGAAAACAAGGAGAAACATGAAAACACGATCTTCTATGTAACGGATGAAGTACAGCAGGGACAGTATATCCGGATGTTTAAGGAAGAAGGTACGGATGCCGTTATCTTAAAACACAATATCGACCAGCCGTTTATCACACATCTGGAGCAGAAGAACGAAGGTGTTAAGTTCTTAAGAATTGATGCAGATCTGAATGACACCTTTAAGGAAGAGGTTTCCGAGGACGATAAGAAATCCCTGGAAGAAGACCAGAAGAGCCTGGCAGAGACCTTTAAGAAGGCTTTAAACAATGAGAATCTCGAACTGAAGCTGGAAAAATTAAAGGATGAGAAGATTTCTTCCATGGTAACACTTTCTGAAGAAAGCAGACGTATGCAGGAAATGATGAAGATGTACGGTATGGCAGGCATGGATCCTAATATGTTTGGTGCCGAAG
>ENA-ORMJ01001852-ORMJ01001852.1-human-gut-metagenome-genome-assembly--contig:-NODE-1852-length-11675-cov-3.576592_pt1 | contig 11675 bp, 9 predicted proteins | sample MGYA00242100_ERZ508989 | MGnify/ENA primary metagenome ERZ508989 (study PRJEB26280, sample SAMEA2531403) | human gut metagenome | biome: human gut; feature: human-associated habitat; material: faeces...
ACATTTTGTTGAAGTTTCTTTATATTATTTTATCTAGCACAACAGGTTAAATTATTGATAAAGCCAATCTGCATGGAGTTTGGTTGTAAAGAATAGACTTCCAGGGAAGGAATTTATGCCTGTCTGGCAATTTCCTTCTGCTTTTGAATAATCTTGTTCTTTACATAAAGCTCCGCATATGCATCAATAAACTGCTCATATGGCAGCGCCTGTTTCGCATTCCATAATTCATTAAATTCCGCAACTACGTTCTGCACATACTCGCCCTGATCTGTGGAAACAATCCTTGTATTCCATTCTCGATTCACAGTCAGAGCGCTTAATGTCATATTTGAGCTTCCTACGATGATCCGGTAAATTTCTTCTTTTCGGAAAACATAACCCTTTGTGTGAAATCCCGCTTTCGTATTCTGCGTCATAAACATTTTAAGCGAAAGATTCTGAAATCCGGCAAGCTTTTGAAGTGCTTTCGGATCACTGAACATCAAATAGTCTGTGGTGAGGATCTTCCCTGGAATTCCCTTTTGCTCCAGTTCTTTTAATGTCTGGAGCAAAGGGGTAATTCCACTCATTGTGATAAATGCAACGCTGATAAAAAACTCTTCACACGCGGAAAGTTCATCCTCGATAGAAGAAATCACTTTCCGGTCTTCTTTATAATTGTTTGATAGTAACTGTTCAGTAGGTCTGCGCACTTGCTGCGCTGACCGTAAGAAAACATAGGCTGGAAGGCAAAAATCCCATCAGCGAAGCTGATCTGGAATGGATTTTTGCACGTAACTATGAAGGTACTGAATAGTTACGTTTGATATAAACTGGGGCTTATAAGCAAGATTTGACTGTTCATTCTGATTAATAAATGCCGTTCTGAGTCCCTGGCCCAACTCCACGATTTTATCCTGTCTCATCTGCTATCTCCTACAACTGATCATACTTCGCCGACTTCCCCTTCGCCTTCTCCACCGGATACTTTCTCTCGTTCATCCCCATCTTCATATTCACGATCTCATCCGCGTCAAGTCCTAGCTTGTCCAAAAGGTTCTGGGAGTATACGATCACATCCGCCAGCTCCTCTTTTACATGCTGCAGGTCATACTCCTCATCGTTCCACTGGAAGCACTCCAGGAGTTCTGCTGCCTCGATGACGATAGATTTCGCAAGGTTCGCGGCAGAATGGAACTGCTCCCAGTCGCGGTCATCGGTGAATTTGCGGATTCTGTCTATGGTTTCCTGTTTCATAAAAATTTCCTCTTTTCCAGTAAATGATCTTATTTCAGTTGTGTTCTGAGCATGAGCAGATAAGCCGTTCCTATCCTGCTCCTATCTGCCGCTTATTACTTCCATTCCTTCCACACCTCCGGCTGATACCCCAGTGTGGACTGTTTCCCGTTTCTTACAACCGGCGTCCTGAGCACGGACGGATTTTCCAGAATCTTCTCTAACTTATCCTCATCCGCGATATACTTGATCAGCGCAAGCGTATCCTTATCTTTTCCAGAGCAGTTGACCATATTTTCGATTCCGCCGTTGACCTCTGCAACCGAACGAAACTCGCCTTTGCTCATTCCCTTCTCTTTCATGTCAATAAACTGATATTTGATACCGCGCTCTTTAAAGAACCGCTCTGCCTTCTTCGTATCATTGCACTTTTTCGTGCCAAAAATCTGTATGTTCAAAACATTCTTACTCCTTTTCTGTCCTGGAAATATGCCCTGGCTGGTAACTGTTCAGTACCCTCACAGTTACGTGCAAAAATCCATTCCAAATCGGCTGTGCCGATAGGATTTTTGCCTTCTATTCTAAGTTTTCTTACGGTCAGCGCAGTAAATGCACAGACCTACTGAACAGTTACTCTGGCTGTTACTCTTCCATCATCTCAAACAAACTCATCTGCTCCATCTTAAACTCCGACAATACCATCCGTTTCGTCTCCTCACCTTTCATATGGGTCACATCCACCCTCTGTACCCCATTCCGGATACTGGATTCGACAAGCTTTAATACATAGATATTGTCAAACCGGTTGTAGATGGAATCGCCGCCTAAGCCGGAAAGACAGATCAGCTGCGTGTTTGTCTTTTTTGCCATCTCGATCAGGGGTTTTAAGAGATGCTCCGCATTTGTCTGGGCAAACGGGTTGTCCATGACCAGGACTTTCCCTTCCTCACCGGAGGTAAAGAGATCCGTCTCATCGCGCCGCATATAGCTTAAAAGGCAGGTCAGGATCACGAAGGCGGACAGGAAACCTTCGCCGCCGGAGTTGGCGGATACCTCGGACCAGGAGATCGGCACTTCGCGCTCCGCCTCGATCTTGTACAGCCGGATCTTCACGTTCTGGATCCCTGCAACATCGTCATACAGTTTTCTGGTGGTGATCACTCTTCCCAGAAACTCTGTCAGGTTTCCATTTTTTTCGATCGTCTCGATTCCAAGCTTCACGATATTTTCAAAATAGTCATGCAGCTTCAGCCGGAAATGCTCTCTCTCCGTCTCCCAGTCAGGCACCTGGATCCGCAACATCTTCAGACTTCTTCCCCTCACAGAGATCGTAGAGTTCTTATCGATCATGCCGATATTCGCATTGATCTGCTCAACGTATTCCAGAAACATCATTTCCAGATTTTTCTGTTCGTCATCGATATGGGCGAGATCGATCTTCAGTTTTTCCAGCTGATTTTCGTACCCCTGCCGGTTCATTTCAAACTGCCTGAACAGATTCCGCGGGCTGGCTGTCTGGGAGAGCAGACTTTCGAAAGTCTTCTTAAAGTAATCATCCGCGTACGTTTTTCCGGACGCAATCTCACGGATTATCTCTGATACGTCACCCCTGCACCGGTCCAGTGCCTTGGAACTCTCCGTAATCTTCCTGCGGATCTCCTTCTGGTACCCTTTTATGACATCCATTTCCTCATTCCGCACATCCGGGATCCGCTCCTGAATGGACAAAAGAATTTTATTCTCTCCGGTTTCCGAATACGCGTCAGCCCCACTCTCTGGAATCAGACCACCTGACGCGATCGAACGCTCCACAGACATCCGTTCATCTGCGGAACTCAGGCCATCTCCAGAAATCAACTCTGCAGGAATCGGCTCATCCACATACTCCTCCACGCCTGCCGCCTGCGAAGCTATCTGTATATTTCTCTCCCGAAGCTGACTCAATTTTTTCTGATGTGCCGTAAGCTCATATTCCTTGAGATTCAGACGTTTTTCGAATTCCGTATCTGTGATCGTCTTTCTCTCTGCCGGCTGCTCATATCCGGTTTCCTTTTTCAGATTCCTCATATAGAGCGTGATCGTTGTTGTCAGCGCACCTTCTTTTCTTCCAAGAGCCGTATTTTCTTCATTCGCTTTATTGAGTTCCCTCTCCGTCTGCTTTTTCTGCCGCTTCCATGCGTCATACTGTTCTTCCGTACACACGAGACTCTGGTATTCTTTCTCCGGGATCTGACTGTCCTCATTTTTCTTTTCCCGCTGATTCTTCCGATCCAGTCCGTCTGTGACTTTCGAAGCTCTTCCACACTGTCCGATATCACCTTCGTCAGCGCATAGTATCTCGCTTCCAGCTCTTCCGAGGTCATCTGCGTCAAAGAAGACAGATCCCTGTTCTCCGCTGTTCTCGCGATCTCTTCAAATTCCGCCTGTTTCTTCTCCTCGCGGTCGATCTTCTCCGCAAATTCCTTCACCAGTGCCCTAAGTCCCATCTCCTGTTCCCGGAGTTCACCCAGACGCACGGAAAGCGCTGTCTGCTTCTCCGTAAGTTCACGATTCTCCTTTTTCAGACGTTCCAGACTTGTCCGGTCCGTCTCATACTGATCATATTTTTTGAGGAGGATCTCAAACTGTACGTCCATTCTCTTTAAGCCGTCGATCTGTTCCTTTACCGTATCCGCAAGCGTTTCGATCTCTTTTTTCTCCTCTTCCAGCCTGCTCTGCTCCCGATAGATCTCTTCCAGACGTCCTTTTACGGCTGTCCTCTCATCCTTCAGACGATTGATCTCTTTTTCTGTCTGCTGACAGAGAGCCGTGCTGAACGCCTGATTTTCAACCACACTCCGGTAGCTTCTGTAGGTCTCAAGATCGGCGTCCTTGTCCTCCACCGCCTTTTTCAGATCTTCGATCTCCCGGCGGATCTTCCCCAGAATCTTTTCCAGCTCCTCCCGGTCAAGAAGATGTGTGTTGAACATGACATAAAAATGTACATTCCCATAAGCCGCAAATCTGGAATCTACATGTTCCTGCTCCTGTTCCAGCTCTTCCTTCACGATGATCGGGATCGGGAAGCTTGTATATAATTCCTCCCCGTTCTTTTGAAACCGCTCAAGGACCGACCGCTCCATCAGGATCGAGTAGGGGATAAACGGATTCTTCTTCACAAGTTCGGCATTTTCCGTGGCCGTCCTGCCATTTTTCGAGAGCCATTCCATTCCGTATACAAGGTCGATCCCGTTCTGCTCCATATAAGTCCTGATGTTTTCCGGAAGCTCCGTGGTCTTTCCCTCTTTTAACTGTCTGAAATGCTTTTCCTGATCTCCTTTTTTCTGGATCAAGCTGCTTCTTGCGACATCCAGTTCCCTGATCTTTCCGTCAAGCTGATCCAGGATCAGATTTCTTCTGTCAAGATGTTCTTCGTCCACATTGACGTATTTCATGATCCTCAAACGTTCGTTTTTTTGTCTTTCCAGATCTGCAAGTTTCTCAGAAACATGGTCTAACCTATGGGCAATGTCATTTAACGTCACAGTTCCGTCCGAAGCTTCCTGCGAAAGCTTTTTCCGGGTCTGTTCCTGTTCCATAAGTTTCCGGGCGTATTTCACCGACTTATTTTTCTTCTCCTGCAGTCCCGCATCGATCTCCTTCCGGAAAATCTCCAGCGCTCCATCTTCATAAAGCCCAAGGAGGTTTCTCCTGAGACCGGTGCTAAACTCCCGGTTAAAGGAGTCTTCCACCTCATCATAGCTCCTGACTCTGCTCTCTTTCGCTCCGATATCTCCGCTTAATTTCCGGATCTCCCGCTCCTTCTCGTCCCGCTCCCGTTCCGCATTTTCCCGGGCTCTTTCCGTTTCTGCAAGTGTTTTCTCCTCCGACTGTCTCTGATCCTTCAGCTTTTTGGCATTTTCCGAGTACAGCGCATATAACCGGCATCCGATCTTCTCGATCTCATCCTTCGATTCTTCCGTCTTCTGCAAGAGCACCTGAAGCTTCGCATCCACCTCCGCTTTCTGGCGTTCAAAGTCCTTTAATTCCAGATAGATCTTATGAAGATCATATGTATCGATCTTCCGCAGCAGATGATTTTTCAGAGAAGTGAGTCTTGTGATCTCGATCTCCTGCTGCACTCTCTGTGAAAGAATCTCCCTTTTCTGATCCTCACTGAGATAGATCTGGTAGGAGAGCTGTTCATAAACGATCTGTCTCTGCTCTCTCTCCATCTGTTCGAACTTCTCCTGACCGGCAGCAATCTCTGTCTGCAGCCGATCCAGTTCTTTCCGGAGCAACTTCGCATAGAGGATCATCTCTGTTCTGAGATTCACAGCATCCCGGTCTTTCTGCGCATAATCATCGATCTTATCTTTCAGCGGTTTCGTGTCCTCAAAATACTGCTCAATGATCCCCTTGCGTCGGATCTTCGACTGATTGCTCCGGTACTGTTCAATAAACTGGAATGCCAGCTTCCGGAACTCGTCGATCTTATTCTTTTCCTGATTTAATTTATCCTCGATGGGACGCAGAAACCAGTTTTCCACCAGATCCTTTTCATCCTTTGCGTTCTGGAACAGTTCCGAAAGCCCGGACTCCTTCTGGTTTACCTTCCGGATAATGCTCTCCCATTCCTTATTGTTGATCTGATACTGGCGGAGTGTGGAAAAATACTGGCGTCTCCCGTACTGGCTCGCCATATCATACAGGCGGAAATTCCCCGGCTCACTCCTGCTGATCTCTTCCAGAAGATTTTTGCATTCTCCGAAGCCCTTCAAGATCTTTTTATTTCCATCCTGTCGAATGATTGGAAGATTGTCAAGGTCATATTTACATCCATTCGAATAGCTCCCGGTAAATGTGTACATTTCCAGCTCTTCCGTGTCGTTATCTTCCTTCTGGTTTTTCCGCACCATCATCCCCGCCAGAAAACGGTCGATTCCATTATCAAGAATCCATTCCGTCATGAGGAACGTCGGACGATTCGTCGTAAAGTAACTCTTAAACGGACGATCTCCGAAATCCCGGTATGTCCGGTTCACAAAAAGGCTCACGATCATCTGCACCAGCACACTTTTTCCGCCGCCGTTCCGCAGGGAGATCAGCGTATTCTGCCCGCCGAGATCAAAGGTTTCGTCGTCGATCTTTATGGTATTATTATTGTAGTTCAGGTTTAAAATCCGGATCCGCGATATCTTACTCATGTGTCTCCCCCAATGTCTCCATGATCCTTGCGTAATTTTCCTTGTTCAGGATCTTGTATTCCATAATGTTGTCGAGTTTTGCCGTGGTCCTTCATTTTGGCACGGTAAGCGTCCTCCAGTGCTTTCCATCAGCCCCTGCCGATCCAGAAAATTGCAGATAATGCTTACATATCCTTCCTTCGTATACTTTGACCGGCTGCCTGCCTCCACACTCTTTAACGATTCATAAGCTTCACTCATGCTCTTATAATCCAGAACCGTTTCGTACATCTCGGTGTAAAGATTCGTTCCATCCTGCTCTCTCTCCTGTTCAAGTGCAAGTCCCGCCTTCAACCGCTCCGACACGATATTCTGCAGCTCTCCGAGTTTCAGGAATTCTCTGGATTTGCTGGTGCTTCCCTGACCGTCATAGAATTCTGCAAGCAGCGTCAGGATCACAAACTGAGCCAGATAGTAGTCCCGGTCCGTGGCATTGGGCTTACACAATTCTTTTTTCAGATCTGCCTTCGTAAATCCAAGATATTTATTGTCGATATCCGGCATCAGATAGATCGTGGTTCCGTATCTCTCGATCTTACAATCCGCAATCTCCGCCTGATTTTTCACTAAATTCATGACCTCCTCGTGCTCCACATAGGCGCGGTACAGATCATTGACTCCCGCGTCCAGATCGCTTAACGCACCATGGCACAAAAGGTAGTAAAATATTTTCTGGCTGTATGTGATCATCTCTGCTTCGTATGCCATCTCTTATCTCTCCTCATAGCAAAATCCCACGTTGGAACATTTGAAATTTCTCCGGTTCCCGGCTTCGTCCATCACGTTTTTAAAATGTACATGTTTCCCGTCTTCCATTGGGAATATATGGATCTTCCCGATTTTCCGGTATCTCCGGTCTTCCAGAATAGCCAGAAGCATCTCATTCAGTACAAAGCCCTCTGAGGCATCCATGAGATAGTCTGTCTGTTCTTTCTGAATCGTCCCGATATCGATCGTTCCGGCTGTCAGGAACTCGATGATGACTTCCCTGAATATTTCCGCAGTTGGAAGCAGCCGTTCCCGTTCTTCCTCTTTACAGCTGATATTTAATGTTTCCAGTGTCATTTCCTTATGGATTACCAGCTGTTCCAGAATGACATTGACGCAGCCCTCATATTTTTTCGTCCGTTCCTGCCTGCGCTGCTCCTTTTCCCGGTTGTATTCTTCCTCATCAAAATCCAGTTCCATGGACTCGTCTTCCACATCTGATTTCTTTAGCTTTTTCTGATATTCCATCATTTTTTCAGGGTTGAAAATCTTATTGATCCGGCTGCTAAACAGGGGCGCAAATATTTTATCCGCGTTTTTCAGAAGTGACGCATCCTTCAAAATCTTGTCATAGACATCACTCCGGAACGGAAACCGCTGCACCAATGTCATATTGGAATAATTTTCCAGCTCCTCATCGTACAGTTTCTTCAGGTCAAAGTGCTGTCCCAGGATCCGCTGATGCTCGTCCAGCGTCTGTGTCAGATACCGTCCGATCGTCCTGAGATTTCCCAGATTCGCTTTTTCTTTTTCCGTGAACTCTTCCGCATTCATCTGCTTTTCTTCGAATTCTTCAATTTTTCTTCAATAAAATCGCGGTGGAGCCGGAACTTTTCCCTGGTCTCCACCACGGTGCTGATATTGTCCTCCACTAATTTTCCATACTCTTCCACGGAATAGGATAAAGCGTTTCTCCGGACGGCTAAAATTGCCTCCTCGATCTTCTGGCTCTGTTTGCGCAGCTGACCGAAAATATTTTTGATGTCATCAACAGCGCGATTGTAATCCGCCTTTTCCATATGAAGTTTAAAAAGCATCTCATGGACGGAAAGTTTTAAGTTGTTTTCCATCTCCATCGTGGCGAGGATCATGTTATAGCCCTCGTCTGTCAGATAGTAGGAGGTTCTCCTGACGCCATTCTCCAGATACACGACCTTATTGTCAATATAGCGGATATTGATGTCCTGATAGGTCCGTTTTTCATAATCAAAGGCCTTAAAATACATGGAAGAACCGCTGTTCCCAAGGATATCTTCCACCATAAATCTTGCAAATTCCTGACTTTTCTCAAAGTTTAGCTTCCGCCCGTAATATCCGTAGCTGATGTCCTCCACAAATGACGCGATCTCGCCCATCGTACAGTTTTCTTCCCGCAGGGAATACTCCATAATGAAAAGGAGCAGTGTGAACAACATGTTCATCTGCTCATCCCGTGTCTCGATCCCATATTCTTTCCAGAGCTTTTTATCAAAGCTGTTGCTGCAAAGCACCGAATATCGGCCGACGCACTTCATTCTCTGATCAAAATTTTTCAAAAAATCTTTATCGATCATCATTTATCACCAATCATGTTCATTTAAAATTTCCTGTGGAATGTATTTTCCCATATCAAGCAGCTCCCGGATCTGATGCCTCCGCTCCGCATCAAATGCCGACAAAAAGCTGGTTCCGATGTTGGCGTTCTGCTTTTCCTTCGTATCCGGTAGTCTGGAAAACCCAAGCTGCCATGCCTTATCTAACATCTTTTCATACGCCTCTTTAAAAATATGGATTCCGCTCTCCCGGTACCGCTTCTGCCCGATCAAATGTTCAAAGATCAGAATGCCCTCAAAATCAAGATCACCGAAATAAAACAATGCATTCTTTCCCAGGAAGTATCGTTCCGCACCATTGACATAATCCTCAAAGGTCTTCCAGATTCCTTTTCCGGCTCCGTAGATCACTGTACCGAACTCCCTTCCCATGATCCTGTCATTTCCGGAATTCATATATCTCCGAATATCAAAAAAGGTGTCCTTATTTTCTATGATCAGAATATTCTGCGGTGTCTGCTTGGAACAGGAATAATAAGAAAGCGGCTCTGATGTTTCATAAAAAGCCAGCGTTTCCGGAGTGATCGCAACTCTCTTACAAAGCTCAAGACCGCCCTCTCTCTGGAAATACTTCTCCCTGTGGAAAATCTCAAAGCTGCGCTCATTCATTGTTTCCTGAACCAACAAAAGCTCCGAATGATCCTTTAGATAATCGCTCAAAAGCTGCAGCTTCTCCCTGTCCCTCTCGTAGCATTCCGGATGCTCTCGGTAATAGAACGTATTGATCCTGGGATGATACCGATATTTCAGTTCCTCATAAAGCTCCGTATAATCCGCTTCTTTTTCGTATTCCCAAAAGCATAGCGGCAGTGCCGGCTTCCTCCCGTTATTCTTTGCACTTTTCATCGGAACAAGCTCTCCGTTCTCGATCCGCCGCATGACAACTTCATAAAACTTTGAATAATCTGCCTCCGAAAACTCCGCTGACAACTCCTGTAGGTAGACCTTGTGTTTCTTCATCTCCCTGACTCCGCTCCTTTTTCCACGCTCGCTTTATATGTATCTTAGCATCAGGAGGCGGAAATGCCAAGGTAATTTCGCGATTCTCTCTGATTCAGAAAAAATATTTCCTGCTGCAAAAAAGAACCAGAAGGATTCATTCCCCTTCTGGTTCTTATCTTCATTCATGTTATGTTACGGAATCATAAATTCAATCCTCCAGCCTCGGCCCAACCTCCTTCGGGATCGGGCACTCGTAGATGCCGTTTGTCTCCGCCATCCACTCATCATGTGCCTTTTTCAGGATCTCCGGGCTTTCCATGGTCTTTAATGCAGCCAGTGCCATCGCCTCGCCTGCATTCAACATCGCCTTATGTGCAATCTCCGTATTTCCATGGGCGGTCATCTGCCAGGTGTGAGCGGCAGTGCCGAGAGTTGCGGTAGCAGTTGTGCACATAGCGGTCGGGATCACATAACTGGCATCACCGACGTCGGTGGAGCCGGCCTGAACTTTTCCGTTCCAGACGAGTGGAGCGATGGATGTGTGGAGCGGGTGGGCTTCAATCTCCTCCATGTGGTCCGCGCCGAAGAGCTTCCTTAAGGACGCGCGCTTTGCCTCCATCTCATCCGGCGTCGCGGTCTCATGGAAGAATTTTGATGCCAGGGCAAAGTCCGCCTCGTCGTATTTCGGGGCACCGATCTCCTCCATGGACTCGTGGAGAACTTCTGAGAGGACATGGTTCGGGATATAGTCGGAAAGTCCGGCGTAAAGCTCGTATGTCATCTCGGTTCCCGTCATCTTTGCGGCGCCTTCCGCCACATCAACGACGCGCTTGTAGATCTCCTTCACCTGCCATGACTTTGGTGCACGGATAAAATAGTGGACTCTGCTGTGTCCCTGGACAACGTTCGGGGCGATTCCCCCCACATCGCGGTACGCGTAGTGGACTCTTGCGTCGGAGATAATGTGCTCCCGCAGGTAGTTGACGCCGACGCTCATAAGCTCTGCCGCATCCAGTGCGGAACGTCCAAGTTCCGGAGCTGCCGCCGCGTGGGAGGTCACACCCTTGAAATTGAAGAACACGCTGACATTCGCCAGTGTAGACTCGGACCAGATCGCATTCTTATCGCCCGGATGCCATGTAAAAGCAGCATCCACACCGTCAAATACACCTTCTCGTGCCATGATTGCCTTTCCGTCTCCCTTTTCCTCACTCGGGCATCCAAAAAGGATCACAGTTCCCGCTTCCGGGTGTTCCTCGATATAAGCTTTTACAGCAAGCGCCGCCGCCATGGCACCCGCACCGAGGAGGTTATGTCCGCATCCATGTCCATCCGGGTTGTCCCCTGCGGCTTTTTTTCGCATCGTGCAGCCGCCTTCCTGGGACAGCTCCGGCAGAGCGTCATACTCGGCGAGGAAACCGATCACCGGCTTTCCGCTTCCGTATACAGCCTTGAACGCCGTCGGCATGCCGCCGACTCCCATCTCCACCTGGAACCCCTCTTTTTTCAGGACTTCCTCGTAAAGCTTCGCAGTCCTGAATTCATGAAATCCGACCTCTGCGTAACCGAAAATTTTGTCGCTGACATCGACGATCAGGGCTCTTTTATCTGCAACTGCCTTTAAGACAAATTCTTTTTTATCCATATTGTTTGTCCGAAATTCCGGATCTTCCTTTCCTAAATTTATCAGGAAATTGCGCCTGTTCCGCACATTTTCATATTTTCCGCCGACCAGGACGCTTATTTTCCCTTTACTCGCTGATTTTTCCCTTTTTATAAAGTGCCAGAGAGTAGATCACCGACAAAATGATCACACCGACCATAATATAGCTCTGGTTTGAAGAGAACACCTTGCGGCCGATCACTAAGATTGCGATGATCGGAAGCGCGATCGGAATGATGGCCTGCTTCGGGGCCTTTAAGATGAACG
>ENA-ORMJ01001871-ORMJ01001871.1-human-gut-metagenome-genome-assembly--contig:-NODE-1871-length-11573-cov-3.472565_pt1 | contig 11573 bp, 9 predicted proteins | sample MGYA00242100_ERZ508989 | MGnify/ENA primary metagenome ERZ508989 (study PRJEB26280, sample SAMEA2531403) | human gut metagenome | biome: human gut; feature: human-associated habitat; material: faeces...
AGCAGCGCGGCATCTCCGTGCATGAGGCACGTTTGCTGCTGATGTTCGCTTTTGTCAACGAAGTTATCGACACCATCCGTTTGGATGCTTTGAAAGACCGTCTGCATCTGCTGGTAGAGAAGCGTTTCCGGGGGGAACTGAACAAATGCCAGGGGTGCGCCATCTGCAAGTGATAGCTTATAATTTCGATTCATTATGAACAACGATATAAATAAGAGTAGTATCTTGGCTCCCCTCCCTATGGGAGAGGGGCTGGGGGAGAGGCTTCGAGCTGATTTCCCTATCCTTTCCCGTGAGGTATATGGCAAGCCGTTGGTCTATCTGGACAACGGCGCGACTACGCAGAAACCTCGCCAGGTAGTAAATGCCATTACGGACGAATATTATTCGGTGAATGCCAATGTGCATCGCGGAGTGCACTTCCTGTCGCAGCAGGCTACAGAGCTGCACGAGGCCTCGCGTGAGACGGTGAGACGTTTCATCAATGCTCGCAGCACGAATGAGATTGTCTTCACCCGTGGTACGACGGAGAGTATCAACCTGCTTGTCTCCAGCTTTGGTGAGGAATTTATGCAGGAGGGGGATGAGGTGATTCTTTCTGTGATGGAACACCATAGCAACATTGTTCCCTGGCAGCTGCTTGCCGCCAAGCGTGGAATTACCATCAAGGTGATTCCGATGAATGACAAGGGCGAACTCTTATTGGACGAATATAGGCAGTTGTTCTCCGAACGTACCAGGATTGTCAGTGTGGCGCATGTTTCCAATGTGCTGGGTACGGTCAATCCCGTCAAGGAGATGATTGCTTTTGCCCATGAGCAGGGTGTTCCGGTGCTTGTGGACGGTGCCCAGTCCATTCCCCACATGCCGGTAGATGTGCAGGATCTGGATGCCGATTTCTTCGTTTTCTCCGCGCACAAGGTGTATGGTCCTACGGGGGTAGGGGTGCTTTATGGTAAAGAGGGGTGGCTGGATAGGATACCTCCCTATCAGGGCGGTGGAGAGATGATTCAGCATGTATCTTTTGAAAAGACTACCTTCAATGAATTGCCCTTCAAGTTTGAAGCCGGTACGCCGGATTATATCGGTACTACCGGACTTGCCAAAGCTTTGGACTACGTTTCGCTGGTTGGGATGGACAAGATTGCCGCCTATGAACACGAATTGACCCAGTATGCCATGCAACGGCTGAAAGAGATTCCCGGTATGCGTATCTTCGGCGAGGCAGAAGACAAGGGTAGTGTCATATCGTTTCTGGTAGGTGATATCCATCATTTTGATATGGGTACATTGCTCGACCGTCTTGGCATTGCCGTACGCACGGGACATCACTGTGCCCAACCATTGATGCAGCGTCTTGGCATCGAAGGAACAGTGCGTGCATCTTTCGGGCTTTACAATACCCGGGAGGAGATAGATGTGCTGGTGGCAGGTATAGTTCGTGTCAGCCGGATGTTCTGACCAAAGCAAAGCTTTGCAACCTTTCTTTCATTCCTTGCGTCTAATATGTCAACAACTAAAAAAATGAATTATGTTAGTAACAACAACCCCGACTATTGAGGGTGGACGTATCACCCGCTATTATGGCATCGTTTCCGGTGAAACGATTATCGGTGCCAATGTATTCCGCGATTTCTTTGCCAGCATCCGCGACGTGGTGGGTGGGCGAAGTGGCTCTTATGAAGAAGTGCTGCGCGAAGCTAAAGATATAGCCTTGCGCGAGATGCAAGAACATGCCCGTGCTATGGGTGCCAATGCCGTGATTGGTGTAGACTTGGACTATGAAACGGTAGGAGGCAGTGGCAGCATGTTGATGGTTACGGCATGCGGTACGGCTGTAACGGTGGAATAAGTTCGCTCTACTATATTACAACATAGGAAGATATAAGAAATGGCAACCCTGTGAATGGTTGCCATTTTCTTTATAAGGAGTATCTTTTATCGGTTATTTGTACCAATCCTTATAATCTGTTCCATTGGAATTGACCCAATCCATAAAATGTTCAAAGCTCTTGTCTATCGGCTGGGTTTCAGGAGTATTGAAGTTTGTGGCTCCACTTAGATGAATGGCAAAAGGATAGTTGCCATTGGCTACATAATAGCTTGTCGGTACAGAGGACAAATCCTCTTCGGTATGGAATAGAGCCATGTCTGCCTTTTCAGTAGGAGGATAGTTGACCAAATGCACTTCGATGCGTGATTCTTTCAATTCGTCATGTACCATGATGAATGGATTATAAGGGGGAATTCCAAGCGTTTCGTGTGATAGTGGAGTCTTGAAGGTGTTCTTTATCTTATATGTAGCGGTTTTTGTATTTCTCTCTGTTACATCGAGCGCACTTAGAAATACATTGACGGTAGCTTTGGAAAGGTCTGTATCCAGTCCTTGTCCGTTGAAACTTGTGGGGGCTTCCAATATTTCAGTTGACATATTGCTGCGTTCTGTATTCAGTTGGTAAGCGAAACCATTTTTGAAAGTGGCACCGGACCAAAGCAACTCATAGGTGTCTTCTGTAGAAAGGGCCTGATTGGCATCATTGAAGTTCAATACGGACTGGTATTTTACAATAACATCATTCAAGTCATAGTCACCCTTTCTGGGCCAATTATCTTCGAAAGCGATGATTCCTTTGTATTCCAGACTGTATTTCTTATCCTCGTTGCCACCGTCAGGTTTGATATCAGGAATATCCGGATTGATGATGGCTTCGATGGGGTTGGACCATACGTTGAATTGTATATCATTATAGTCTTGGTCTGTCCAATCTTCAAAGGACAATACGACAAAATCATCGATGCGGAATGCGGCTGTATGTGTACGGCCGTCCCCATTCAGCTTTGTAGTAGAGTAGAAAGGCTTATTGTTTCCGCCATAGAAGCTGTCATTCAATAGGAACCATCCGATTTTTACTCCATTGGGAAATACGGTGCCTTGGTCCACTCCGTCGGGGTCTATGTAATGAAGCTTTACACTTTCACCGCCTTGTAGTCCGGAAGCCTTTTTATTATAATAATTATCCATCAGAGTGTTTGGAAAAACAATGCATTTGGGGGCTTTTTTAATTTCACTTAAAGATGCGTCTGCCCTATAGCAATAATAGCCAAAGGCGCTCGCTGCACCGCTGGTTCCTCCAATTATCCGGATGGATACTTCCGCATTGCGCCCTTCCGGATCATTGATTTCAAAATCTATGGCTTGTCGGTATTGCTTAGGGCATGTGCCTCCTTCCTTCAAGGTCGTATTGATGATTGTCAATACATCACCGGGAATTGTGATTTTGTTGTCTGTGTCTAAATAATGAGGATATCCTTTGGAGCTCCATGTTCCTAATACATGGTATCCTTTGGGTGCCTGCCATCCCTCCGCCCGTGTTTGCGGATTATCATCGGTGGAATCCCATTTGATGTCGGCAGTAATGGCATCTCCTGCAATAACTGTTTTGAAGAGGGTGGGGACCCCTATATAAGAAGTATAGATATATGCTTCGTCCCCATGGTCCGAATTGATGATTTCCTTGCCGCTATATGCACCGTTACCGTCTGTCATGCGTCTGATGACCGGTTCCAGGTCTGTGCGTTTTATAATCTGGCCATCTTTGTCAATCGTGAACGGGTCTTCAAGATAGATTTCAAAAAGTACTTTATAGCCTTCGGGGACATCATACTTTACGTTTACTTGGATGGAAGATGTCGTAGAAAAATCAAAAGAGTTGGGAGTCTTCTCATCGTCTTTTCCATTATCGGGATTGTAGACGTCATGTTCGCATCCTATGGATAGGAATGCCAGCATAATGCTGCATAATGTCAAAGCCAGCATCTTGCATGTCAGGTTAGAATAGATTGGTTTCATAATGCCTTTGTTTTTAGCTTGTTTACTTGTTGCAAAGGTACTATAAAAGTTGTAATATATATCTATATGTGCTCTGTTCTTCTCATTAAATACAAAAAATAGGTAAAAAAGGGTACTGCTTGTTGTTTTATTCGCCAGTATAAATACATGCTTGCTTGGATTTCTTTTCTTTTTCATTTGCTTATTTCGTTTCAAATCAATATTTTTAGGCTTTCGTTCAACCTTTTAATACGAATAAATGCTATGGACCAAATCCTATTCTGGCTGGTTCCAGCCGCTTCTATTATGGCACTTTGTTTTGCCTGGTATTTCCATCGTCAGATGATGAAAGAGAGTGAGGGTACGCCTCAGATGATTAAGATTGCCGCTGCTGTGCGCAAAGGTGCTATGTCTTACCTTCGCCAACAATACAAGATTGTGGGCTGGGTATTTCTGGGGCTGGTTATCCTTTTCTCCATTATGGCATACGGTTTCGGAGTGCAGAACTCCTGGGTGCCGATTGCTTTCCTTACCGGAGGATTCTTTTCCGGACTTTCCGGCTTTTTGGGTATGAAGACGGCCACCTACGCATCGGCTCGCACTGCCAATGCGGCACGCACATCGCTGAATGCCGGACTACGCGTGGCTTTCCGTAGCGGTGCGGTGATGGGACTGGTAGTGGTTGGCCTTGGCTTGCTTGATATATCTTTCTGGTATCTGTTGCTGAATGCTGTAATTCCGGAAGATGTAATGACTCCCACCCATAAACTCTGCATCATTACCACTACCATGCTGACTTTCGGTATGGGCGCTTCCACGCAGGCATTGTTTGCACGCGTAGGTGGCGGTATCTATACAAAAGCTGCCGATGTAGGTGCCGACCTTGTGGGAAAGGTGGAAGCCGGTATTCCCGAAGACGACCCGCGTAATCCTGCCACGATTGCGGATAATGTAGGCGACAATGTAGGCGACGTGGCAGGTATGGGGGCTGATTTGTACGAAAGTTATTGCGGTTCTATCCTTGCTACGGCTGCCCTCGGTGCTGCGGCTTTTATCCACTCGGGTGATACGCTGATGCAGTTCAAGGCCGTAATCGCTCCGATGCTGATTGCAGCCGTCGGAATATTGCTTTCCATTATCGGTATCTTCTCCGTGCGTACCAAAGAGAATGCGAAGATGAAGGACTTGCTGAACTCACTGGCTTTCGGTACTAATCTCAGCTCTATTTTGATAGTTGTCGCCACTTTCTTTATCCTGTGGTTGCTGAAGTTGGACAACTGGCTGTGGATTTCCTGCTCCGTGATAGTGGGTTTGATAGTAGGTATCATCATCGGGCGGTCTACGGAGTACTATACTTCCCAATCCTACCGTCCTACCCAAAAGCTGAGTGAAAGCGGAAAGACCGGTCCGGCGACAGTCATAATTTCCGGTATAGGCTTGGGAATGCTTTCTACGGCTATTCCGGTGATTGCCGTGGTGATAGGTATCATTGCTTCTTATCTCTTTGCTTCGGGCTTCGACTTCTCTAATGTGGGTCTGGGGCTCTATGGTATTGGCATTGCCGCAGTAGGTATGCTTTCTACATTGGGCATCACGCTTGCTACAGATGCTTACGGACCGATAGCTGACAACGCGGGTGGCAATGCGGAAATGTCCGGTCTGGGTGAAGAGGTGCGTAAGCGTACCGATGCGCTTGACTCCTTGGGCAATACTACAGCCGCTACGGGCAAAGGCTTTGCCATCGGTTCCGCCGCTTTGACGGGATTGGCTTTGCTGGCCTCTTATGTCGAGGAAATCCGTATCGGGCTGACCCGCCTCGGGACTACCGAACTGTCGCTTCCTCATGGCGATGCCGTGGCTCTTCAAGATGCCACTTTCTTCGACTTTATGCATCACTACGATGTGACGCTGATGAATCCGAAAGTTCTTTCCGGTATGTTTCTGGGCTCGATGATGGCATTTCTTTTCTGTGGATTGACGATGAATGCGGTCGGCCGCGCAGCCGGACACATGGTAGATGAGGTGCGTCGTCAGTTCCGTGAGATCAAAGGCATTCTGACAGGAGAAGCCGAGCCGGATTATGAACGTTGTGTGGCTATCTCAACCAAGGGTGCGCAGCGCGAAATGGTGATTCCGTCGCTGATTGCTATCCTTGCGCCTATCGCTACCGGATTAATCTTCGGAGTGACCGGAGTACTGGGACTGCTGATCGGCGGTTTGAGCACAGGTTTTGTGCTGGCTATCTTTATGGCCAATGCAGGCGGTGCGTGGGATAATGCGAAGAAATATGTAGAAGAGGGGAACTTTGGAGGCAAAGGCGGTGAAGTGCATAAGGCAACCGTAGTAGGCGATACTGTGGGCGACCCGTTTAAGGATACTTCCGGCCCGAGTCTGAATATTTTAATCAAGCTTATGAGCATGGTAGCCATTGTGATGGCAGGGCTTACCGTCGCCTGGAGTTTGTTTTAACTAAAAGAAGGTTTGTTTATTGAAGAGGGCGATAGCCGGAGATAAGTCCGGTTATCGCTTTCTGATTATATAGAACCGGGTAAACACCTTTTTTGCGCACTTAATCACTTTTTTCCGGCAGATGATCCTGTTTCGGGGCATTTCATGCAAATACTCGCTCAAAGCCATTTTCTCGTCTCTTATTATTTAGATACTTTTGCAAGACGATATATTATAAGTTATAAAGGGGAAATGGAAGAAATCTATCATAATGGCTAAGGGGAAAGGCTGATGTTATCAACGAACAAAATCTGTAAAACGAATGGTAGGGTGATGGTTCCGGTCGTCAAGGCTGTGAACCGGTAGAATATATTTGGGGAACAATTGCTTGTTTGTGTGAATGAATGACGGAAAAAGGGGACTTTGAATGAGGTCTCCTTTTTTATTTCCTTTATCTTTGTGGCAAATAAGAAAAAAAGAATAAGTATGCTACTACCTTATTTAAATAAAGACCTGATAGAAGCCGGCTGCGATGAGGCCGGCCGCGGTTGCCTGGCAGGATCAGTGTATGCCGCTGCCGTCATTCTTCCTAAAGATTTCAAGAATGAGCTGCTGAATGATTCGAAGCAACTGACCGAGAAGCAACGCTACGCACTTCGTGAAGTGATAGAGAAAGAAGCGCTGGCATGGGCGGTAGGAGTGGTGTCGCCCGAAGAGATAGACGAGATAAACATTCTCCGCGCCTCCTTTCTGGCGATGCACCGGGCTGTCGATCAGCTCTCTGTCCGTCCTCAGCATTTGCTGATCGACGGAAACCGTTTCAATAAATATCCTGACATTCCTCATACTACCGTGATAAAAGGAGACGGAAAATACCTCTCGATAGCCGCCGCTTCTATACTGGCTAAAACCTACAGAGATGATTATATGAATCGTCTTCACGAAGAATATCCGTTTTATGACTGGAATAAGAATAAAGGATACCCGACTAAAAAACATCGTGCCGCCATCGCCGAACATGGAACGACCCCTTACCACCGAATGACCTTCAATCTGCTTGGTGACGGGCAGTTGAACCTGAATTTCTGATATTTCCTTTTGTTTCACTTTCTACATATTTTTGCAGAATAAGCACGAATTTTCTCCAAATAGCCATGAAAATGTTCGGTTTATGCTAAAAAAGTGTTGACTTGTGCTTTTATTTGTTACTTAAATGCTATATATTTGCATTCGATAACAAGAATTAAAAAAAGATAAAATTATGACAACAAGCAGACTTTATGCATCTAAGAAGTTCATGGGGGCTTTACTTCTTATGATGGGTTTTGTTTTACCTGCCAATGCGCAGTTTTTACGTACTTCATATTTTATGGAAGGTACTCATTATCGTATGCAGTTGAATCCGGCTTTGGCACCGACTAGCGGATATTTTAATATTCCGGCAATTGGTTCGTTGAATGTATCGGCAAGTTCAAATTCTTTGGGTACACAAGATATTATAGATATTATTGATAATAGTGATGGTTTCTATAATAATCAGAAATTCATGAATCGTTTGTCTAATGATAACCGGTTGAATGTCAATGTCAATACGGATATTCTCTCTTTCGGATGGTATAAAGGAAAGAACTTTTGGTCGGTTAATGTAGGTGCCCGTGTAGATTTAGGTGCTCAGATACCTAAGTCCATGTTTAGCTTCTTGCACGATATTGATCAAGATGGTTTCAGTTGGAATAATTCAAAATTTGATATTGGAAAGGAAGAATTGAATATAAATGCTTATACTGAAGTTGGTATTGGTTATGCCCGCGCTATTAATGATCGCTTGTCAGTAGGTGGTAAATTTAAGGTATTACTTGGTATGGGTAACTTGAATTTGAAGGTAGACGGAATGAATGTAGATGCGAATTTGCCACTAAACATTAACGATATTACTGATGTCAATCAGATTCGTGATTATCATGCTAAAATGAAAGTAAATGCGCGTCTTGAGAGCTCTTTCAAAGGAATGGATTTGGTGGAAAATACGAGTGATCCTGATCCTCGGAAACACTATATTGATGATTTTGATTTTAACGGATTTGGCATTGCAGGTTATGGTGGTGCCATCGATTTAGGGGCATCTTATAAGATTCTTGATAATTTGACAGTGTCTGCTTCTGTGTTGGATTTGGGTTTTATCAAGTGGTCAAAGGGGAGTACAAGTGTTGCAACAGCTAAAGGAAGTATGGATTATGATGGCAAAGACTATGCACTTACTCCGGAAGGGTTAGAGGATTTCCAGCGGGATGCCCAAGATTTTATGAATCGTGTGGAAGGTGGGGATGTTTTGAATTACGAAATGCTCCAACTGCAAAAAGAAGATGTTGTTGAGTCTCGTACCACTTCTCTTCATTCTACAGTAGTAATTGGTGCTGAGTATGAACTGTTGGATAAATGGTTGGCGATTGGTGCTCTTTCCACTACCCGCTTCACTAAGCCGAAAACTCAGACTGAAATTACACTTTCGGCTAATATTCGTCCGAAAAGTTGGTTGAATGCGGCAATCAGTTATTCTATGATTCAGAGTGCTGGTAAATCATTTGGTTTGGCTGTGAAACTTGGGCCTTTGTTTATCGGTACGGACTATATGTTCTTTGGAAAAAGTACAAAGACAGTAAATGGATTTGTTGGTATTTCTGTGCCATTGGGCGGAAAGAAATCCAGTAAAGAAGGATAAAATAATTTCTCTCTCTTAAACATTCTCTTTTTAATATTCTCTATCGAACAAAAAACGTATTGTGTGCAGCCTGTCATCGCCGACCTTGAATTCAGGTCTTAAGAATGACAGGCTGCTTTTTTATGTCTCTGACGTAAAGGGAGATTTAGAACTGCTTGAATGGCAGTCGCTTGAATTAGAACCACTTGATTTTCCGGAATACGATAAACGCTAATGTCGACAGCACGACAGAGCACAGGATAATCAGTGCAAAGGCATACGGCATCTCTTCCAGATGGATATCCACATTCATTCCGTAGAAACTGGCTATCAATGTCGGGATCATCAGTGTAATGGAAAGGCTGGTCATGCGTTTCATGATGGCATTCACGTTGTTGGAGATGATAGAGGCAAAGGCGTCCATCGTTCCGGTGAGGATATCGCTGTAGATATTCACGGTATTAAATGCCTGTTTCAACTCGATAATCACGTCTTCTACCAGTTCCTTGTCCAGAAAGTCAGTGTCCTGAAAGATACTTTGCAGCTTTCCGATCATTACTTCATTTCCTCGGATGGAGGTGTTGAAGTAAACGAGTGTTTTCTGCAGTCTCATCAGACGGAGCAGGTCTTCGTTGCGGATACTGCGTTCCAGTTCTTTTTCGGCGGCGCTGATATCCAGATTTATCTGTTTCAGATATTTCAGAAACCATACGGCAGACGAATAAATCAGCCGGAGAATCAGATCGAGTTTGTTGCGGACTTCGATTCCCTTTCGGCGGGTGTGTTCGATGAAGTCCGGCAGCAGGTCTGTGTTGTGGTAGCAGACTGATACAATGATTTCATTGTTGGTGATGATGCCGATGGGTACGGTGCCGAAGGGAAGACTTTCGTTCTGACCGTTTTGCATCGGGATGCGCAGAATCGTCAATAGCCAGTTGCCTTCCGTGTCGGTTCGCGGACGTTCGTCTGTATCGGCTATATCGTTCAGAAATGATTCGGGTACGTTCAGGGTTTTAGTCAGAAACTCAAAGTCATCGTTGTCCGGGCATACTACGTTTACCCAGCAGTTAGGAAGCCATTGCGGTTTTTCCACAAAGCCAGCTTCACAATAAAGATATGTTCTCATCTTATTGCCTCCTTTCGTTTGTTTACACGAGCAGAGGCATCAGTTTTCAATGACTCTGATCGCTTTAATTAATACTATAAGTGCACGTTCGCGGGTTTGAATCGTCCATTTTTCTATGATTTAATTTAAAAGCGATACAAAAGTACGGAAAATTAACCGAGGTTCCGTCTTTTGCATCGCTTTTTTTAAATTTTCTTGTTGTTTATGGTCTTTCAGTGTGCGGGGAGTTCATTGGTTGACTATGGTAAAATCACTTGTAAGATAGTGCTGAAGTTCCCGTTAGCTCCTTATATAGTAGACTTTCCTTATAAGGAAAGTTGGGATAAGCTACCGATATCATTAGTTGTTCACGGCCGTGGTAAGAGTTGCTCACGGTCGTGGCAAATGCTGCTCACGGATGTGATCAAGTCTTGTCACGGCCGTGAACAGGTAAAGATGCCGGTAGCTTAATGGAAGTATAAAGGCATGATGAGCTAAAAGCATTGGTAGCTTATCGTATTTGTGGTATAAGGTCAAGACTCGGATGAGGCGTGATAGGTGTAATAAGTAATAAGTAATAGGTATGGGCTAGAGTTTCAGGTAACCGGACTCTTCGAACATACTCTGATAATCGGTAAGTTCCAGCAGATCCTTTATTTTAAGATCTTTATGCTTTTTCATGTAGGATGCTATAATCCGTGCTCCCACCCACGAACCGATCAATGCAGGGGCTTGTCCTCCCAGCATATCAACAGTAGGCGCCGGTTTCATATAGTAGCGGATCACCATTGGGTCACGTGCGTGCAGATGATCGTTTGCACAGATATACTCCCAGATATCCTTTTCGTTTTTCCTGCACCATTCGTTCTCCTGATCGGAGTATCCCATTGCCTGACCAATATCGTCATAACCAAGCAAATGCTGCACCACATAATTGATTTTGCCGGAATGCATCATCAGATCGACCAGACAAGTACCTTCATGATAGTTCATTTCGTAACGGCTAAGGAGATAGAATGCGAAACAATCCGGCACAATCCGTTCCGGACGCATCGAGGTACATTGATAGTCATAGTAGAAACGTTTGTAGAGAGGATAGTCTTCTCCCATATACTTATCGAGGCTGATTCCCAGCAATGTATCTACCAGAATGATTGATTCATTGAATGCGGATATCTGCGAATAAATAAATGGTATTTTCGTATCGGGGACTTCCTTCTTCAGCTTCCGGAATCCTTTGGTGAGTCCTTTTTCTACTTCGTCAAGATTGGGATATTTAGCTTCTACATCGCTCAGCAAACGAAGCAAGGTGCTATCCGAGTAGAATTTTTGCAAACGCTGAGAAATGGTGTCGTCCTTCACCGTACCGATAGACAGTACATCTTCTATCAGAATCTTTGTCGGCTGGCGATAGTCCATTGTCAGTTTCTGCATAGCGGAAAAGCTGTTGGAGCGAACATATTCGCTCAACAGCTTATCATATCTCAGAACAG
>ENA-ORMJ01001884-ORMJ01001884.1-human-gut-metagenome-genome-assembly--contig:-NODE-1884-length-11509-cov-4.893400_pt1 | contig 11509 bp, 7 predicted proteins | sample MGYA00242100_ERZ508989 | MGnify/ENA primary metagenome ERZ508989 (study PRJEB26280, sample SAMEA2531403) | human gut metagenome | biome: human gut; feature: human-associated habitat; material: faeces...
CAGAGTCCGCTGACGGCATATGGACATCTGAGTGAAAAGTGGAAGCCGCTGGGAGTCATCGCAAGTATTGTTCCTGTTATCATTATGCCGTATTACTGCGTAATCGGCGGATGGGTATTGAAATATTTCGTGACATATCTGACCATGCAGGGAAAAAATGCCACAGAAGCTGATTATTTCACGGGATTTATTGGTGGAAATATTGCACCGGTAGTATTTATGATTATCTTTATGGCTGCAACATTTTTTATTGTATACAATGGTGTGGATAAAGGAATTGAAAAATGCTCTAGGATTCTGATGCCGATCTTGTTTGTTATTATATTGATCGTGGTAGCATTTTCACTTACCTTATCCTTTACGGATGAAAACGGTGTGACGAGAACGGGACTTCAGGGCTTAAAAGCATATGTGATTCCGGATTTTGCCAATCTGACACTGAAATCATTTGTTTCCACGGTCATTGATGCAATGGGACAGTTGTTCTATTCCCTGAGTGTTGCCATGGGAATCATGATTACTTATGGTTCTTATGTAAAGAAAGAAACGGATCTGAATAAATCCATCAACCAGATAGAGATATTCGATACCATAGTTGCATTTTTTGCCGGCATGATGATTATTCCGGCGGTATTTACTTTCATGGGAAGAGAAGGAATGTCAGCGTCCGGACCAAGCCTGATGTTCATATCCCTGCCGAAAGTATTTGATTCCATGGGAAGCATGGGAAGTATTATGGGAATGATTTTCTTCCTGCTGGTATTATTTGCCGCACTGACTTCAGCTGTATCTATTATGGAAGCAATTGTTTCCAGCCTGATGGATCAGTTTAAAATAAGCAGAAAGAAATCCTGTATCGCAGTTATTACTTTTTCGGTAATCGTGGGAATCATAGTTTGTCTCGGATATAATATGCTGTATATGGAAGTAAAACTTCCGAATGGCACAACCGGACAGATTCTGGATATCCTTGATTATGTCAGTAACCAGATTCTGATGCCAATCGTAGCAATCGCTACCTGTATCCTGGTTGGCTGGGTGATTAAGCCAAAGACCATCATAGATGAGGTGGAATGTCCGGATGGAGTCCACCATGGAAAGATGGGCAGAAAAGGACTGTATGTAGTTATGGTAAAATACATTGCACCGGTCTTGCTGCTGATTCTGTTTTTAACGGCAGTGGGGATTTTGTAGAAAATGAAATTTAGACATTGCTGTTGGTAATTTTTTCAGCTCTGTCATACATAGATAATCATAAAAAGAAATAGCATCCCAGCCCTGGAAAAGTTTGGATGCTATTTCTATAATAGATAACCATATTTACAGAGGGCAATTGGATAAATAAAGCATCCGATAACCTTTCTAAAAAATATCATACAATGAGAGGCTTGATTTTTCAAGTCTCTTTTTTAATAGTTGCAGTTGTGGATTTTTCACAAATATGTATCCTGATTTTTGAAATTTTTAGATTTTATTCGTCATTGTTGTTGAATAATTGAAAGATATATGGTATATTTTAGATAAGTTAGAATACTTTTGTGTGAAGTTAAATAATAATTTTAGTAAAGTAAAAAGGAGTTTAGGTAATTGAGGAGGAGTACGAAAAATGTATGTGGCTGTAGTTGAATCGAACAAATGTTTGGCTAAAAAAATGAAAGAAAATATAGAAAAATATTTGGGATATAAATGTATTAAGATAAGTATTTATATAAATGCAGAGGAGTTTTTGAAACAATTATTTAGATATGATATAGTCTTTATGGGAGTAAAGCTGACACAAATGGATGGATTGGAGGCTGCAATGCAATATAAAATGATATATCCGGATAGTATGTTATTTATTGTGAGTAGAAATCTGGAAGATAGTTGTGCTGGTTATAAGGTTGGTGCAGTTCGATTTGTATGGGAAAATAAATTGGATGAAAATATGGAAGAAGCATTGAGGTATGCAAACAATAAATTGGTTGCATATGAAGAAATTCGTTTTACGATTTTACATCAACAAGAAGCAAAAAATATTGCAATAAAGGATATTATTTATTTAGAAACAATAAAAAGAAATGTGAAGATTATTACAACTTATGGGGAATACTTAACAAGTGAAACTATTACAAGTATTTTTGAACGCTTGAAAACAAAAGGTTTTTTTCAACCCCATAAGTCGTATCTGTTGAATTTGGCATGGGTAAAAGAAATACAAAATGATGATATTGGAAAAAATAGAAAAAGTATTGTTATGAAGAAAGGAAAGATAATACCTTTAAGCAGAAATAAGACAGAAGAAATGAAAACAATGCTGTGGGAGTGGAGAGTTAAAAATTCAGATTTAATGTAGAATACATAATGTGCGAAAAAAATACATAATGTGCAAGTGGTATTGCATATTGATTTGGGGTGTAGTATATTGTGGTTGTCTGGACAAATAAGGTAACTGTGGAGTGGGAGGAAATTACTTTTGGTTGCTGGTTGCAAACAGTAATAATAAAAGTAAAAATGCCTCTGGATTTAATAGTAAGGAGGAAACTATGCGGAAAATTACAAAAGTATTAATATTAGCAGCAGCAGTATCTTCAATGGTGGCAGTGACGGCAGTTGCAAATACTACATCATGGAGTGCAACAGCAAAAACAAGTGGGTATACTACAGGAGCAAATAATTGTTGGAAAGGAAACAGTAATTCGTATGCAACAGTAACCTGTGGGCAGATTTATGACAATTCGATTGTTTTAAACTTTATATCTTCTAATAGTAATTATTCAACAAGTGTGGGAACTGTTCAGTATCCATCAAAAAGTGGAACAGCAGGATATTCATCATATAGTAGCAGTGCATACTATAATCTGATTGTTAAATTAGGACCAACATCACGTTATACAAGTGCTGGTTTGAATGGTAATTATACACCATAACATACCGTCTCAAAATATTTGGTGCCAGAGTTGCCTAAAAGCATATATCTGGCACCCTTTTGAAAAGGAGGTTATCATATGGTAAAAAAACAGATACTTTTATTAACTGCAGCAGCAGTATTACTTCTGACATCCTGTAAATCAGTGACATCAGATAATGGACAGGCAACTGCTGCAAAGAAGACACAGACGGAAGAACAGCAGACAGTTGAAAATTTTGAAGAAGCATACGGAAGAATAGGAGAAGCGGACACGCATCTGACACTGGACTTAAATGAAAAAGTTCATGTGGATGCAGATGTTACAGAGTATGCGGCATATGAAGCAGGAGCGGGAGTTTATAATTATGCATTAATTTCTGATGGGGATGCGGCAGTGGTAGAGAATACAGCAGATATATTGAATCAGTTAAATACATATTATGGAGCAGAAGTATTGAAAGAGGATGATCTCTTAGGAAATTCCGGCACTGCTTTTTCGTTTAGCCGGGAAGAAAAACTTAGCAGTGTTGGACACTTAGAGTCATTGTATTACCGTTTACCGGTTTCACGCATGGAAGAAGATGCGGTGTTGAAAGAAAAAACGGATGAAGTATTAAATATTTTTAAAGATATCATAGGATTTTCTATTTGTACAAAGTATGAATATTCACATATAACAGAAGCTGTATACAAACAGGCAGATCAGACAGATGCTGTAACCGGGGCAAAAATTGATTTATCAGGACTGGATAATGAAGAATATTATTGCGTCACAATACGACCGGCACTTGGACAGAATATTCCGGTAATATCGTTGGGAATTTCACCTGAAGTACAGGAAGGACAGAAACTGCCGGACAATGTAATAAGCAGATATGGCACGCTCGATTTGTATGATACTACTTATTGCAGTCTGGTTTTTGATAAGGATAAAAATCTTTTGTCATTTGAAGTTTTTCAGGGTATAAATATGGAGCAGACACCTTCACAGCAGGTAAAAATATTAAGTGGTAAAAGTATGCTTGAGGTGCTGCATGAACATTATAAAACAGCAGATAAAAAAACAGAGATAGTGGATTTGAAATTGTGTTATGCAGCCTGGGATAATGGAACGGATGAAAATGGTATAGAATATGATGATAACGATAGCCGTGCCGTTTTCTATGCACGCGGTGTATTGGAAACAGTGAAAAAACTTCGCTGGTGTCCTGATGTCATTCACTGTCATGGCTGGATGACAGCTTTAGCTCCTCTTTATATAAAGAAAGCCTATAAAGACGAACCTTCTTTCCGCGATGCCAAAGTGGTATTCTCTGTTTATGAAGATGACTTCAAGAATACACTTAGCGATGATTTCGCAGCCAAATTGATGCTGAAAGGTATTTCCAAAAAAGATTTAGGTGATTTGAAAGAGCCGGTAGACTATGCTGCTCTATGTAAACTCGCCGTTGATTATTCGGATGGAGTCATACAAAACAGCGAAAAAGTAGACGAGTCTATTATTGAATATGCCCGCCAATCTGGCAAATTGGTACTTGACTACCAGAACCCGGAAAACTATGCAGATGCCTGCAACGAGTTCTACGATCAGGTATGGGATGCTACTGCAAACGAAGAAGAATAAAAAAATCAAGATACGACGATCATGAAAACAAAATACGCCTTAATAGCTTTACTGGCAATCACCTTTTGGGGTTGTGATGACAACACTGCCGGACTGGGATTGGGAATGTTTCCGGGAAGCGACCAAAATATCAATGGAAAGCTATCTACATTTGATGTAACTACCGAATCCGTTCATGCCGGTAAGATATATGCAATGACCAATGTCGGTTATGTAGGGAAGTTCACAGATGAAACTTTCGGAACTTATCAGGCGGGGTTCTTGGCAGAGCTCAACTGTCCGACTGGAATGACATTCCCCGGAGTATATGATGGTACTGCTTTGGACGAAAAGAAAAAAGCTACCCGCGTAATGGTAGATAAAGAAGGACTGGGCGACGACGTGAAACCAATATACAATACAGATAATGAAAATGATCCAAATAGAAAACTCATAGGTAACATTCATACCATCGAACTTTATCTATGGTATAGCAGTTACTTTGGAGATTCATTAACAGCATGTCGTTTAAGTGTTTATGAATTAGGAGAAGCTGAAGAAGAGCTCAATCAGGAGAATGCATATTATACAGATATTGAGCCTGAAAAATTTTACAATCCTAAAAATCTATTGGGAACTAAGGCCTATACAGCAGTTGATTTATCTGTTAAAGATTCTATCCGTAAACTCAGCACATATGTCCCTAGCGTGCACGTTTCTTTTAAGCAGGATGCTGCAATAGAAATAGGCACAAAGATTATACAAAAAGCTAACGAATTTGGCATTAACTTTGATGATAAAACATTCAGAGAAATATTCAAAGGCATTTACGTAAAGAGTGATTATGGTGATGGCACAGTACTTTACATAAACCAAGCCCAAATGAATGTAGTATATAAATGCTATGCAGTTGACACACTTACAGGTGTTAAATTGAAAAAGAAAGTATTAGAAGAGGGAGATACAGAATATAAAGACTCCACTTATTATGGGTACCGTACCTTTACTACTACCCGAGAAGTCATTCAAGCAAATCAGCTACAAAATGACAAAGCGGCTATTCAAAATTGTATAAATAACCCCGAATGGACTTACTTAAAAAGTCCAGCTGGCATCTTTACGCAGTTAACTCTTCCTGTTAGTCAAATAGCAGAAAAGCTCCAAGGAGATACTTTGAATGCGGTTAAATTAGGAATTCCTATCTATAATGAAACCAGTGATAAGAAGTTTGGCATGTCTACTCCCAAGAATGTTCTATTAATACGTAAAAAATATAAAGATAGTTTCTTTAAAGATAATCAACTTAGTGATGGTATAACTTCATCTCTATTTAATCCTACTACTAGTTTTACTCAATATACATTCAACAACATTACTCAAATGATTAATGATTGTTTAGCAGATGGAGAACGAGAAGAAGCAGAAAAGAAACTCAAGAATGGTGGGACGATAACTCTCCAAATAACTAACTCCGAAGGTGAAACAGACACTCAAGTGGTTCATGATATTGAAGAATGGGAAAAATATAGTGATTGGAACAAATTCATACTTATTCCAGTACTTGTAACCACAGATGCTTCCTCAAGTAATAGCTATTATGGTTCTTCGAGCAATGTTATTAGCATACAACATGACCTGAAACCTGGCTATGCGCGCTTAAAGGGAGGTACAAATTCCACAAATGCTTCTTTACCTAAAGAGGAACAAGATAAATACAAATTGAAACTTGAAGTTGTTTCTACAAACTTTGGAACAAAATCAAAATAAGAAATAGTTGAAATATTATAAAGCAATAGCGCAGGTTACTCAATGTAACTTGCGCTATTGCTTTATAATATATTTATAGAGAAGTCAGATAGAATAATTCCATAATAAAACCGCTCAAACAGCAATCTTTGCTAGCGTACGTTATAGTTATAAATAAGCCTAAGACTCCTGATTAATATAGAAGAAATAGTGACGGTATATGCTTAGGATATTAACGGTATCGTCACCATATAGCGTCACTATTTCTATCGGATAGCGCTACTATCTTACAAAAGTATATTCTCCTACAAAGATCTTAACTTAATCCATAATAAAAACCGTGAGTTTGATTTTATCTCACTCACGGTTCCAATATAATAAATAATAATTTCTTATTCTTCTACTTAGCAGTAGCCTTTTTTGCTTTACCTGTAGCCTTCTTCGGCTCCGCAGCAGCTTTCTTAACTTCAGCTTTCTTTGCAGCAGATTTTGATTTAGCAACAGCTTTTTCTTTTACTGTCGGTTCTTTAGCATCAGCAGCCTTCTTAACAGTTGCTTTCTTTGCAGCCTCCACTTTTGCCTGCAATTTAGCCACTTCTTTCTCCAACTCTGTAATCTCATCTCCCTGGTTCTTAATTGTAGTCAACAAAGAATTTAATTCTTCACTGTCTACATCGGCAGGATATAGTGCATCTACCCGTTTGATAAAGTCACCCAAAATATTCATATAGTTGGTGAAAGCATCATAAGGAGAATCATAGATTCCACGATTCAACCACATACCATTATTCTTCGTTGTCATAAAACGGAAGTTATTGCTAGCCTGCAAATAATCCCAATCCTGTTTGATACGACGGTCGTCACATAAATGAACACGTTCAGCTACACTATACAGTTTATTAAAAGCCTCGCGTTGCATGACATTACCCAACCAACAACTAGTATCTCTCTCTTCATCCACCCACGACATCGGATATGCAACATCGAGTTGTGATACTGATTTCAGCTTCGTTACAATTTCAGTCGGTGTAGAGAAAGTAATCCCCTTAGCCTTTGCACATTCCGGCAACGCTTTTAAGAATTCAAGAATATTAGAGGATAATGGTTGAGCCATACCAAGCGAACTCAATTCCATAAAGATATTAATAACTTGCTCTTCTTGCGGCAATACATCAATCCAATTAATATATTTATCGGCAAACAAAGGATATTCCGCCCAATCAGAATTAGAGAAACGTAAACTGATGTCGTCAGAGAGTTTGAAATCCCGCAACAAGAGCTTAAGACTTGGAGCCTGATTACAGTGATAAACATAATGCGGACTCTTCCACCCCAACACATGTTTAGCACCTTCCGTCAACATCCCCTTGAAGCCCATAGAAGCTACCAATCCACCAATTTCATCAGAATAAATCAGACTAGAATTGCGGAACACTTTCGGTTCTTTACCAAACATTTGTTTCATCTTATCACGTTGACGAAGTACTTCTTCGCGGAAGCAATCCTCGTTGGCTAGTGAAGACAAGCCATGTGAATAAGGCTCACATAAGAATTCACAACAACCAGTGTCATTCAACTGATGCAATAAATCAATGACTGCCGGAGCATGAATTTCCAATTGTTCCAAGGCTACTCCCGAGATAGAAAGCGCTACTTTAAAAGCACCACCCGAATTTTTCGCCATTTCAATCAATGTATTGAGAGCAGGAATATACGAACGTTCAGCGACCTCATTCATACCCGTTTCGTTGGCATAATCATCATAATAGTAATGGTCATTACCAATATCGAAGAAACGATAACGTTTCAAATGGATAATTTGATGTATTTCAAAATAAAGACAGATAGTTCTCATTTTTATTTATTGTTTTGTTATTTACCATAGTTTCTTAACACAGCCTCATAGAGAGCACGGATTCTCAAGCCAACTTTCTCCCAAGTAATCCCATCTACTTCCTTCTTTCCCTCTTCCTTGAGGTATTCGAAAAGAGACGGATTAGTACAAAGAGAATGGATAGCGTCAGCCATTGCATGAATATCCCAGTAGTCAGTTTTTATCACCTTATCAAGAATCTCGCCACACCCCGACTGCTTAGAAATAATGGAAGGTGTTCCACACTGCATGGCCTCCAATGGAGCAATGCCGAAAGGTTCAGAGACAGACGGCATGACAAATACATCGCTGTTCTTATAAACCTCATATACCTGCTTACCTTTCATAAAACCCGGGAAATGGAACCGGTCAGCAATACCACGTTCGGCCACCAGGTTAATCATGGCATTCAACATATCGCCCGACCCCGCCATTACAAAACGAATATTACGAGTACGCTGCAATACAAGCGCAGCAGCTTCTACAAAATATTCCGGTCCTTTCTGCATCGTAATACGTCCAAGGAAAGTGACCACCTTTTCTTTTGAGTGATCGGGACGTGGAATATCCAGCAGTTCCTGCGACAATGGATAAACAGCATTATGCATGGCAAATACCTTCCTGGGGTCCTGATGATACTCGTTAATAACAGTGCGACGAGTAAGCTCGGATACGCACATGATACAATCGGCATGATCCATACCATTCTTCTCAATCGAATAAACAGTAGGATTGACTTTGCCACGAGAACGGTCAAAATCCGTAGCATGCACATGGATGCAAAGCGGCTTTCCGCTAACCATTTTGGCATGTACTCCGGCAGGGTAAGTCAGCCAGTCATGCGCATGAATGATATCAAACTCCTGCTGACGGGCTACTACTCCGGCAATGATCGAGAAATTATTAATTTCTTCGTGCAAGTTCCCGGGATAACCACCAGCAAACTCCATACACCCCAAATCATTAACATGCATATAAGAAAAATCGGCATAAATATGATCGCGGAAAGAGTAATATTCTTCCGGTGTCATTTCCAACAAACGGGATTTCAAGTAGTCGTAGTTGACATCACGCCACACGATGGGTACTTGATTCATACCGATTATTTTCAAGAACTTTTCTTCTTCACCGCTCGGTTTAGGCATACAGAAAATCGTCTCCATATCACCTTGCAGACTCAATCCTTTAGTTATTCCATAAGAAGCAACCGCAAGACCACCATATATTTTGGGAGGGAATTCCCATCCAAACATTAAAACTTTCATCTTCGTTCCTCCTTTTTTAATAATACTTAGACAGTAGCTTTAAGACACGCAGTATTTCTGCTACATTCATCGCAAACGATACTGCGCCGCGTCCTTTGAAAGGCGGGTTCCCATCGAATAGCTCGGGAATGGAACCAACACAGTGGCTTGTCATTTCGTCATCATAACTAATCAGTTGGCGTTCAACGAATGACAATCCGCTCATCTTATAAATTCGAAGATAAGCTTCCAGATAGAATCCCATCAACCAAGGCCAAGCAGTTCCCTGATGATAAGCATAATCCCGTTGTATCTGCGGACCTACATAGTTCGGATTATATCCACCGCTCTTCGGACTCAACGAACGAATTCCTTTCGGAGTGAGCAACTCTTTGGTCACAATATCAAGCACCTGTTTCTTTTGTGCACGATCCAAAGGAGAATAATCAAACGCTACGGTAAATATCATGTTAGGACGTACACTCCAATCCATCATATTACCGTCTACATAATCAAGCAGATAACCATATTCGTTACGGAATACCTCGACAAAAGACTTTCCGGTTACTTCTGCCTGCGCATCGAGTTCATCCGCCAAGTATACGTCTCCTCCTTCGCGCAACAAATCAGCTATAAAACGCAACGCATTATACCACAACGCATTAAATTCAACAATATACCCCGTACGAGGAATCACCGGATGTCCGTTCACTGTAGAATTCATCCATGTAATCGCCTTATCCGTACCGTTGGCAAAAAGTAATCCATTATCATGCAAGAAAAGATTCTCATGTTTCCGCTGACGAATAAACTCCATTATATCTTTCAGAAGTTCTCCGTATTTCTGACGACATTGCTCACGGGAAGTTTCTTTTGCATATTGCTGCAAAGCCCAGACAGCCCAAAGCAAAACGTCAGGATGCTCCATTTCATAAATCTTGTAGCCTACTGGTTCTTCATTTATAAAATTGCGAATTGCCTTTTCCGCCGTTTTCATCACATCCTCAAACTGATCGACCTCATCGAGCGCAAGCGTCAGTCCCGGCAGGGCAATGAACATATCACGTGCACGACATTTAAACCACGGATAACCGGCAAGAATATAATGTTCGTCTTCCTGCTGGTTATGGAACTGATGAGCGGAATTCTTCAGACAATGGTAAAAGCTATCACGAGGGGTACGATCAAGCACTTCAGCCTCAAATGTTTGTTTCAATCTACGGGGAGTCACTTCTGAAGTTCCGGCAGAGAATACGATGCTCTCCCCCTTCTTTATATCCACCTCAAAATAACCGGGAACATAAAGGTCTTCATTGAAGTCATACCCACGCTCTTGTTCTTTCGGGTATTCAATACCCCGATACCAGTCAGGCATGAAATGAAACTCACACTTTTTATTCAACTGCATATATAGTTCCGGATATCCGGGATACATACAGGTTTTAATACCATTTTCCACAAGTTGATACTCGCGGTTTGCCTGCGCATTTTCATGTGTGTACTCACGTACACTCCTGAAAGCGAGGAACGGGCGGAAGCGCAAAGTCGTAGCCGAATGCGCATCCAGCAAAGTATAACGAATCAGGATTCTATTTTCATGATGTACAAAGATTTTTTCTTTGCGGAGGACTACACCTCCGACACGGTAAGTTGTTGCCGGGATATGCTCACAGTCAAACTCACGGATATACTTGTGTCCGTTAGGACTAAAGTTGTTTCCCTGATATTTGTGCAACCCCAAGTTAAACTCCGCACCGTGTTGAATTACCGTTTCATCAAGAGAAGATAGCAGCACATGATTTTCATCGTCGATATTGGGAACTGGAATTACCAACAGGCCGTGATATTTGCGTGTGTTACAATCAACAATCGTCGTACAATGATAAGCTCCTGCTTTGTTCGTCCGGAGGATTTCTCTCTGAAGAGATTCTTCCAGATTCGTCATGAGGGTCTTGTCAAATCGTAAATAACTCATAGTTGTGCATTATTAAAGGTTAATTTATTGGTCATTATATCATATATCTATTTATTGTTACATACCGCATATATGGGCTGTAGCATCATATACAACGGGTATAACGCCCAAATGTACAAATTATAGATAAAAACAAAAATAAAAAGGCTTTTTATTTTCAGATTTTGTGCAAATATTC
>ENA-ORMJ01001892-ORMJ01001892.1-human-gut-metagenome-genome-assembly--contig:-NODE-1892-length-11460-cov-3.419114_pt1 | contig 11460 bp, 5 predicted proteins | sample MGYA00242100_ERZ508989 | MGnify/ENA primary metagenome ERZ508989 (study PRJEB26280, sample SAMEA2531403) | human gut metagenome | biome: human gut; feature: human-associated habitat; material: faeces...
GGCAGCCATAGCAGTATTTGCCGACCCCGGTCCCTGATCAAATAGAGTAGCAGCGGCAATGACTGACAATGCTGTAAGTTGGCTTACTCCCAAACTAATTAAAACAGGATAAACCGAAGCCACAAGCAACAATCCTAATCCGGCAGCTGAAGGAGTAGTAATAAAAAGTAATTGTCCAATAGGAATAACTATAGTAGCCGCCAAATAAGGATAACGTCGAAAAAGACCTAATGGCTTCATGGAAATATAGACCAATGCATTAGTAGCCTTTATGTTATTCATGAAAGCTACATAACCGCCAATTGTCATTATCATAAACCCTGCACGCGCCAAATTAGAAAGAAAAACTTCCTCTATCATCCTTACCAAATCAAACACCACCATTCCCGTAGCTTCACTAGGTACTACCGAATGCACTTGCATGAAAAAAGCAGCTGTAAGCATTAATAAACCGGAAAGCATCAAAAGACCTTGAGGATTGAGCTTACGATAAAGACCTACCGCTGTAATCCCTACCATAAGAAGACTAAAAATGAAAGCCAATTCGGACATGATGTATCAAGATATTAAGTTTTTGTTTTCTTTTGAATATATGAATCTAAATCAGATATAAACACCGATATATACAAAGCCGTTTATATGCGGTATTTATATCTGACTATTATCTATCAATACCCCGGATTATTTTCCAAAGGATTACCAGTATTGGCATCAATGAATGATTGCGGCAGCGGGAAAAGGACAGGAGTTTCATATTCATCCATACCACGTCCTGCAATACCAGCTATCTCATTGAGTTCACGCATGCGACGTTTGAAATAGTTATTGGTATCACGTTCGTCACCACCATTTTCTTGGCAAACACGTACCAATGTATGACGACGTTCTTCCTCCGTAAGCAGTTCACGGCTGCGTTCATCAAGAATGAAATCCATACCACCGATTCTAAGATCATCTTCAGTAATACTTACAGCATTGGAACGATTACGTACTTTATTTATCCATTTAATGGCCTCGCCTACTTGATTACTCTTGTAAAGAGCCTCTGCATAAAGTAAATATGTATCTGCCAAACGTAAATAAACAATGTCCGCATAGTGTCCATCATTAGCTGCATTAGCCAAAATAGGTGGAGTATAATCCCATTTACGAGTAGTAGGCCAATCATATTTTTTAATGGAAGTAGAAGTTAGCATGGCTGCATTAACCGTAGTATCAATAAGTGCAGTACCACCTAAATCAAATACCTTGGTTACATTGCCGGCAGCATCTACATCATTAATACTCCATACGATAGCATTGGCAGATACACGGTCATCTTGTTCTCCCATTCCTTTATAATTGTACAAACGAAGTGCTCCTCTGGAAGGAACTACACGTCCGGCTCCCTTACCACCATTAGCTTGCCAAAAGACTTGTGCAAATGAACCTTCACCACCGTTATTGATATAGTCCGGATTATGCTGGTTTGTCTTTTTACAATCGCCATCATTAGCATAATAGTTCTTATAAGTTGTAGTCATATAGACATTTGCAGTACCATAGGCACTATTCTCCTCTTCTGTGTTAATGAAAGCCAGTAACACCTCCGTATTTCCATCAGCATACATAGGAGTATAAAATACGTCAATAAAAGGACATCCATCATTGGAAGCATTACTACCAAAGCGTTGATTTATAAGGGAATATTCTCCACTTTCCACTAATGGTTTCAGTACTGAAACTGCTTTTTCAGCATTACCTTCTGCCAAATAAAGTTCACCCAAATAGTGACGTGCCACAGCACCAGAGACTTTACTATTATTAGAAGTACGCAAAGGAAGGTTATCGACTGCAAACTGGAAATCTTCTGCCATCACTTCGCGAATACTACTCAAGGAAGCACGGTCCCAATCATCACGATAATTCAATCCTGTAATTTCTTGTGTTGAAAGGGGCACTGCACCAAATGAATAGGTAAGGTGACGGTAAGCCCAAGCACGGAAAAAGCGAGCTTCGGCCAACACCTCATTTTTACGATTTTCAGCATCAGCACCACTTCCCCAGTTAATGCCATCATTGTCAGCTCTTGAGATAACCATATTGGCAGTGTTGATGATACGATATCCCCACTGGAAAATATTATTCCAAATAGCAAGATCAGTGTAAGTTATCTCTTTGGGATTGTAGAGGAACTTCATTTCCGCATGACTATTATTGGCCCATGAATTATCTACCCCTCCACCCCAGGCAGAATGCAGACAGAGCGCAATACTTCCTCCCATTGCATCAGCACGGCGATACTCTGCACGCATAAGACCATAAAGAGGCGTTATCATCGATTTAAATCCATTGTAATCTACAAGTAAATTTTCAGGATAAAGTGCATCACGAGGATCTTCCTTAAGAAACTTATCCTCATTACAGCCGCCCATAGTGAGCAATAATACTGTAAACACTAAGACATTGAAATATGTTATTTTTTTCATATGTGCAATTTCATTTTAGCTTTTTATGATATATTACTCTCATCAAATATCTAACTTTAGTCCAAAAGTGAACGAACGTACTGGAGGAGCAGCCAATTGATCATTGAGAAATTCCGGATCCATACCTGTCCAGCCAGTTATTGTAGCCAAATTCTTAATGTTCATGTAAAGATTGAGCCGTTTGATGAAAGTACGACGCAACCATTGTTGTGGGAAATTATAACCCAATGTAACGTCGGAAATACGTAAGAAATCTGTCTTTTCATAGAAACTGGCTCCCTCTGGATTCACATCACTATTCAAACTATTTTTCGGATAGCTATTCGTAGGATTCTCTGGAGTCCAAAAATCCACCAAAAAGCGGTTCTGGCGATATGAATTATGGCTTGTATCATACAAGGCATTCAGATGGGTTTGTCCTAACTGAGCCGTTAAGAACACACTCAGAGTGAAGTTTTTGTACTCAAAAGTGTTCATCAAACTCATATTTACTTTAGGAATAGCCGACCCTATAATAGTCTTATCAGCCGTTGTAATATCGTTACCATCTACATCAAGGTATTTCACATATCCAGGATACGAATTACGATAGTTAGGATCTTGCTGCCCTGTCGGGTTAGACGGATCAGCAATCTGCCATACACCGATAATTTTATAATCATAGTTCACATTGATAGGTTCACCAATAAACCACTTGGAAGCCACATCATCAACCGGCTTTCCATTAGCATCATACAAACCAACATCTACAATCTCCGAACGATAGTGTGAGAGGTTGAAAGAGGTGCTCCAGCTAAAACTCTTATGTGTAATGTTATTAGAAGTTATCTGGAATTCAAAACCACGATTACGGGTCTGTCCACGATTCTCAGTAATAGAGCCAGTACCATTAATGGTAGGAATAGAACGGGAAAGCAGCAAATCTTTGGTTTTAGACCAATAAATATCAAATGAACTCTGAATACGTCCATTCCAAAGTGCAATATCAAAGCCAGTATTAATAGATGTAGTAGTTTCCCAACCTAAACCGGGCGAAGCTAACTTCGACGGATAGAAACCAAACTGTGCAGTATGATCATCATTCAGATAATTGTAAGTTGAAAGATTAGGTAGTGTACTATAAGCACTGATAGCCTCATTGCCATTTTTACCCCATGACAAGCGATATTTCAGATTGCTAATGGTTTCACTTATAGGCTTGTCTTTAAAAAAAGATTCATTGGAAATATTCCATCCAATAGCGGCTGAAGGAAAAACGCCGAATTTAGAACTTTCACCAAAAGCGGAGTAACCATCACGACGAGCAGTAAGAGTCAACAAGTAACGATCATCATAAGTATAATTCAAACGCCCCATTTGTGAAATATGATTTTCTTTATAATAATTGGAATTACCAGACATTGTGGCAGCTTTAGAAATCTGGTAATAATACATCACATCATTGGGAAAATTCTTACCTTCCATTGTATTCTGTTCATATTCCTTGCTTTGAGCAGAATATAATCCTGTGAAAAATATACGATGTTTGCCAAATTCACGTTGATAAGAAATAATATTCTCCAAAATCCATTCTTCTGAATGCCAGTCATCAGTATTCAATACGCCATTAGCACTAGCTCCTTCGTAGGTATCCAAACCTTGATAATTCTTATAGGAGCTGTTTTGGTAAGTGAAGCCTGTATTCAATTTATAGCTCAGCCCTTTAATAAAGGGAAACTTTACCTCAAGCACATTATTAGTGATAACCTTTGCACGAATATCTTTTGTCTTATTATTAAGAGATCCCAACGGATTAATGCTGAAAGCTGAAGAGGAGTCCTCAGTAGCAGAAAGTGTAAGTGAACCATCCTCGTTATAAGCACGTCCCAACGGAACTTGTTTTATAGCCCGCCAAAAAGAAGCACTGCTACCACTACGATCGTAGCGACCTAACTGTGTAGTAGTAGAAAATTTCAACCAACTATTAAACTCCTGATCAAGATTGAAACGTACATTATAACGCTTGAACTCATTGCCTACCGCAGTTCCTTTCACATCCGTATAGTTCAATGAAATGAAATAGCTGGTTTTGTTAGCTCCACCACGGAAAGAAAGGTTATGCTGTTGTTTTATACCGGTCTGTGTTGCCAACTTCATCCAATCAGTACTCTGACCGGCAGCATACATAGCTAATTCAGTAGGAGTAAAGTTATCTAACCAAGGTTCAGGATTCTCTTCTGTAGGAGGAGTAGTATTGGTAGCCTTGAAAGCTTCAGATTTATACTTATAGAATTCTTTGCCATTCATCATACGAGGTAAATTGATAGGCTGGTCAATAGTAACATAAGTATCGTATGATACCGTCAATCTGTCTTTCTTACCGCGCTTAGAAGTAATAAGGATTACACCGTTAGAACCGCGAGCACCATAAATGGCTGCTGAAGAGGCATCCTTCAATACTTCTATACTCTCTACATCATTGGGATTGATTTCCGACCATGGACCATCAAAAGGTATTCCATCAAGAATAACAAGAGGTTTATTATCGGCCGTAATGGAGTTGTTACCACGAATACGTGTAGTAGTAGACGAACCTTCAGCATTACTACCCGTCACACTAATATTCAATCCTGGAACTGCTCCTTGCAAAGATTGAATCAAATTAGCTTGTGGGCGACTTTCAAGTACATCCGAGTTAACTGAAGCAACCGAACCTGTAAGATCACTTTTGCGCTGTACACCATAACCTACTACTACCACCTCATCCAGTGCCTGGTTATCTTCTTTCAGTACAATCTTTAACGATGATGCGTCTTTCACCTGCAATGTCTTGGATATATACCCAATGAAACTTATCTCCATTACCGCCCCCTTAGTCACTGAAGCGAGTTTAAAGTTTCCTTCTACATCGGTAATGGTGCCCGTACCCGTACCTTGTATCACTACATTGGCACCGATTATCGGTTCTCCTTGTTCATCTGTCACATTTCCGTTAATATTCCATGTCTGTGCATGAAGTGAGCTTGAAAGTGACAGCATCCACATAAGACAGACAAGCAAAATACCACTTGCGTCTCTCGATTTTTGTCTGGTTTTCATAAATTACATTTTTAAGTTAATAGGAACTTGTGTGTAAAAAATCTCGAGAGCAAAATTAGACAATGTAACAACCGATTATATTCACAGGTAGAGGATTTGGTAAATTCACAAAGTTATATATTACTGATTATCTTTCAATTACAGACAGACTCAATAGATTTTCAGTAGTGATTTAAATTAAATCGGTAATCAAAAACATGTATATAGATAATTGCCATTCGATAGTATTAAGCTATTGAATGGCAATTATCTATATACATGTGGGTAAAAAATGAGAGAAACGCTCAGTCTTCAAATTACTTTTTACAAACCTCTTTCACAGCTCGAAGAAATTCCTCCTTACTGAGCGAAGATTTATTTAAAGTTATAGAACGATTATTATATACGGTTTGCAGTGAACAGTGCAAAAATTCTGCAATCTTCTCACTATCCGTTACCCCCATTCGTATCAAAGCATGAATACGAAGTTCTGTATTAAGCCGCCCAGACTTCACTTCAATATGTTCTTCGGGACGTAGCAAACTATTGAAGTGCTCTACAAAATCAGGGTATAAATGTAGAATAATGGAATCAAATTTCTCATAAAAATCCTTCATTTCATCGCTCATGGTAGAAGTAGAACTAATCATCTTCTTTAAATCTTCAAGTTGCCCAGCCTTTAATTTACGGTTTAACTTTTTACGATACTCCTCCATACGGCAAATATAGGATGAACAAAGTTTGAATACCTGACCAATATACTCCTCCTTAATATAATTTGTGTCACGTAGAACCAAATTGAGCTTTTGCAGTTCACTATTAAGACTCTTCAATCTACCATTGGCCACATGTAGCTCAACCAAAGCTTTCCTACGTCTTCTTGTTTGCCTTCTCAAAAAGAAAAGAGCTATCAGCAATACAATAGTGAGAAAACTAATAAATAAAAGGAATAGCTTTAGCTGCTTCTGTTGCATATGATCACGTTCAATGTAGCTTTGATGTATCCTTCTCTGCAACTTCTGCTGATGAAGCAGTCGTACACGGCTCTTAAAAGTTATACCGATATCAGAACAATAAGTACTATAACGATAGGCTCGGTCCAACTGACCTTGTTCATATAAATAGGAAGCCAATGCATACAACGAACCAATATCACGATTCACAGCATATACATCAGCAATACCTGAGAGAATCATATTTTCCAGCCACTTGGTATGGTTGTGTTCTTTTTCATAAAGTAGAGCCAAGTTATAAGCTAAAATAGAATAATTACGACTATTAGGTAGAAGACGTTGTTTTTCCTTTTCCAACTCATCCCTAATGGCAATACGTTGTGCACCGGGAACATCTTGATATTTCCACACACGGCTATAAAGGTAGCGTGGCTCGTCAGGAGTGGCCGTCTGCAATACTGAATCTGAATATAACGCATAAAGTTGACCATAATGCTCATGTAATGCATCATCACCTAATGAATAGAGTTGCAACCGCGAGCAGAGAGTACGCATCTGACCATAATAACGCGAACGTAAGTAGCGAGGCATACTGGAAGAACAGAGTGAATGCATTACTTCAGAGGCTTGACTAAGCAAGCCATTAGCCGTATAAACAAAACCAATACCTAATAAAGATTCAATCTCACGATTCTTATCATGATATTGTCGTGCTAAATCAAGGCTTTGTGTAGTATACTTCATAGCCGAATCTGCATCATACACGCGATATTCTTGATAAATAGCCTGATTAAGTTCATACTGTTTCTCAAATGCCTTAGATTGTCTTAGTGAATGCTTCAACGCCTCTATTCGCTCCTCTTTCTGCAAAATAAGTTTATCAGAATTATCTATCAGACTATCTAATTGAGTAAACAATGCCTCATTTGCCTTAGCAGCACTATCTGAGATATGCTGCTTGCATCCAGCACAAAAAAACAAATATAGTAAGAAGAATAGGTTTAAACAAAAATGGTTTTTCATATTTCTATACTCGTTGGTAGAATTCATTTATTTAATAAATGAATTAAAAAAGTTACATACATCTTTGATTTTTAATATCAAAGTTCTAATTACAATCAATTCTACACACAACTTGTATGCAATATTCGCAAGAATTCTCGACATCTGCAAACAATTAACTAGTAATTTGGCTGCTTAACATAGAAATAACCAAATACGAAACACAAAAGCATCCACTCTTCTATTATACTTATATTGTTACTCTTAAATGCTTAACATTAATGATTATTGGGAGAATAAGAGCAATCGCTCTTAGCACAATACCATTCTATTCCAAAACATTTGTAACATTTCTGTAACATGTATGACATTTCCCTGCAACACCAAACTCTTTCCTTTGCAGCCGGAAATAAAATACATGTCTATGGAAACAATTTATCTGGGTATCGTCATCTTTCTGTTCGTACTCGCGATTTTCGACCTCGTGGTAGGTGTCAGTAATGATGCGGTCAATTTTCTTCAGTCGGCTGTCGGAGCAAAGGCAGCATCTTTCAAAACCATACTGTTCATTGCAGGCATTGGCGTCTTCATCGGTGCGGCACTCAGCAATGGCATGATGGACATTGCACGACACGGCATCTATCAACCGGAGCACTTCTACTTTGCCGAAATCATGTGCATTCTGCTTGCCGTCATGTTGACGGACGTCGTGCTATTAGATGTCTTCAACACTATGGGAATGCCTACCTCCACCACTGTATCCATGGTGTTCGAACTGTTGGGAGGTACGTTCGCACTGGCGCTCATCAAGGTCTATAACAGCGATACATTGGGACTGGGCGACCTCATCAATACAGACAAGGCACTCTCTGTCATCATGGCCATTTTTGTATCCGTAGCCATTGCCTTCTTCTTCGGTATGCTGGTACAGTGGCTGGCACGTATCGTGTTCACCTTCAACTACAAGAAGAACATGAAATACAGCATCGCGCTATTCGGTGGTATAGCTGCCACCAGCATCATCTACTTCATGCTGATAAAGGGGCTGAAAGACAGCTCATTCATGACCCCTGAAAACAAGCAATGGATACACGACAATACCGCATTGCTGATAACCGGTTTCTTTGTATTCTTCACCATACTGATGCAGATACTGCATTGGTGCAAGATAAATGTCTTCAAAGTAGTGGTTCTGATGGGTACTTTCGCCCTCGCTCTTGCCTTTGCCGGCAATGACTTGGTGAACTTTATCGGAGTCCCCTTGGCTGGCTATTCCTCTTATATGGACTTGATGGCGCAGGGAGGGACCACTACCACAGATACATTTTTGATGACCTCTTTGTTGGGACCGGCCCAGACACCTTGGTATTTCTTGGTGGGTTCCGGGGTCGTGATGGTAATCGCCTTGGCTACCTCCAAAAAGGCTCAGAACGTGGTGAAGACTTCCTTGGATCTGTCTCGTCAATCGGATGGAGAGGAGTCTTTCGGTACATCGCCTGTCGCACGGGTATTGGTACGGAATTGCAGTAATATATCCGCTACGCTATTAAGTATCGTGCCCACTCCGGTTAAGAACTGGATTGATAGCCGTTTCAACCAAAGCGAGATGATCATGGATGACAAGGCTAGCTTCGACTTGGTACGTGCCTCGGTGAACGTGGTTTTGTCCGGATTGCTGATCGCTTTGGGAACCTCCTTGAAATTGCCTTTATCTACGACGTATGTGGCTTTCATGGTCGCTATGGGTACTTCGTTGGCAGACCGTGCTTGGGGGCGTGAGAGCGCCGTATATCGCATCACAGGCGTATTGTCCGTGATAGGTGGTTGGTTCATTACGGCAGGGGCTGCTTTTACGATCTGTTTCATCGTCGCTCTTTTGATTTATTGGGGAGGTATTCCAGCTTTGGTCGCTATGATTGGTTTGGCGATCTATTCGTTGGTTCGTAGCCACTTCGCTTATAAGGCTAAATTGCGGAAAGAGGCATTGAAGGAGGAGGTGAATTCTACGGTGTCTAAACTTCGTAAGGCTACGGATACCCGTGAGGCTTTGGCCCTGTTCCGCGAGCATAGCCGTGAGGAATTACAATCCGATCTGGATTTTACGGCGGAAGTATTCGGCAAGGCAGTAAATGGATTCATGAATGAGAACCTCCGTGAGTTGCGCAAGGTCTTGACTGCCGTGGAGGAGAAGAAGATTCACTTGAAGCAAGTGAAACGTGTCGGTACGCTTGGCGTTACCCAATTGGATCACGACATCGCCGTGGAGAAGGGGCTTTATTATTATCAAGGAAATGACTTCGCCAGCGAGATCATATTCAGTATCCGTCGCTTGGCAGAACCGATGAAAGATCATATCGATAATAATTTCAGCCCGTTGAGTCCGGTACAGAAAGATGATTTTGGTAAGGTATCTGAACAAATCATCTCCTTCTTGAGAAATTGCGCTATTATGATCCGTAAAAACGATTATATTGGTTTTGAGGAGCTGATCGCTGAGTCGATTACCTTGATGAACCAACTTACCGCCTTGAAGAAAGGGGAGTTGAAGCGTATCCAAGGGCAGTCCGGCAGCACGAAGGTGAGCATGGTTTATTTGAACATGGTACAAGAAGCCCAGAACGTGGTTTCTTTTACGGCGAACCTCTTGAAGGTGAGCAGGAAGTTCCAGAAGGAATAATCAGTCTCTATTATATTAGGATGGTGGGAGACGGGGCATGCCCCGTCTCTACTGGTTTATAGGGTTAGCATCTTCTTTTCTTTGACTAAATCACTCTCGTCCATCCGCAGGGATGGGACTGTACACATCTTGATAAAATCTCCTGTCTGGCAAGTATAATCATAGTAGACCTGTTGTTCCGGGGTAAAATCTTCTTTATCGATCAGTCCGCTTTTCCGGCTCATGAATTCATCGATCTCCGTGCTTTCTGATTCCTTGATAAGAAGGATTCGGCGGGCAATCGGGTTACGATTATAATCCTGACCGATGTATAATCCTCGTAATTGGCGGGGATTCTTGAAAAATGGTATTTGCAGGTATATCGTTACCATCGTGAATTGGGGCGCTTGGTTCTCGTTCAGCATGCAATGGAAATTCTGAGGATCGGGCATGATCCCGAATCCCCATTGAGCCTCTCCATAAGCGCTGATCCGCCCTACACGGACTTGATTATCCGAGGGGGAGAGTAGGAAGGGTTCCATCTTGAGGCAGTCCGAGGAGGAAGAAAGGCTGTAACTGGTATAGATTCCTTTGAAAGCCTCTATTTTAGAGGCGGAGAGCCGTGTCTCCTCCATCAATTGCTTGGCGAAAGGATTATCTTTTAGGCTATCCGGTTCGGCGAGCTCCATCTGGTCTAGGCGAAGGATCATCTCCTCTATATGGGAAAGCAAACGTTTTTTCGACACGTTATTCACTAGGGCGAGCGCCGAGTCCAGCGCTTCTTCCGGCGGGTAACTCTTGATGCCCTCGAAATAATTCGGCAATACGGTCGTATATAGGGAGGACAATATGCTGGGAGCCATATCGATCCAGTCGGCTATCTCTTTCATCTTAACCCCATTGCTTCGTAGATATTCGATCTTTCGGTAGAATTCTTGAAGATTGTTCATGTGTTTATACTCTTGATTTACCTTACAAAATAAGAGGACATATGTTGCGTTTCCGTTTCATGAATGTTACATAAATATTTCTTTATAATTTATTGATTCCTAGTTGGGTATTAATAATATACATTCATGGGTTCAGTAATATGTCTGTAACATGGCGGCTGCACTTTTGCCTTCGAAAATAAAACGACAGAAGATTATGGACACTGCGATACAGACAAATAAAACATCCCGGAGGCGGGTTTCCGATCTCTTCTTCATCCTATGGGCCGGAGGGGCCGCTTTGCTTTCTTATTCCTTGGTATATATGTTGCGTAAGCCTTATACGGCTGCCGCTTTCGAGGATCTGGAGGTATTCAATATGGACTATAAGGTGG
>ENA-ORMJ01001904-ORMJ01001904.1-human-gut-metagenome-genome-assembly--contig:-NODE-1904-length-11429-cov-1.880341_pt1 | contig 11429 bp, 10 predicted proteins | sample MGYA00242100_ERZ508989 | MGnify/ENA primary metagenome ERZ508989 (study PRJEB26280, sample SAMEA2531403) | human gut metagenome | biome: human gut; feature: human-associated habitat; material: faeces...
GAGACATTTCGATTGTATGCCAGAGTAAAACAAATTGCCATGGATATGGTCAAGCAGGGCATGGGATTTGGAATGGCGGAAATGCTTTTTTATTATTTAAGAAGATTTGAACAGATATCCATTTTGCTTTCCATGGGAACTATGCTGTTTATCATTATGCTGATCTGGATACAGGTTTCTCAATATTACGATCAATATATCCAGAAGCAAAAGGTGATTTATCTGCAGAAAATAGCCAATATGGATATGCTCACAGAGGCTATGAACCGAAATGCTTACGAGGATATGGTGAAATATCTGGATGAAGGTGAAATTAAACTGCGCACCACAGGTGTAGTGCTTTTTGATCTGGATAACCTGAAAGTAATCAATGATGATTTTGGACATGAAAAGGGAGACGAGGCACTGAAGCTGTGTTATCAGTGTATCAGTCAGGCATTTCAGAATGTAAAGAACTGTTTTAGAATTGGCGGCGATGAGTTTGCATATGTATATCACAGCGATGAGAAAGATATGATTCCGGAACGGCTGAAGACACTGGAACTGATTTTGAAGAAAACCGCAGAAACACACAAGCTGGAGTATCCGCTTAGTATATCAGCAGGATACGCTTATTATCAGCCGGATATAGACTTTGACTTTAAAGATATTGTAAGACGAAGCGATACCATGCTGTATCGTCAGAAGCGCAGGAAGAAGATTGCGGGGTCAACTGATCCGAGTCACTTGCTTTCCCGTATGGAAAAGCATTCCACAGAGGAGATCACAGATGAGGTGATCCTGCAGGAGAAAAAGTATCAGAGTATGTCAGTGGATGAACTTTGCAGCGTGATCGATCTTCTGAGTCCAACTACAGATAGTTACCCGTATGTGATTGATTTTCGGACAGATTTTTATTACATAGCAAACCAGGCTCTTGACCGTTTCTGTATTCCGAAAAATAGTTTTCATAATGTGATTTCAAACCATAAAGAATTTGTATATGAACCTGATTATGAAAAACTGAAAGAGGAATTTGATGATCTTCTTAAAACAGACCGTTGTATCCATAGTATGGAATATCGATGGCTGGATCTGAAAAAAATGCCGGTCTGGATTCATTGCAAAGGATATCTGGTCCGGGATGATAATACGAAACCTCTTTATATGATCGGTTGTATCAATGAGATTGGAGAAAGACAGAAGGCAGATAATGTAAGCGGGTTATTAGGAGAGACAGGATTGCGGCAGTATATGGATCAACAGGATACTCCTTTGGAAACAGGATATCTGCTTCGTATAGGAATCGATCATTTTAAGGAAATCAATGATAACTTCGGACAGGAGTACGGTGACTTTGTGCTTAGGAAAACGGCTGATTGTATTTCCGGATGCCTGTCAGAAGGACAGAAAGTGTACAAGCTTGTGGCAGATGAATTTCTGATTCTGGATGTTTCTTCTGACGAGGTGAAGGATGCAGATAAACTTTATGATAAAGTGAGAAATGAAATAGACAGATTCATTGAATCTAATGAGTTTAAGGTCATGTATACGGTTTCAGGAGGAATTGTGCCATTTGCGGCATTAAAGGGGAATCAGTATTCAGAAGCCCTGAAGCTGACAGATTTCGCTTTGAATGAAGCGAAGAAGCTGGGAAGAAACCGTTGCTATATATTTAATGAGGAAACCTACAGAAGATTTCTTAGGAAGAGGGAGATTACCCAGGAACTGAGAGAAGCTGTGAACAATGGCTTCCGAGGCTTTAGGGCTTTTTATCAGCCTGTATTTGCTGAAGATAAAAAGGTGTCTTATGGAGCAGAAGCTTTAATGCGTTTTACTTCTGAAAAATTTGGAATGGTTTCACCGGCAGAGTTTATTCCGATTCTGGAAGAAACAGGACTTATTATTCCTGCTGGCCGATGGATGATGAGGGAGGTTATGGGAAAATGCAGTGAAATCAGGAAAGTAATTCCAGAGTTCAGAGTAAGTATTAATATTTCTCAGGTTCAGGCATCCAAGTCTGATGTGATCCAGGATATCAGTGGGGAAATGAAAAGAGCCGGGCTGCCGTTGGAAGCCTTGATCGTGGAATTGACAGAGAGTGACCTTCTGGAACAAAATATAAATGAGAAGCATTTTCTTACAGAACTAAAGCGGATGGGAATCAGTCTTGCACTGGATGATTTTGGAACCGGATACTCGAATTTCCATTATCTCAGCGAACTGAAACCGGAGATCATTAAGATCGACCGCTCTTTCACTGCCAAAGCAGTTGCAGATAAACAGGAATATTATCTGCTGAATCAGTTTTGTACCATGATCCATAATCTGGATATGAGGATTTGCATTGAAGGCGTGGAAAATGAGCAGGAATGGGCCATGATCCGAAAATTGTACCCGGAATTCACACAGGGATATTTCTGGGGGAAACCTTGTGGGTATGAAGAATTTATAGAGAAATTTACAGAAAACAGATTATGAGAAAGCTGGCATGAATATTTCGGGCTACACTGAGGCTTTTTCATCTGTACAACAGGACTCGCAGACAAGCAAGTGGTGTAGTTATTTCAAACACATTCTGACAGGTAAGAAGAGGGAAAATCAGATGAAGAAAAAATTTTTCAGGTTGTCAGCAACAGGATTGCTTTTTTTTTCAGGGGTTATGGAGATTGGCTGGCGCTTTTTTAACATGGTGGTCTGCTGCAAAAGAGGAGAGCACAAAAAGGAAAGAAAGAAATGGTTTGAATTATCTCATATACGGGATAATCATCCCAGAAACGGATATGCAAAGGAATATGATGAGAGCAGGGCATGGTGCGAGGCTCAGAAGATGCAGGACTGTTATATCCAAAGCGTGGATGGATTAAAACTCCACGGATTCTATCTGCCGGCAGAGCATGCAAAGCGGTTTGTTATCTTAAGCCATGGTTACAGGGGCAGCAGATTTGGTTCCCTGTCATTTATGGCAAAATATCTCCATGAGCATCAATGTAATCTTCTGTTTATGGAACAGCGATGTTGTGGAGAAAGTGAAGGAAAATATATTACCTTTGGAGCAAAGGAAAAATGGGATGTGCAGCGTTGGGCAATTTATGTGTCCGAGAGAAATAAAGAAAAGCTTCCAATCTATCTGTATGGACAGTCTATGGGAGCAGCCGCTGTACTGATGGCATCCGGATACAGGCTTCCGTCAGAGGTGAAAGGGCTGATCGCAGACTGTGGTTTTCAGTCTATGGAAAGACAGATGCGGGATATGGCTGACAACTGGTTCCATCTGCATTATATCCCTTTGCTTTTGAAGGAAATGGACTGTCTGTGCCATTTTGTGGCAGGATTTCGTATGAAAGATGCAGATACCACAGAAGCTATGAAAAGGAATACAAGACCTGTCCTTTTCTTTCATGGAGAGAAGGATACTTATGTGTACCCGAACAATTCATTCCAGAACTATATGCTGTGCAAAGCACCAAAGGAACTGGTCATTGTACAGGGAGCAAGGCATCTGTGCAGTGCCTATGCGGATCCGGAACTGTATCAGCACAAGATGATGGAATTTTTTGATAAGTACGATTAAATGGGCATAAAGAATCCTGACCGGGATTTATCAGACATGGTACATAACAGGGAATATACATTTGAACTGTTATGTTAAATGAATGATAAGTCCCGGTCAATTTTTTGTAAAGTGTTCATTAAGTCCCAGGGGTACTGGTATTTCCCGAGAAGGTATGATATTTTTTGACCTGAAGCATACAATAATGTTTTTTCTATCTCGGATAAAGAGGAATACCGGGATAATGGAGGTTATCTATTATATGAGAAATTATTATCCTTTGACGGCAGCTCAGAAAATGCATCACAACTGGATCATGGATTATGGTACACAGCAGGTATCTGGTGTAAGTGTTGTGGCTTCTGTACAGGCAGAACTGGATTTTGGATTACTGAAGAAATGCATTCAGATGGAAATGGAGCGTTCAGACTGTACCAGAGTCCGTTTTACGAAACCGGATAAAGATGGAAATGTAAAACAGTACATTGAAAAACAGGATCCGCGTGATATTGAACTGAAGGATCTGTCAGGAATGGAAAGCCTGGCAAAGGCAGATGAGCTGATGCAGCAGTGGGCGTATGAAACATTTGACGGAGATAATATCCCGATGTGCGAATTTACCATGCTGAAGCTTCCGGAAGGATACAATGGTTTCTTTTTACATATGGATCACAGACTGATCGATTCCTGTGGGCTTGTAGTTATGATCGGAGATTTGTTCCAGTTATATACGCATTATAAATATGGAACGGCCTGCCCACAGGAACTAGTTGATTTTGAGACGGTTCTGAAAAAAGATCTTGCAAAAGCGGGCAATGAAAAGCGTTTTGCAAAAGATAAAAAATTCTGGGATGACCAGCTGGATGAACTGGGCGAGCCGTTATATTCTGATATTCAGGGACCATCTGTACTGGAGGAAGCAAGAAAGCGTCATGGGGATCCGAAGCTTCGTGCTTCTGATATTGAGATGAACGAGCTGTTTGTTGCAGTAAAGGATTATCATCTGGAACCGTATGCGACACAGAACCTGATGGATTTCTGTATGAATCATCAGCTTTCCATGACAAATCTGCTTCTGCTTGGTATCCGTACTTATCTGTCAAAAGTAAATAACGGACAAGAAGATATTACGATCCAGAATTTTATATCCAGACGTTCTACCCATGATGAATGGACTTCCGGGGGAAGCAGAACTATTATGTTTCCGTGCAGAACAGTGATCTCACCGGAGACAGATTTTCTCTCGGCAGCTTATGAAATCCAGAATATGCAGAATCGAATTTATATGCACAGCAATTACGATCCGGCACTTATCGTGGATGAGATGAGAAAGAGATATCATACACCGGAGCATACCAGCTATGAAAGCTGCTATCTTACCTATCAGCCAATGCCGGTGAAGGTGGAGAATGAAATGCTTGGAACCGTTCGCCAGCATGCCAAATGGTTTGCAAACGGTGCCGCAACCAAAAAAATGTATCTGACTGTATCACACACGGAGGATGGCGGCATGAACTTCTCATATCATTATCAGACTGCTCATCTTGAGGAGCATGACATGGAACTGCTTTATTATTATATGATGCGTATTCTGTTTAAGGGAATTGCAGAGCCGGATATGAGCATCGGCGAAATTATGGAACTGGTTTAACTAAATCAATATCAGGAGGAAATGCAATGAATCAGGAAATGGAATTTAAAAATATCGTAGCACAGTATAGCAAGGTAGCATCGGAAGAAATGAATAATGAAATGAGATTCCGCGAGGATCTGGGTTTCAGTTCTCTGGATTTTATGTCCTTTTTAGGTGAGCTTGAGGATACCTTTGATCTTGAACTTGACGAGAGCGAAGTGCTGAAGATCACAACTCTTGGCGAAGCCTTAAATCTGCTGGAAGAACTTCAGTAATTTTTTTCGAAGCAAAACTTATAAAGATGTCAGGGTCAAGGATATTTTGTACCTGACAGGATATCCATAACTTGAACAGTTCAGAAAATAATGGGGGACAGATATGCTGATCAGAAATATATTAGAAGAAAGTGTACGTAAATTTGATGAAGTAAAAGCAGTAAAATGGCTCAACAAAAAGGAAATTATGAAAAGAAGCTATGGCGAACTGATGGAAAATGTAGTTTCCACCAGAAAAGGTCTTCTTGCAGAAGGCTTTGAGGGCAAACACATTGCACTGATCGGAACCAGTTCTGTAGAGTGGATGGAAAGTTATCTGGGAATCATTACAGGATGTACCACAGCAGTACCGCTGGATGCAGCACTTCCCTGTGAGGATCTGATCGATCTGCTTAACCGTTCCGATTCCGTAGCTCTTTTCTTAAGTCCGAAGCTTAAACCATATCTGGATGCATTTCTTGAAAACTGCCCGAAACTTCAGAAGGTGTGGATGCTTCAGGAAGAGGTAGAAGATGCACCGGCAAAGGTATATGGTATTGGTGAACTTCGAAATGCAGGAAAGAGCGCATCAGCAGATTCTGTCTGCCCGGATGCAGAGGATATTGCGACCATCATTTTCACTTCCGGAACAACAGGAAAGAGCAAGGGTGTTATGCTGACACAGAATAATCTGGCCTCCAATGTTGAGGCAGTAAAGATTACGGCAGAACCGGGAACTGCCGTGCTCAGTGTGCTTCCAATCCATCACGCATTCTGCCTGGTTATGGACTGGCTGAAGGGATTCTCTCTGGGTGCAACTCTTTGCATCAATGATTCCCTGCTCCATATGGTAAGGAATATGAGTATTTTCAAACCGGAGATTATGCTTATGGTTCCAATGATGATCGAAACTATTTATAAGAGACTGGTTGCCGCTGATCCGTCAATCCCGAAGGCAGTTCTGGCAGAAAAGGTATTCGGTGGAAAATTGCGTATTATCTTTACAGGCGGTGCACATCTGGATCCATATTATATTGACCGTTTTGCAGAATATGGCGTCGAAGTACTGGAAGGCTATGGAATGTCAGAATGTTCCCCTGTTATCAGCAACAATACACCGGAAAATCATAAAAAGGGTTCTATTGGAAAACCACTTGAAAATGCAGAAATCAGATTCGAAAACGGTGAGATTCTGGTAAAGGGAAGCAGTGTTATGAAGGGATATTATCAGATGCCTGATGAGACAGCAGAGACTTTAAAGGATGGCTGGCTACATACCGGTGACAAGGGATATATGGATGAAGACGGTTATCTGTTTATCAATGGACGTGTGAAGAACCTGATCATCCTGTCCAACGGTGAAAATGTATCTCCGGAGGAGATTGAGAATAAGCTGGCTCTGAATCCGCTGATAGGAGAAGTGATCGTCACAGGTGAGGACAATGGACTGACCGCCCGCATCTATCCGGAGCAGGCTGTTGTGGAAGCGAAAGCATTGGATGCAGAGGCAATTCAGGCACAGCTTCAGGCATTTCTGGATGAATATAACAGAAATCAGCCCACCTATCGCCGCATTACAGGATTGGTTGTCCGCAAAAATCCGTTTATCCGCAACACAACAAAAAAGATCAGGAGACAGGATGTTCTGATTGATGAGCCTCTGGAATAAGACAGAGGCTTAAGATAAAAGTGGAAGCATACCGGATAAAAAAACCTCAGACAGAATATCAGCGATCACTTCCGGTGCCAGATTAAAATTATCCCGGCTCCATTTGTGGAGAACGCCGATGGTACTGCCGATGGCGCAGGTGATCACATAGGAAACTTCTTCCTTTGTATGCCTGTCAGGCCTGGAATTAGATGTAGTTTCTGTAACATAATGATGGAGCATAGTCAGCATTTTTTCAAACAGATCATTGCCATGAGGCGTGCTCAAAAGACCGGACAGAAAAGGATTTTCCATGGTGTACCGGCACAGAGTCAGAAAATAGGAACTGCAGATATCCCGGTCATTTTTTGGCTGGAAATTTTCCATCATGGAAAAAACATCATGAATAGTTTTATCCTCAACTGCAGAGATCAGTGAAGGGATGTCCTGATAGTGATTATAAAAGGTACTTCTGGCAATACCAGCTGTTTTAGTGATGTCGGATACAGTAATCCTGTCAGGCTTCTTTTCTTTTAACAATTTGAAAAAAGCACCTAAAATGGCCTCGTCAGCCACAGAATATCTTTCATCGGGAATTATATTTTGCATAGTTGTTTCCCCCGGGAGTCTGTAAGTAATACATAAAGTATATCACAAATCTGACGATACATCAGGTGCTTTTTCTTTTTTTTGATAAATTTTCAATAATATATAAAGAATAGGTAAAGGCTTGATTTATGAAAGAGTAAATGATAGAATAATATTGGATAAAATATTATCTGATTTTAATGAAATAGCGAAATTTTGGATAAAATAATATCCATAAAACAATAAAAAGCAAGGAGGGAAAATGGAGCAGTTTGTATGGGAAACAGCAGAGGAACTGGATCAGAAGCTTGCACAAAGGGTGCGTAATATCAGAAAACGACGCTCTATTTCTCAGGAAAAATTATCTTCCATGAGCGGAGTAAGCTATGGTTCAATTAAGAGATTCGAAACTACCGGACAGATATCATTGATATCACTGACAAAGATTGCCATGGCTTTGGATATTGCAGATGAGCTTAGAAATATTTTTACGCATGTTCCATATAAAGATATTCAGGAGGTCATAAATGAGGGAAGGTAATGCATTACAGGTATTTTATGATGAAAAACTTGTAGGAACACTGGCTATGACAGCTGACCATAAAGCTGCGTTTCAATATAGTGAAGAATGGATTGAAAATGGTTTTCCGATCAGTCCGTTTTCACTTCCCCTTAAAAAGCAGGTTTTTGTACCGACAAAAGATTATTTTGACGGATTATTTGGAGTATTTGCAGATAGTTTGCCGGATAATTGGGGGAGATTGTTGTTGGATCGTCTGCTACGTGCACATAAGCAGAATCCAGACAAATTAACAGTGCTGGATCGGCTGGCAATTGTTGGAAAGTCAGGGATGGGAGCACTTACCTATTATCCAGAGAAAAAAATAGATGAACAATATGGAGATGTGGATCTGGATGAACTTGCGGAGCAGTGCCGGAAAATACTAAATACGGAATACTCCGATAGATTGGATGAATTATATCGTCTCGGTGGTACAAGTGGTGGAGCCAGCCCAAAAATTATGACTACAGTGAATGGAGAGGAATGGATTATTAAATTTCCTGCACATGTGGATGGAGAAAATGCAGGGAAGATGGAATATGATTATTCATGCTGCGCAAAAAAATGTGGTATTATAATGAGTGAAACCAGACTGTTTCCATCTGAGAACTGTGAGGGATATTTTGGGATTAAGCGGTTTGACAGGATATCAGATAAAAATGGAACAAAGAGAATTCATATGCTGACAGCTGCTGCGTTGCTGGAGTTGAATTTTGAGCAGCCAAGCCTGGATTATCACAGTCTGATGAAACTGACAAAAATATTAACCAGAGATAATGAGAAAGATATGAGAGAGATGTTTCGCAGGATGTGTTTTAATGTTTTTGCACATAACAGAGATGATCATTCAAAGAATTTCACCTATTTATATGATGATGAAAAAGACAGATGGAGCCTGAGTCCGGCATATGATCTTACTTACAGTAACACATACTATGGAGAGCATACTACAACAGTTGACGGAAATGGACGTAATCCAGGCAGAAAAGAACTCCTGACTGTGGGAATTGCGGCAGGAATGAAAAAAGAGGTATGTATAGAAAGTATGGATATGGTAGAAAAATGTGTGAAAAATATGCTGGGAAGATATCTTTAAAGAAATCGACATGTGGAATAATTTGTTACTTGGAGGACAAAAAATGACTATTAGAAAAGCAGAAGAAAAAGACATTCTAAGAATAATTGAACTGTTGGGACAGGTATTGCAGATCCATGCAGATATAAGACCTGATATTTTTATTCCCGGTACCACAAAATATACTGTAAGCCAATTGACAGAGCTATTAGGAAAAGAAGAAAAACCCATATATGTAGCAGTGAACGAGGAAGATGTTTGTGTAGGATATGCATTTTGCCAATTACAGGAACAGCCTTTTTCAACTAATATGGTACCGTTTAAGTCTTTTTTTATAGATGATCTATGTGTTGATCAGCAGGCACGAGGACAGCATATCGGCGAGAGGTTGTTTGAATATGTAAAAAATGAAGCAAAGCGAATGGGCTGTTATGAAGTGACACTGAATGTATGGGCAGGAAATACTTCAGCCGAAAAGTTCTATGAAAAAATGGGTATGAAAACAAAAGAAAGGCAGATGGAATATATCCTGGAACATTGATGCGTTGTATGGCATATTTGAGAAGTCTATCTGCGAATTTACAGAGATATCCGATGGATGAATCCGATCAGTCAAACAGTAAATATTAAAAGAAAATGCAAATCAGGCACAAGTTATATTTCGGAAACTTGTGCCTGATTTTTACAGTGTTATTTGGGAATTACAGGTGCTTTTGTCCGATATTTTTAGCATTGATATAATTTATGATCATGTCTGCTGCATCGGAAATATCAAGTTTGCCTGTATCAATAGACAGCTGATACTGGCTGGCGTCTTCCCATTCTTTGCCTGTGCAGAATTTGTGGAAAGATGCTCTTTTCTCATCCACTTCCTTTATCAGCTTTGCAGCTTTTTTCTCATTAATACCGTCCCGTTCCATTACACGTTTGATACGGCAGTCTTTATCTGCGTGAAGAAAAACAGTAGTTGCCTCAGGATCATTTGCATAGATCGCTCCTGAACAGCGTCCGATGATTACGGCAGATTTTTGCTGCGTAAGTTCACGTATAAGTTCAAAAGATTTTTCCATCGGATTGCTTTCTCCGTAGCTTACAGCAATGCTGTAGAGCAGGCTGTTTACTGCCTTTTCCTGGAAAAATTCTTTGTTTTCGTCAAGCTTTCCAAGTTTTTTGGCCTCTTCTTCCAGTTTCTTTCTGTCATAGAGTTCCAGTCCAAGTCTGGAAGCCAGTTCTTTTCCTATTTCATGTCCGCCGCTTCCGCACTGTCTTGCTATTGTAATAATCATATCCCATGCCTCCTGTGCAATGATGTCGCATTTATTTACTGTCAAAATACTTTTTCGGAATTATTATACTCAAAAAAAATCGAAATGTATATGCCAAAATCTACTATAAATTGCCTTCACAAATCCTGATATTCTGGTACTTATGGCAAATTGGTCTGACAAATATTTACTTAATAGAAACATTAGACAAATACTTTATATTGAGATATGATGAGAATTGTAGGAGCTGCTTTGCAGCGGAGTATTTGAAGCAGCTACGATCCATTATGTTGTTGCAAAAATATTCGGACCACTTTTGTTTGGAAGAGGATGGTGCGGATATGCCTGTTGGACAGCTATGGTGTTGGACTTTTTACCATATAAAAAGCCTCAGGCTGCAAGAAAAAAGATAGGTTTCATCCGGTATATTACATTTGCATTTTCGTTCTCTTTCGTGGTGCTACTTTTTCTGAATCACGTAGAGAATATGGAGAAAATCATGTTTATAGCTTTTATCGTGGGGAATATTCTGTATTATATTGTGGGGATTATTCTGGCATTCCTATTCAAAGATAACAGAGCGTTCTGTAAGTATATTTGTCCTGTCGCGATCTTTCTGAAACCTATGAGTTATTTCTCTGTAGTCAGGGTTAAGTGTGACAAAGAGAAGTGTATTTCATGTGGAAAATGTAAAAAAGTTTGCCAAATGAATATAGATCCAGTTGAGAATTGCAATCATCTGGAGTGTATCAGATGTGGACGATGCAAAAATGCTTGTCCAGTGGATGTAATTAGTTAATAGAGAGGAGTGGTTAGAAAAGTGATAAAAAATGCTATAGCATATATTACAAGAAAGAGAAATAGAACTTTAA
>ENA-ORMJ01001906-ORMJ01001906.1-human-gut-metagenome-genome-assembly--contig:-NODE-1906-length-11420-cov-3.267752_pt1 | contig 11420 bp, 6 predicted proteins | sample MGYA00242100_ERZ508989 | MGnify/ENA primary metagenome ERZ508989 (study PRJEB26280, sample SAMEA2531403) | human gut metagenome | biome: human gut; feature: human-associated habitat; material: faeces...
AAAAAATATATTAAAACAGCCGACACTATTATAGAAAACCTGATGTTATCGTATAAATCGCAGGAAAAGAAAAATGGAGGATTTATATTGTTGCATAGTACTGGTGGAAAAGGAATGGAAGTTGATGTCCCATTGGTTTATGCAGATTATTATTTTTTGGAGGCTTTGTTAAAAAAAAGAATTTAGTTAGGTAATTGGCAGAGCACATTCGTATATAAAGAAAAAACATGATTTGTTATAATGCATTCTCACAAGAAATTTAATAATCTAAAACTATTGATATGAAAATAAAATTTTTATTGAGTGGAGTAGCATTGGCTTTGTTTGCTGCTTGTTCAACTGCTGACTTTAACGTTGATGATACATTAAAATATTGTGATACACAAGTACACAAAACTTTGAATGAACTGAAAAGTCCTGACGGTAAAATTGATTATACTATGATGCCAAAAAACGTATTGAATGGCGAGTCAAAATGGAACCTTAAAAAAGTTGCAAAAGATGAATGGACTGTAGGATTCTGGTCAGGTGTTTTGTGGTATGACTATGAGGCTACAAAAGACGAGACTATAAGAAAAGAAGCAGAAAAATTTACCGAATCTTTGAAATTCCTGTCGGAAATTCCAGCTTATGATCATGATTTGGGCTTCTTGGTATTTTGTAGTTATGGAAATGGTTATAGACTGACTGCAAACGAGGAATATAAGAAAGTGATTTTGGCCACTGCCGATACTCTGGCTACACTGTATGATCCTATTGTTGGTACAATAATGTCATGGCCACGTCATAAGAGAGAGTTTGGAGGACATAATACAATCATGGATAATATGATAAATCTTGAAATGTTATTCTGGGCATCGAAGAATGGTGGTGGAGAAAATTTGTATGATATAGCAGTTTCACATGCAGATAAAACTATGGCCAACCAGTTTAGAGAGGATTTTTCTTCATATCATGTGGCGATTTATGATACAATTTCTGGCGAATGTATAAAGAAAAAAACTCATCAAGGATATGCTGACAATTCTATGTGGGCACGTGGACAGGCATGGGCCATTTATGGATATAGTATGGTATATAGAGAGACAAAAAATCCAAAATATCTTGATTTTGCAGAAAAAGTTACTAAAGTGTATTTAGACAGATTACCAGAGGATTATATTCCATTTTGGGATTTTGATGCTCCAAATATACCCAATGCTCCTAAGGATGCTTCTGCTGCTTGTATTGTAGCGTCAGCGTTGTTGGAAATGTCAACTTATTATCCTAAAAATGACAATTTAGGTAAGTTATATAAAAATATGGCAGAGAAGATGCTAATATCTTTAAGCTCTGAAAAATATCAGAGTAGGGATAATAATCCTTCTTTACTTATGCACTCTACGGGTCATTGCCCGAAAAACTCGGAAGTGGACGCCTCAATAATATATGCTGATTACTATTACATGGAAGCATTGTTGAGACTGAAAAAACTGAACGAAGGAAAATCTATTTATTGATTATTTTAGTTTTATAAGTAAAAGAATATCATATAATGAGGTTTTGTATTTGCGGAATTTCATTATATGATATATCGTTAACCGACTATTTATACCAGTAATAAGATGGTAAACCTTGGAATACTATTTTATTATTGTTTCTACTTTGTTACTTCTATCCTATATAACTTTGATAAATAATAAAAATAAAATATATGGGTAAATTGCCTTTAAAATCTATATTGTATCTGTTCCTAATATTTGTGAATTATGGAAATCTTACAGGAAATACGGCGATAAAAGAAGACTATGATATATATTTATTGATAGGTCAGTCCAATATGGCTGGTAGAGGTTATATGCTTGAAGCTGATACTTTGAATTTCATTGATGGAGTCTGGTTGCTGAACAGTGACGGAGTCCCGGAAAAAGCAAAATCGCCATTCAATAAGTATTCTTCAATTCGTAAAGAACTTAAAATGCAGAATATAGGTCCTGGGGAGTCTTTTTCAAAAGAGATACACCGAAGGACAAAAAAGAAAATCCTGTTAGTGGTAAACGCAAGAGGAGGAAGTAGTATTAAGTCTTGGTTACCCAGTGCGAAGGACGGATATTTTGATGAGGCAGTCAGACGTACTAAACAGGCTTTAGACTATGGGACACTGAAAGCTGTATTGTGGCATCAAGGTGAATCAAATAGCGGGAATCCTTCCAACTATTTGAACGACTTGAAATTAATGGTGGAAGAACTTCGGAAAAGATTGAATGTCCCAAATGTCCCTTTTGTTGCCGGCGAGATAGCTCCATGGCATCCCAATCGCAATAAGTTTAATACGGTTATACACAATATTAAGGATAGTATATATAATAGCGATTGGGTTTCCAGCGAGGGATGTGCGCCAAGAACAGACTTTAAAGATCCGCATTTTAGCAGGGATGGTCAGATGTTGTTGGGTTTCCGATATGCTGAAAAAAATATATGAATTAGTGTATGGCGTGGATTCTGCCAAATAGTTCTGATGAATTGTATGTTTAAGTAGATGTTGAAATTTAGTTTGTATCAAAATTTTACTGTATCTTTGTGCGAACACATAAAGACCCACAGCTATCGCAAAAATCAAAGTTATAGAACTGACAGACCAGCAACGTCTGCAACTGGAAGATGGCTTTCGCCACGGCAAGAGCCATGCGTACCGTATGCGCTGTCGCGCAGTACTTCTGAAATCCACCGGTTTGACCTCGGAACAGATTGGAGAACAGACCGAAATGACCCATATATCAGTCAATTCCTGGGTGAAACGTTTCGAGGCAGAAGGCATCCAAGGCCTGGAGACCCGTCCGGGTCGAGGTCGGAAGCCAATCATGGACTGCTCGGACGAAGAAGCGGTACGCAAAGCCATAGAGAACGACAGGCAGAGCGTGAAGAAAGCGAAAGAGGCATGGCAGCAAGCTTCGGGAAAAGAAGCTTCCGAGAGTACCTTCAGAGCTTTTTTATCCACCTTGGCGCGGGATATAGACGTATAAGGAAACGTCCCAAGGGGAAACCCTCACCGCAGCTCTATGCGTATAGACCGAGAAGCTGCAAGAACTCGAACAACAGGAAAGAGACGGTCTCATCGACCTCTATTATGGAGATGAAAGCCACATCTGCACCGAGGGGATATGTGCCATACGGATGGCAGTTCCGCGGCGAGAATGTCTATATCCCTTCCGAAAGGGGATTGAGGCTCAACATTTTCGGCATGATAGACCGCAATAATCGGTATGAGGGATTCTCTACTACCGAGAATATGACGGCAGATAAAGTTGTAGACTTCTTTGACCGGCTTTCGCTTCGTATCCGCAAGAATACTTTTGTTGTCCTTGACAATGCGAGTGTCCACAGATGCAAGCTCATGCGGGAACTTCGTCCGATATGGGAGAAGCGCGGCCTGTTTCTCTTTTTCCTGCCACCATATAGTCCTCATCTGAATATCGCCGAGACGCTCTGGCGAATCCTCAAGGGCAAATGGCTCAAACCTGCGGATTATTGCTCCACAGATTCCCTGATTTATGCAACCAACCGAGCGCTGGCCGCTCTTGGATCCGAACTCAATATCAATTTTGCCCATGCGGATTAATATAAATTAATTCTTACGACTTACTTAATATTAAAAATTAGAGAATATGGATAATGTCCTTTTTGATGATAGTTAGTGTCGGATTTTTATAGTAATGGGTTTGTAGAATGGTAGAACTTTTATTTGTTTTCCCTTTAATTAAAGAATTAAATAAATTCTGTTCATTGATCAGAGAATTCTAATTTGAAATTTAAAATATGAAAACACAAAGAAACAATTTGCTATTTTTAAGTAAATATATTGTAAGTATAGTATTACTTATCAATATATCAATTGCTAATGTTTTTGCTCAAAACAATGTTACTAAAGGGCTTGTTTTAGATTCGTCCGGAATGCCTCTTATAGGAGCTACCGTAGTTCTTCAAGGTAATAGTACGATAGGAACTATAACAGACATGGATGGTAAATTTGTATTAAATGCCGATAAAGGAAATCTTGAAGTGTCGTATGTGGGCTATGTGACTAAAACAGTTGCAATAACTGCCGGCGAAATGAAGATTGTTTTGACGGAAGATTCTGAAACACTTGAGGAAGTTGTAGTTGTGGGTTATGGTAAACAGAAAAAGAGTGACGTTACGGGTTCTATCGTTTCCTTTGATGTCAAGGCTCTTTCTGAGCGTCCACAGACTCAACTGTTACAGGCTTTACAGGGTGTAATACCGGGATTGTCCGTAACATCATCATCTTCTTCGGCAGAAGAAAATGCTTCCTTGCTGATTAGAGGTAAAAACTCAATTACAGCCGATAACTCGCCTTTGGTCATTGTTGATGGTGTCCCAAGCAGTATGGATATGGTAAATCCTAACGATGTACAGTCGTTGGAAGTTTTGAAAGATGCTTCGTCAACTGCTATTTACGGTTCCAGAGGTGCTAATGGTGTAATATTGGTGACAACTAAGAAGGGTAGTTCCGGCAAAATAAAAATATCTTATGACGGATATTACAGTTGGGATCAGGTTGCCCATCTTCCAGATATGGAAAATGCTGCGGATTATTGGAATCATATGTGGGAAAGAAATATAACCAATAGTTTGATGCAGCCTACTAGCGTTCAGACTGTGAGAGAAAGAATTGAGGAAATCTTTAAAGGTGATGATACAGATAACACTTATCTGCAAGCTTTCATGCAAGGTTATCCTGGAAAAACATGGAACGACTTTTCTTCTGAAATTCTTTCTAAATATCCCGAACATGTTCATGATTATGCAACTCTGCAACAGATAGCTAATGATTTTGCTTATCCTGCAAACGGTCGTAATACGGATTGGATTGATTTAGTTACTCGTACGGGACATAAGCATAACCAAAGTCTGTCTTTGTCCGGTGGTAATGAAAAAATAAAGTTCTTTGTATCCGGAAACTTTACGGATAATAAGGGTATTGCCAAGGGTGATGATTATCAGCGTATGTCTTTCAGAGCAAATATTGATTTTGAATTGTTCAAGGGAATTCATTACGGAACAAATACTCAGCTTTTGTTTACTGACACAAGCGGTACATCTGCTTCATGGGGAGGTGAGCAGGGAGCATTCCTACAGTCTCCTTTATATAATGCTTATAATGAAGATGGCTCATTGGATATATACCCCGCCGATGAACTTCCTTCTGTAACAAATCCTTTGGAGGCTCTTCTTTATAAAGATGTAGATAAAAAGACAACGATAATTACTAATCATTATTTTGATATCGATATTCCTAAAATAGAAGGATTGCATTATAAACTGAATTTCGGATTTGATTCTTCAAGTGCATATAACAAGAATTATAAAGGACGTAATACTTCGGTCGGAGCAAAACAGGATGGTATTCTGAGCCTTAAGGATTCTTTCTCAAAGAATTGGTTGTTGGAGAATATTTTGAGCTATAATAGACAGTTTGGTGTACATGATATTTTCTTGACAGCATTGTATAGTGCCCAAGAGGCATGGGCTGAGTCTAATTCAATAAACGGACACGGCTTTGAGAATGACGTGATGGGATATTATCAGGCTTCAAAGGCTGAAGTCCTGACGGCTTCTTCCTCTCACACAAAAAGCAGACATATATCTCAAATGTTCAGAGCAAACTATGGATATGATAATAGGTATTTGTTTACAGCTACAATACGCCGTGATGGATATTCAGCTTTCGGAAAGAGTACGAAATTTGGTTTATTTCCATCAATTGCATTAGGTTGGAATATCATGAATGAAAAATTCATGAAGGATTTTACCAAGGTAAATAATCTTAAATTGAGGTTGTCTTATGGTAAGAATGGTAATGAGGCTATCAAACCGTTTGCAACTCTGCCTGGAATGTCTTCGTTGAATTATATAAACTGGGAAGGAAAACAATTATTTGGATATTATCCGTCAACTCTTGGAAACGACGTTTTGGGTTGGGAGACTACCAAGTCATATAACGTAGGTTTGGATTTTGGTTTCTTAAATAATAGAATCACAGGTTCTATTGATGCTTATCAGTCGTGGACTAGTGATTTGTTGTTGAATGAGTCTATATCACCATTGAACGGTACTACTCAAATATTGAGAAACATAGGAAAAACTAAGAATAAGGGTGTTGAATTCCAGATATCTTCTGTAAACATAAATTCTAAAGATTTTTATTGGAAGACCGACTTTAACGTTTCTAGATATAAATCTGTTATTTCAAATGTCGGCCTTAAAGATGCGGAAGGTAATTATATAGACGACGTTGCCAGTGAATGGTTTATAGGTCATCCTGTAGATGTATATTTTGACTATAAATTGGATAGGGTATTGCAGAAAAGTGATTTTATAACCGATGATGCCGGTAATTATGTTCTGGACGAGAACAATGCATACCAGTTGAAGGAAGAAGTGTTAAATGACGGTATCGTTTTATTCGGGTCACCTTATCCCGGACAGGCTTTGATTAAGGATATTGATGGAGATGGTAGAATCGGTGGTAGTGAGGATAAAGAAATTATCGGTAATACAACTCCTGAATGTATGGCTGGTATGGTTAATACATTTAAGTATAAAAACTTTACATTAAGTTTCTTCCTGAATGGTGTGTTTGGAGTTACAAAACGCAGCGACTTGCATAATCCTAAAAATAGTGCTTTCAGGCGTAAACTGAATGTAGAATATTGGACACCGGATAATGCTACAAACGACATATATGGTATCAATTACGGTTCTCCATATAAGCCTTTGTATTATTATGATAAAGTAAATTATGTGAGACTTCAAGATATTACTTTCTCTTATGACCTGCCAAGTAAATTCTTGTCAAAGATAGCTTTCTCTGATGCGACAGTATATTTGAACATAAAGAATCTGCATACTTTCACAAATTGGATAGGGCTTGATCCTGAATATGATTCACAGAACAATATTCCTAGAGTGAGAAGTTTTGTATTAGGTTTACGTTTTTCTTTATAAAAATAAAAAATGAGTATTGATATGAAATTACATATAACTTTTTTAGTAGCAGGTGTACTTTGTCTTTCATCTTGTAATGAATCAAAATTTTTGCATGAAGACCCACCAACTATAATTTATCCTGATAATCTATATAATTCGTATTCAGGTTTTGTTTCGGGAATGAATGCCGTTTATGCAAATATGCGTAAATTATATATGTCTGGTGATGGCGCACGTACGCATGACCAGCTTTGGACACAAAATACGGATAATGTATCTACCAGAACTCATGACATAAATCAGTTCAGAGGAATCTCAAGCGGTTGGGCAGAAGTGTCTTTCGCATTTGAATGGCTGTATGAAATAGTTAACTCAACAAATCTTATAATATCCTGTGCAGAGAATAATCCAGTTGACTGGCAAGGAAATGATGAGGCTGAAAAGCTGACTAATAAGAATAATATATTGGGGCAGGCATATACGGCACGAGCATGGGCATACCGTCTTTTGATGTATGCATTTGGACCTGTGCCGTTGAATACCAAAGTCATAAACGGTGGCAATTATAGTAATGCATGGGAAAGAGCTCCTATTGAAGACATAAAGATTCAAATGGAAGCAGATTTGAAGAAAGGTGTAGAATTGTTGGATTTGTCGGGAGATGACCAGTGTAGGATTAACGGTGCCTTTGCGAGACATTTCTTAGGCGAACTATATTTGTCTATGGGAAATTTCAAAGAAGCGGAATCTACATTAAGACCTCTATGCGAATCTTCTTATTATAGTCTGGTTAAGCAAAGATTTGGTAGGAAAAAGGATAATCCTGATGGAAACTATTTTATAGATATGTTCAGAAATCCTTACCGCAAAGACGGAAATACGGAGTCAATTTTCATTTTTGCAAATGGATTGAATGTTCCGGGTGCCCAAAAGTTGAATTTGATGAATGCTTATATTGGTGAATATCACACATACAAGAGAATGGGCAAGACTATTTATTGGTGGGATAAGTTCGGAGGACAGGCTAGGTGCAGATATCATAATACCCCCTATGCGATGAGCAACGAGGATGATTATAACTTGTATTACAGAAACAAAGATATAATAGGCGATCCTAATAATCCTCAACAGATAAATAAATGGTTGTGGAAAAATGAAGATGGTAGAGATAACTTTTTGTACGAAAATAAAGATATCAGGGGACAGCATACGTCAATAAGACGTTTTTATGTTGATGATTGGAATGGCGATGGCGATGTGACTGCTCCGTGTGCTTATCCGCTTGATAAGGCCGTTCAGGATAATTCGGATGATATGTTCGATGAAAAAGATGCAAATGGTAAATTTATTGGTGATACATGTTATACGTTCTTTACATTTGAAGCTAGTCCGGAAGGTTCTGTACAATGGCATGACAAACATACGTATGTATATTCTCGTAAATGGGAAGTAGAACAAGGAATTACAGCTTATGATTTGACAAAGCAGGAAGATTGGCATACTGTCGTTCATCTGAGATTGGCAGATTCATATCTTTTGTTTGCAGAGGCATTGTTTATGCAGGGTAAAGAGGAAGCTGTTACGTGGATTAATAAAGTACGTTCCAGAGCTGGTGCTTCTGAAGTAAGTTTTGGTGATTTGTCTATTGATTTTATCTTGGATGAGCGTTCTCGCGAATTGGTTGATGAAGAACTAAGAAAAATAACTTTATTGAGAACTGGAAAATACCTTGAGAGAACCAAAAAGTATAATCCTTTGTCAATGGGATATGTTAAAGATTTCCATAAGTTGGCTCCAATCCCGTCAAGTGTAATTGATTCAAATAAGGACAAGCCTATGGATCAGAATCTCGGTTTCGGTGGTAATACTACTTGTGATTTTACACCTAATGGTTATCAAGATGAATAACAATTGTTGGTTAAATAGCATGGACTTGTTTTATAGTCCATGTTATTTATTTTAAAGTATCATGGATTTGTAAAGATATCCGTTTGAGTATCTTATATTAAAAACCTAGTTCAACAATATTAATACTGAATAGAATTTTAATATCCTATATTTATTTTGAGTTTAAACTTTTTTAGAATATTTTAGTTTACTTGAAGTTTTGAAATAGCTAGACCGGATGATTAACAAGGCTTTTTATTGACTTGTAATATATATGTTGGGCTTGCTGAACTTAAAGTAGTTGAATTTAATTGAGTCTGAAATAGATTGAAAATCTTATAGCGTATGAGAGCTTTGTTTATAATTTTTCTGACTTTATTTGCTTGTAATATTTCCTGGGGGCAATATGAAGAGAGGAATATACTCCAAAATGAGATTAAGGAAAAAGATATTATTGAATTATACAATAGAATACCTGATTATAAGAAGTACAAGAAAGAGTTTGTAAATGCTGTAGTTGAAAAACTGCCATCATCAATAAAAGATTCTATAATATCTTTGGCAGAAAAGAATTTAACATATCAATGGCCGCAATTATATGCAACTAACTATGCAGAGTTCTCCAAGAACGGTAACAGAAGCAGGTATCATGGCATGGCCTCAAAACGACGTAGTATGGTAAGTTTGTTTGCGCAGGCAGAACTTTACGAAGGTAAAGGACGTTTTCTGGAGCAACTTATCAACGGTGTATGGTTACTTTGTGAACAGACTACATGGTGTAATCCGGCTGATAATTCCAAATTATGTAAAGAATATGGTTTGCAGTATCCTTATGAAAAAACTGTAGACTTAAGAGTAGCAGAAACATCCGGTTTATTATCCTGGATTATGTTGATGTTTGAAGATGAATTTGATAATTACTCAAAATCTATTGTTCCGAGAATAAAATATGAGATAAATACAAGGTTTATAGAACCAAATATTTATCAAGAATTTAATAGAATGGGGTTGGATAAGGGGCCGACTAATAACTGGAACGTGCTGATAAATAAGCAGTGGATAATCTCAATGATATTTAATGATTTATCAAAAGATACTTTTGATAAATCAATGAAAAGGTTTCTGGCAAGTTTAGATAACCATTTGAATTGGTATCCTAACGATGGAGGATGTGAAGAGGGACCTGGATATTGGGGAGCTTCTGCCGGAACTTTGATTGATTTGTTGGAGTTTCTTTTTGATATTTTTCCTGACAGGCTTAATACAATTACTAATAGTAGTCAATTTATGAATATGGCAACATTTATATATAAAGCGCATATATCAAAGAACTGTTTCGTGAATTTCGCTGATGCAAGACCTTACCAGACTCCGTCGGTTTCAGCCATTTACAGATGGGGGAAAATACTTGATAATGAAAGACTGAAATCTTTTGCTTCTTACTTTTACATTAATTCACATAAGAAAGTAGCGCTATATAATGGTTTGTTGCCACCATTTGTTTTTGATTATTCAATTAAGGAGGAATTGGAGACAGTAAAACCGGCCGAGGTATTGTCGGAGTATTCTTATTATCCGTCTATTAATGTAATGTATGCCAGAAACAGTGAAGGTGAGGCGGACGGATTGTTTTTGGGAGTAAAAGGTGGACATAATAAGGAAAGTCATAATCATAACGATGTTGGTAATTTTGTTGTATATGTTGATGGTAAACCAGCTATAGTAGATATAGGAAGTCCAATATATTCAGGACAATCAACAGGACCGAATCGCTATTTCTTTTGGCTTAACCAGTCGGCTTGGCATAATACCCCAACTATAAATGGATGTATGCAGGTTCATGGTCGCGAATATAGGGCTAAAGACGTAATGTCAAATAATAGTAGAGGAAGGAAATATATTGAAATGGATATTTCCGAGGCATATCCGGATAGTGCGTATGTTGATTCCTGGAAACGTCATTTGTCTCTTGAACGAAAGAGTGTCGTATTAGAAGATGATTACTCGCTTAGTAAAGTATTGGTTCCTCTGGAATGGAATTTTATGACTACGATGGATATTGAGTATGTCTCAAAAGGGAAATTATTGTTGAAATCAATAGATGAGAGGTATAAGGATGAACCTTATAAGTTATTGATTAAGTTTGACGAGGACTTGTTGTCTTATGTTGTTGACAAAAAGGCAATTGATGACGATAATGCATTGTATTCAAACTGGAAAACGAAATACATGAAGAGGATTAGATTTATTTCTAAGTACAGTAATAAAATCGGTAAGGTAAAGTTTATTTTCTCTAAAAAGTAAAAGCTTTTGATTATGTCACGAATATTATTGATTATATATTTTTTTGTATTGAATATAGGTTTGATACATGCTCAAATCGCAATAATATATGGAGATAAGGTCTTTGAAGTAGAAATGAATGCAATAAATGATTTTAAGGTTGATTTAGAACGTTCTAGATTTGAGGATGTGATTCTTCTACCTTATTCAAATAATATAGATAAATCGTCCTATAATCATATATTTTATATTGGAACGAAACA
>ENA-ORMJ01001912-ORMJ01001912.1-human-gut-metagenome-genome-assembly--contig:-NODE-1912-length-11394-cov-3.057060_pt1 | contig 11394 bp, 7 predicted proteins | sample MGYA00242100_ERZ508989 | MGnify/ENA primary metagenome ERZ508989 (study PRJEB26280, sample SAMEA2531403) | human gut metagenome | biome: human gut; feature: human-associated habitat; material: faeces...
CCCTGCCAGTCCAGCGCATGCTTCGCCCACCTCGTCGTCCGTTATCTGTCCGTAGTATTCGTAAATGCGGTCCAATGAGACGTCTGTGTACTCGATACCCCAGCGGCGTTTGGCAAGCAGATAATCCACATTGCTGGCAACGAGCCAGCTGGACGGAGTGCCCATTACGCCGATGCGCATGCCGAAAAGGCTGCGTTGTGCCACGAAATTGCTGTGCAGGACAAAAATACGCTTGATGGTCTCGGGGAGCTCTCCGTGAAGAATCTCGCTTTTCATTCCCCGGCCGCGCAGCCAGGAAGATATTTCGAGAGCGGCGGCCAGTGAGTTCTGCATGCCGTCTGCCAAGAGGATGGCGGGGCGGGGAAGGGATTCGAAATGCTGGATTACCAGCCGTTCCACACCTCCGGTGGCAATGAATATAATACTGAAGTCATCGGGTGATAACTTGTCTATGTCTTTGTAATCAATGAAGTTGACGGTAAAGTATTTTTCCAATTCAGTCAATATCACTTCGTGGGAGCTACGGACTGATGCTTGTTTATGCAGTATGGAAGCAAAAGTTATAAGGTTGATGACCATGGTGTTATTTACTATTTGACTATTTACTATTTACAATTGATTCTACTTGGCTCGTTTGCTTTTTCAAAGATACAAGTTTCTGTTTACATATCATAGAGTTTTTACGATAGATAAGTTTTTTAAAGTTTTTATGGTCTTGCCTTCCTTTTGGTTTCAAATAATTCGCTACATTTGCAACTTTAATGATAAAGTGATAGCAATATCACTTATAAATAGTCTATTAAATAGTAAATTGTAAATTGTCAAATAGTAAATAACCTCATGCCAACAATATCTATTCGCGGAATGGAGATGCCCGCATCTCCTATCAGAAAACTGGCTCCTTTGGCAGATGCTGCCAAGCAGAGGGGCATACATGTATTCCACCTGAACATCGGACAACCCGACCTGCCTACTCCGGAAGTCGCGATTGAAGCGATACGGAACATCGACCGGAAAGTTCTGGAATACAGTCCCAGTGCGGGGTATCGCAGTTACCGCGAGAAGTTGGTGGGTTACTATGCGAAGTACAATATCAATCTGACTGCAGACGACATCATCATCACTTCCGGTGGCTCGGAGGCGGTGTTGTTCTCTTTCCTGGCTTGCCTCAATCCGGGGGATGAAATCATTGTTCCCGAGCCGGCCTATGCCAATTATATGGCGTTTGCCATCTCTGCCGGAGCCAAGATACGCACCATTGCCACGACCATCGAAGAGGGTTTCTCGTTGCCCAAGGTAGAGAAGTTCGAGGAGTTGATTAACGAGCGCACGCGTGCTATTTTGATTTGCAATCCCAACAATCCTACGGGTTACCTCTATACACGCCGTGAAATGAACCAGATTCGCGACCTTGTGAAGAAGTACGATTTGTTCCTCTTCTCGGACGAGGTGTACCGTGAATTTATTTATACGGGTTCTCCCTATATCTCTGCCTGCCATCTGGAGGGCATTGAGAACAATGTGGTGCTGATTGATTCCGTGTCCAAGCGCTATTCGGAGTGCGGCATCCGCATCGGTGCCCTGATAACGAAGAACAAGGAAATCCGGGATGCTGTCATGAAGTTCTGCCAGGCACGTCTCAGTCCTCCGTTGATTGGCCAGATTGCCGCAGAAGCATCGCTGGATGCCGGTGAGGATTATCTGCGCGACACATACGATGAATATGTAGAACGCCGTAAATGCCTGATTGACGGATTGAACCGTATACCGGGCGTATATTCGCCCATCCCGATGGGAGCATTCTATACGGTGGCAAAGCTTCCAGTAGATGATTCGGACAAGTTCTGTGCCTGGTGTCTGTCGGAGTTCGAATACGAGGGACAGACGGTATTCATGGCGCCTGCGTCCGGATTCTATACTACGCCGGGTTCCGGTCGCAACGAAGTGCGTATCGCATACGTACTGAAGAAAGACGACTTGAACCGCGCCTTGTTTGTATTGCAAAAAGCATTGGAAGCCTATCCGGGAAGAGAAATGAAGGATTAGGGATTAATTTATGAACTTATCTCGCTTTATAGCGTTGCGCATTTATCGCAACTCGGAGCCGGGCAAGCAAGTTTCCCGTCCGGCTGTCCTTATTGCCATGGTGGGTATTGCTCTCGGACTGGCGGTGATGATTATTGCCGTGTCCGTCATTGTTGGCTTCAAGAGCGAGGTAAGGGATAAAATCGTGGGTTTCGGTGCCCATATCCAGATAGGCAACCTGGATGCTGCACGCTCTTATGAGACGCGCCCGGTGGTGGTGGGCGACAGCATGATGGCTGCGCTTTCCGATTATCCCGAAGTGAAGCATGTACAACGCTACTCCACCAAGCCGGGGATGATAAAGACCGCCGATGCCTTTCAGGGAATGGTGCTGAAAGGTGTGGGGCAGGAGTATGATAGCACCTTCTTCCACCGCCATCTGCTGGAGGGGGAGTTTCCGCAATTCAGCGATTCTGCTTCGTCCAACCGCGTAGTCATCTCAAAGTCTCTTGCCAACAAGCTGCAATTGAAACTCGGTGACAAGATAGACACCTACTTCATCCAGGACGATGTGCGTGCCCGCCGCCTGAAGATTGTAGGTATCTACCAAACCAACTTCTCCGAATACGACAACCTATTCCTGCTTACCGACCTCTATTTGGTGAATCGCCTGAACAACTGGGAGCCGGACCAGGTGAGCGGTGTGGAGCTGGAAATACGCGATTATGACAAGCTGGAAGAAACCACCTATGAGATAGCTGTCGATACGGACGAGAATCCCGACCGCTATGGTGCCGAGTATTGCGTCCGCAATGTAGAGCAGCTCAATCCCCAAATCTTTGCCTGGCTGGGCATCTTGGATGTCAACATCTGGGTCATTCTCATTCTGATGATTGGAGTGGCGGGGTTCACCATGGTATCCGGCCTGCTGATTATCATCATAGAGCGTACCTCCATGATAGGCGTGCTGAAGTCTTTGGGAGCCAATAACTTTACCATCCGTAAAGTCTTCCTTTGGTTTTCGGTCTTCCTCATTGGGAAAGGCATGCTTTGGGGGAACATAATCGGCCTTGCGTTCTATTTCGTGCAGCGCTGGTCCGGCTTGTTCAAGCTCGACCCTGAAACCTATTACATGGCTACTGTTCCGGTATCTTTCAATATCTGGCTGTTCCTGCTGCTGAATGCCGGCACATTGCTGGCTTCGGTCCTGATGTTGCTGGGCCCATCATTCCTGATTACACGCATCCATCCGGCAACTTCCATCCGTTACGAATAAGAGAATCACTTTCTCAGAAAATCGCTTTTCTTGCGGAACAGACAGTACCATTTCCAACGTAAAGACTGTATCGGCTGCAATAGGTCGAAAGCCGGTAGTGTGAAGTAATATCTGCGCTGTTCTTCCAGGTCGTGGGCAGTCTTGTTGACAATGACTGCCTGCATGGTGAAACGGAACAGGAACAAAAGAAAAGCGACGCCTGCTGCCAGCCAGTGGAAGTGCAGAATGCCGATGACCATCGCGGCTATCCAGGATGCGTGGAATGCCAGGCGGGTCAGGGTCTCAAAACCGGCCAGCCAGCGTTGCATTCCATGATACAGCCGTGCTGTGGAGGCGTAGCCTATTTTCTCTTCTTTCCAGTCCTTGGTACGCAGAAGCGGCTGCATGCGCACAATGGCATTGGCATCCGTTTCTACCCGCGTGTTCTCCGGGGTAGCCACGTGGTTGATGAACAAATCGTCGTCTCCCCGTTGCAGGTTGAGGTGTGCGGAGAATCCTTTCTGTTGGTAGAAGAGTTCCTTCCGGTAGGCCAGGTTACGCCCGATGCCCATGTAGGGGCTGCCTGCCAGGGCAAATCCCAGATAGCGCATGGAAGTGAACAGATTGTCGAATGCCGCCCGTTTGTGCAGCCAGCCTTTGCCGCGTTCGTAGCCGCTGTATCCCAGCACCACTTGGGTACGTGATGTGAAGTTGCGTGCCATCAGTCGCAGCCATTGGTTGCTTTGGGGCATGCAGTTGGCATTGGTGAACACCAGCCAGTCATATTTGCTGGCCTTGATTCCAAGCGTTACGGCCAGCTTCTTGCGGCTGATGTAACGGGAGGAATCGGGTACGAAGCTGTGGTAGAGATGGGGATATTTCTCCTCGAGGATGGTCAGGTAATCCTCGCTCTCATCGGTGTTGCCGTCGTTAATGACGATGACTTCAAATTGGGGATAGTCCTGCTCCAGCACGGCGCCCAGGTTGCGGCGCAGATTCTCGGATTCCTCGCGGGCGCAGATAATGACGGATATGGGGGGCAGTTCCTGGGTGAAGTGCGTGTCTCCCTGCTTCACGGCACGGCTGCGCGCATGAATACGGTTGTAGAGACAGAGGTAGTAGATAATTTGAATAAGGAACAGACCACCCGCCGTAGCGAGTACGATAATTTCAGTTGAATCTAATGTAAATGCTTCCATGTGCAGTAGGACGTTTATGTGCTGCAAATTTACACAATTTCCGGCACTACCTCAAACTTTGTTCCGGGAAAGTGCTTGGACAAATACTGCTTGATGTATTTCATCGTGTCTTCCTGGATAGTCTTGTCCTCTACCGTGGGATAGAGGTTGTAGAGTACCGTATCGAGCGCGATGTCCCGGTTCTTGATGGCTTCGAAGCTCAGCAGGGTGTGGTTGATGCTGCCCAGCTTTCCGGAGGTGACAAAGATAAGCGGGTACTGCTTCTCCGCAATGTAGTCTATCGTCAGGAAATCTTCGGTAAGGGGAACCATCAGACCGCCGGCGCCTTCTACGAGCACGGTATCATAGCGATGAGAAAGTTCCCTGGTGGCACGCTCTATTTTTCCGAAGTCTATCGGGCGCTTGTCTATGCGGGCGGCGAGGTGGGGAGAGCAGGGATAGGAGAATATCTCGGGCATGGTCAGCCCCTCTTTGTCTTCCGGCAGGTAGCCGGTTCCGGTGAGGCGGCGGTGCAGGTCGATGTCCTCGGAATGACCGGTGTTGCCGGTCTGGATGAATTTTTGGGTGATGACGCGCAGGCCGCGTTGCATAAGCTCACGGGCGTACCAGGCGGTGCAATAGCTTTTTCCGGCATCTGTATCAATGCCGCTGATGAAGTAGATGTTTTTTGTTTCCATTATTTTGTTTTTTTTCGTGCGATGATATAAATGGGGTGATAGGTCAGGTTTACGTTGCCTGCGGCATCACTGAACCGGGTTGTGTATTCTTTGCAGAAGGATTGCAGGCGGCTGCGCGTCCATATCCTTTTTTCCGTTCCCGTCACTCCGGTTTGCTTCAGATGCTTCAGCACTGCCTGAGGGGTGGGGAAGGGCAGGGTTACTACCTCTTCCTCGGCATGGAGAATATCGAAGTGGGGAGACAGCAGGGCTTGCAGCTCCTCAACGGAGAGATAGTCCAGCCCATGCCCCGTCAGTTGGCGTATTTCGTGCATGTTTGTGGTGCCGAAGGTGCTGAAGGCAAGCAGGCCGTCTGCCACCAGTGCTTGGTGGCAGCGGGTGAGGAAAGCACCTGGGTCGTTGAACCATTGCAGGGTGGAGCACGAGGTTATCAGGTCGGTTTCTCTGGGGAAGTCGAGAGCTTCGGCATCACCCGGCAAGAAGCTGACGCGGGGAGTGCGCGTAGTGCATAGCTCCCTGACGCATTCCTCCATATCCCGGCAGAGGTCGTTCAGCAACAGCGTTTCCGGTTGCAAGGTGTTCAGCAACATGCGCGAGTAGCTGCCCGTTCCGCAACCAAGCTCTACGATGTGGCGGAAGTGTGTAGGAAGTTGCGGACGGGGTATGCCTGCGGAAAGCAGGGCATCGGTCAGTAGGCGCATCATTTTTTCGGCTACTTGCCGTTGCACGCTGGCTTCGCGGTCGTAGGTGCTTCGCGAGTAGGAGAAGCGTTTTGCTACAAGTTCTTTGTCTATGGGGTGTGTAGGGGTATCTGTCATTTTTTTCAATCCTTTTGTTATGTATCCAGTTCTCTCAGATGGCTTAGAAAATCGTCAATGGGCATCGACCACATGTCTTGCAGCAAGAAGCGGAACATTGGTTCGTCATAGTGGGCGCAGTCTGCAACAATCAGTTTGTCGTCATCGAACATGTAATCGAAATTTAGTTTCATATTTTCTAAAGGGAAGATGCGGTCGTTGACGCCTATGAAAGCGTAGTCATAATCGATGTATTGGTATTTATTGTTTACATAGGCATCCATCTCGTCATCATTGGAGTAGATATAATTGCCGTTTTCATCGATGGTTATCCCTCTCATTTGGGTGTATTTTTTCTCAATGAGTTCCAGCTCTTCCTTAATTTCGTTGAAGTCCCGGCGGGGAGTGATGGCAAGGAAGGCTTTGTAGGCATTGCTGTCTTTGCACATGCGGCGCATGAACTTCTGGAGCGAGGCGGGAGTCAGTCCGCTCAAGGTGTCTCGGAAGGTCTTTTCGGGAATTCCATCTGTGTCACCGATAGGGGTAATGGTACCATTGAAAGCTATAAGCAGCAGTTTCTCCTTGGGCACGGAAGCCAGTGCGATGGGAGCTGCCCATACGCCCATGGACCATGCCACTACGTTCACTTGCCGGTATTGCTCCAGGATGGAGGTATCGAAATCGAGCGTGCGGTAGTCATAGCAAATCATGTAGTCCATGCCTTGGGGGCAATATTGTTTAAAGGGTGTTTCGTCGGCTGCCCATCCTGCGAAGAACAGTAGCAGCTTGGGATTATTTTTTTTGATGATGTAAACTTGTTTCATAATAATATATGTGATGAATTTTCTTATACTATATATATTTAATTATTTCTTCTATCTCTTGTTCTGTAATGTCCGCTGTCAGCGAGAAGCGGATACGTGATGTCCCTTCGGGCACCGTGGGCGGGCGTACCGGCAGTGCATAAAAGCCATGCCTCTGCAGCAACTCTGCGCACAGCACGGTGTCGGCACTGGGGCCGATAATCAGTGGGACGATATGGCTTGCGCTGGGGCATCCGTACCCCTTGGCTTGTAATGCTTCGCGCAGTGTCCGACTGATTCTTGCCAGATGCTCGCGGTGGTCCTGCATTCCGGCAAGTTTCCGTACGATAAACAGTGTCCAGGCAATACTTGTCGGAGGCAATGCCGTGGTGAAGATAAGGGTTCGCATCCGGTTGACGAGATACTCGCGTATCGTCCGGCAGCAGGCGATGTATGCACCGGCAGACGCAGCCGCCTTGCCGAAGGTGCCCACGAGGAAATCTATATCCCGGATACATCCGGTTTCTTCGGCGCAGCCCAGGCCGCGCAGTCCCCTTACGCCGAATGCATGGGCTTCGTCCACATAGAGCAGTACGTTGGAGTATCTTTTTTTCAAACGCACCAATGCCGTGAGGTCGGCTTGGTCACCGTCCATGCTGAAGATGCTTTCTGTGACGATAATCAATTGCCGGAATGTTGCATGGTGTTGTTCCAGCAGGCGTTCCAGTTGTACCAGGTCGTTGTGGCGGAAGCGGATGCAGCGTGCGGTGGATAGGCGGATGCCGTCGATGATGCTGGCATGCACCAGCTTGTCTGCCAATATCAGGGTTTGTGCATCGCTCACGGCGGGTAGAATCCCCATATTGGCATGATAGCCGCTATTGAGCACCAGTGCTGTCTCTGTGCCGAAAAGTGTGGCGAGTTCCGTCTCCAGTTCTTCGTAAATCCCGAAGTTCCCCGTCAGCAGGCGGGAGGAGGAGGAAGTCGGCAGGAAGGTGTCCGGTGTCAGTGTCTGCAGGAATTCTTCCTTTAGCTGGCGGTCGGCAGCCAGGCCCAGGTAGTCGTTGGACGAAAGGTTCAGCATATGCCGGCCATCGGCTATAACCGTGCGTCCCTCGTGTGTCAGTTGCGGCAGGCGGCGCAGGTTGCTGTGTTCTTTCAATGTTTGCAGCTCTTGCTGCATATATTCTATTGCATTCATAATTCTTTTAAAATGTGCCAATGTGGTTTTAATGTGCTAATGTGCCAATGTGCTAATATGCCAATGACCTGCGGCGTGATAGCGCAGCGTAAACATTGCGCAGCCAATTGGCACATTAGCATATTAGCACATTCTTATAATTTTCATCAATCCCCCCGTCAGCTTCCTCAGCTGTTCCGGCTCTATAATGAACGGAGGCATCAGGTATACCAATCTTCCGAACGGGCGTACCCAGATTCCCTCCTCAACGAAGCGTTTTTGCATCCACGCCATGTCTACGGGTTCTTTTGTCTCAATCACCCCGATGGCTCCCAGCACACGTACATCCGTCACTTGCGGTAATCGGCGTGCCGGTTCAAGCTCTTCTTGCAGTTGCCGGCTGATGCGAGTCACCTTGCCTTGCCAGTCGTATTCGGGCGAGGTCAGCAGCTTCACCGAAGCGCACGCTACGGCGCATGCCAGTGGGTTTCCCATAAAGGTGGGTCCGTGCATAAACACCTCCGGCGTATGGTTGGAGATGGTATCCGCCACTTCATTCGTCGTCAGTACGGCAGACAGCGTCATGTATCCGCCCGTTATGGCCTTTCCTATGCACATGATGTCCGGTTCTACACCCGCATGCTCCCAGGCAAAGAGTTTTCCCGTCCGTCCGAAGCCCGTGGCTATCTCATCGAATATCAGCAGCAGGCCATGTTCCTTGCATATCTGTGCCGCTTCGCGCAGGTACTGGGGGTGGTAGAACCACATGCCGCCAGCGCCCTGCACCACAGGTTCGAGGATAAGCGCTGCCAGTTCCTCGTGATGCTCCTCTACCAGTTTCCGCAGTTCCACCGTATCCCGTTCATCCCATTCGCCGTGGAAGCGCGAGCGCGGCTGCGGCACGAAATAGCGCATCGGCAATGATGCCCCGAACAGCGAATGCATGCCCGTCACCGGGTCGCAGACAGACATGGCATTCCATGTATCCCCGTGATAGCCCGAACGGATAGTCACAAAATTGTTCTTCTTCGCCTTTCCCTTGCCATACCAGTACTGCACGGCCATTTTCAAGGCCACCTCTACTGCCACCGAGCCCGAGTCGGCATAGAATATCTTCTGCATGGACGGCGGGACAAGCGGTAGCAGCAACTGGCCCAGTTCAATGGCAGGGTCGTGTGTCAGCCCTCCGAACATCACATGCGACATCTTGCCCAGCTGTTCCTCTGCCGCCCGGTTCAGTGTAGGGTGGTTGTACCCGTGGACGGCGCACCACCACGACGACATTCCCTCTACGAGTGTTTCTCCGCTTTCCAGGGTGATGGTGGCGCCTTCGGCATGCTTCACCTTGTACACCGGTAGCGGGTTGGTTGTGGAGGTATAGGGGTGCCATAGGTGCTCTCTGTCGAACTGCGAGCCGCAGAACCGGTATCCGGCATCTTCTATCAGTACCTTGTCTTCCGACACTTTCGAGCCGAGCGTTGTCAGCAGGTCGCCCACGATGGCGGAGGTGATGCCGATGGGCAGCGCTTGCTTCACCGCATCCTTGCTCAGTTGCGAGCGTCCTCCGGCAAAGCGGAGGAAAGCTGTCGGGTTGATGAAGCGGAAGAGGGCGATGGTGGTCAGTATTTCCTCCTCGCTGAGTGGTGCCTGCCGTTCCAGCGGTGTGCCGGGGATGGGGCTCAGGAGGTTGATGGGGATGGACTGTACTTCCAGCTCGCGCAGTGTGAAGGCGAATTCGATGCGTTGCTCCATGCTCTCGCCCATGCCGATGATGCCGCCGCTGCAGATGTCCATGCCTACGTTGCGGGCGGCTTGCAGGGTGCGCAGCTTCTCTTCCTGCGTGTGCGTGCTGCACAGTTGGGGAAAGTAGGAGGGGGCTGTCTCCAGGTTGCAGTGATAGCGGGTGATGCCTGCGTCGTGCAGTGCCCGCATTTCGTCTTCGTTGAGCAGTCCCAGTGATGCGCACAACTGGATGGACGAGTGCCGGCGCATGTGCCGGGCGGCTTCGCACAGTTTCTCCATGTTTCTGGAGGAGGGCTTCCGTCCACTGGTCACCAGCGAGAAACGTGCCACGCCCTGGGCTTCATTATGCAGGGCATGCCGCAGGCATTCTTCTTTGTCCACCAGGTCGTACACGTCTGCCTGGGTTTTGTAGTGCGACGACTGTGCACACCACTTGCAGTTTTCCGGGCATCGTCCGGACTTGGCATTAATGATGGAACACATGTCGAATTCGTGCGAAGCACGTGCGACGGTAATCTCATGCGCGGCGGCATAAAGCGCCTCGCTGTCAGCCATGTTGGCTAGCCAAGCTGCTTGGTCGGGTGATATGTCGATACCCGCCAACACTTGGTCTTTGATTTCCTGAAGTGTCATAAATGTATGATAAGGGATAGTTTGTGCAGCATTCTGCTTACGAAGAGCAACGTCCACAACATTGATATGCAGATGACCGATTTGGAATTCACGTCCCATACTTGCAAAGGCAGCATAGTTCTTTCTTCCCCAGTAGCGAAAGCGGGAAAGAAGAGTGCGTGTGGTCTGTATGTGGCGTTGTTGCTTCATTGATTTTTTTACTTTTGTTCGTTAGAACGTGGCAAATGTACAAAGATTCTTTGGATAAGCAAGCAAGTTGATGATTTCTAGTTTCTGTGGAATTATTTCTTTTTCCTGTATTCTTTGCGGGTGTTGAAGTTGAATCCGGCATATATTTGGAGAGTACCGAATCCATTGTCGACAGAGAAATTGTTGCGATGATAATTGTAGTTTTTTCCAACAAAAGAAGTACCTACGTAATACTTGCCTGTGTTGTAGACAATCCCTGCCCGAACCAGAAAATCCAGATTGAATTTACCGTACCATGCTTTTGCTTCATTTGTTTCTGCGTCCACATCGGAAGCTTTGTAGGCAATGGCAGGGGTGAGAGACAGGCATGCCAGACAGTTGCGGGCAAAGACCCAGTTGTAGGCGTAGCCGAAACTGATATTGGCATTGGTGTATTTAATATTCTTGACTTTCATGGCAGGATTCATCGCCTCCTGGATAAATCCCGGAAGTGCTGTATAGTCGAAGTCGAGATGATGCTTTGAAATGGAAAAACCTGCAATAAATGTACCTGCATTGCGTCGTTGATTGGTGGACTGACTGAATGCGGCAGGATAGGAGAATTTACGGTTATTGAAAATATAATATAGATTCAGTCCTTTGATATCTACCTTTATTCCGCTGAAATCTTCGGAATAGTTGGAGGGGATATCGTCTGAAAATCCTCTGATTTTATGTATTTTGTAATCATTACCAGTGCGGCGATAGAAGATATCCACACCCAGTTTGGAACTGTATAGGCTAAGATCGAATTCTGTTCCTCTGTTCTTTCGGGTACCTTTTTTGAAAATATCGTTCACATCTACAGACCATCCCAGGAAAATCCATCGCCAGCCGAAATACAATCCTATTTT
>ENA-ORMJ01001917-ORMJ01001917.1-human-gut-metagenome-genome-assembly--contig:-NODE-1917-length-11344-cov-3.015502_pt1 | contig 11344 bp, 10 predicted proteins | sample MGYA00242100_ERZ508989 | MGnify/ENA primary metagenome ERZ508989 (study PRJEB26280, sample SAMEA2531403) | human gut metagenome | biome: human gut; feature: human-associated habitat; material: faeces...
ACTTTTGAAGAGACTATGGACGCTGCATCTGAATCTGAAGAATAAACGTTACCGTTCACAGTAATGTAAACAAAAGGGAATGTTACTTCACGATTGTACAATCGTAAAAGAAACATTCCCTTTTTATTCTGATTATATTACCATTTCAGTCTCATTATGCTTTCGGAAGTTTAAATGAGCTCTTCAGAGACACGATACGGTTGAATACCGGTGCACCCTCTTTAGAATCATGGATATCTGCACAGAAAAATCCTGTTCTTACGAACTGGAAGCTGTCATAGCCTTTCGCTTCCATAAGTGCCGGCTCTACATATGCGATAACTTTTGTCAGAGAGTTCGGATTTACATTCAGAGAACCATCTTCTTTGTTGTATACACCCTTCTCCTCGTCTACGATATTCTCATAGAGACGTACTTCTGCTTTTCCTGCCTGACTTGCTTCTACCCAGTGAATGGTTCCTTTTACTTTTCTGCCATCCGGCGCATTGCCACCCTTTGTTGCAGGATCATAAGTACAGTGTACAACACGTACAGTTCCATCTTCATCAGCTTCATATCCTGTACAGGTTACAAAATATGCGTTCATAAGACGAACCTCTGTGCCCGGGAACATTCTCTTATATTTCTTAGGCGGATCTACCATGAAGTCTTCTCTCTCAATATAGAGTTCTCTGCCAAACGGTATTTTACGGGTTCCCAGTTTTTCATTCTCCATATTATTCGGAGCTTCCAGATATTCTACTTCGCCTTCCGGATAATTATCGATCACAAGCTTGATCGGATCAAGAACAGCCATCAGACGTGGACGTTTCAGTTTCAGATCCTCACGGATGCAGTATTCTAACATTGCATAATCCACGGAACTGTTTGCCTTGGAAATACCACAGAGTTCTACGAACATTTTTAAAGATTCCGGTGTAAATCCTCTTCTGCGGAGTGCTGCGATCGATACAAGACGCGGATCATCCCAGCCGTCTACGATACCTTCCTCTACAAGACGTTTGATATATCTTTTTCCGGTTACAACATTTGTCAGATATAATTTTGCAAACTCGATCTGTCTTGGATGCATCTCATCCTTGTCAGGGATCATGTCCTTGCCGACTTCATCAATTACCCAGTTGTAAAGAGGTCTGTGATCCTCAAATTCCAGTGTACAGATAGAATGGGTAATTCCCTCGATCGCATCCTCTAATGGATGCGCAAAATCATACATTGGATAGATGCACCATTTATCTCCGGTTCTGTGATGTGTCATATGTGCCACACGGTAAATAACCGGATCTCTCATATTGATATTTGAAGATGTCATATCGATCCTTGCACGGAGCACTTTCTCTCCGTCAGCAAATTTACCGTTTTTCATATCTTCAAATAAAGCAAGATTCTCTTCCACGCTTCTTGAGCTCGCCGGATCTTCTTTTCCAGGCTCTGTCAGAGTACCACGGTACTCACGGATCTCATCTGCACTCAGATCAGAAACATATGCTTTTCCTTTTTTGATCAGCTTTACTGCTGCTTCATACATCTGGTCAAAATAATCGGATGCGAAGAACAGTCTGTCCTCCCAGTCAGCACCAAGCCATTTGATATCCTCTTTGATTGCCTCAACAAACTCTGTCTTCTCTTTTGTCGGGTTCGTATCATCAAATCGTAAATTGAATTTTCCATTATATTTCTGCGCAAGACCTGAATTTAAAAGTATGGACTTGGCATGTCCGATATGAAGATATCCGTTCGGCTCCGGTGGAAATCTTGTATGGACGGTTTTGCAATGTCCTTCCTCTATATCCTGATCAATAAACTGTTCGATAAAATTCTTTGAGACATTCTCGTTCTCCATGATGTCTGTCCTCCTCATATAACAACTCATGCTATATCATGTGCAAAATCAGCACATGATCAACATTCGCCGCTCGTCAATCATTCAAATATGTTGACTCACTTACACTCATTATATCATACATGATACACCGCTTGGGTGCAAGTATAATATAGCATGAATTAGCGGTTTTGGGTAAGAAAATATTTTTTCGTTCGATTCGTTCCCCTGATATAAACTTTTCTGTATCATTTATTTATTTTCCAATAACCTTTTCTGTCTGATCCCACTCGTTCTATCACATTTTTTTCCTTCAATGACTTCAACCGCACCGCTATTGTTTTTCTGCTTATCTTTAATTTTTCTGCAAGTTGAGGCATGGTATAATTTGCATTCTCTAATAGCAATGCAAGAACCTCCTGCTCTTTTTCAGTCACCTTTTCAGTCACCTTTTCAGTCACCTTTTCAGTCACCTTTTTAACGTTGTCTGGTCCAACTTGCAAATCAGCAACGGATTCCATCGGTATCACTATTTGAAAAATATTGTCTTCCAAAAAAATGGGGGTTCCACCAGAGTATAATTTCGTATATTTATTCGTATTTCTCATCCCAGAGCCCAATTCATCCGCATATCCAATTTCCCGGAACACTTTCGAAATCGGCGGGTTCTTTGGAAATGGCTCAAACTGATTCAATTTCAGTTCTCCATGACCATGTGGAAGATTACTGTTTTTCGTATAGATTCGGTTACTTTCAATCACAAATTGTGCCGTATATGCATTGGAATAATCCCGATGTGCCAGAATATTTGATATAATTTCACGCAAAATCTTATCTCTAGCACTCACGCTCTGATCTCCATCCAACACAAAAGTATCATTCAAATGTTTTTTTCCAAAATCCACCAATCTGCGGTAGCTATCTATTAAATTCGTGATAATAACTTCGCGGTCATCATAGCGGTCCAGATTTTTCACACGATAAATAGCGTCTGTCTTATATTGTGGCAACACAGACATAATCGTATTATCTTTTCCAAATAATAGAATCGCAGCAAGTGTTATTCCTTCCTTTCCCGTATCCGGGTCAGTCAGAATAAGTCCTGTGCTTCCAAGTATTTCTTTCTCATCCATATTTGCCCATGGGTGATTGTCTACTCTTGAAAGTGCCATCTGCTTCGCTCTTCGGATCACGTCAAGATCAAGATACTCCAGTCCAAGTCTTGGATAAACTTTATTCACAAAATAAGTGCTCTGCTTTCTCGCATACATCTTATACACTAATTCTGCATTGTCTGTTATATCAATATCACCTTCATGTGTTCTATCCCAGATTCTGCCATTCAAACGTCTAAGCTGTGTTCCCTCAGGCACCCAGATATAGACAAGTATCTTTCCATCTATCTCAAAAACCTCTGGTGTAAGATACATCGGTGGATTCAGCTTATTTGCATTATTAATAGATGTCGTAAAATCTTTGAGTATCTTATCTACTTTTTGGAAATTAACACCCCGAATCTCTTTTGTCTTATCAACTACACCAAGAACAATATGTCCTCCATTGCGGTTATTAAACGAACAGACCGATTGATACACATCCTTTGTCAGATCATTTTCTGACTGTTTGAATTCCACATCTATTTTTTCGCCGGACTGAATTATCTTTCTCAACTCGTCTGCTGTCATACGCATACCACCTTTCCAAGACAAAATCCATTACACTGACTTTCCTTAAATCATTTAGCTAATAGTATCATAACTTCTCCTAATATATCTGATATCTCTACATAGTCTATATCATTCAATTTCACTATGTTTTTGTTACCATTCTATTATTCATGCTCTTCTACTTTTTCAATAATATACTCTATTTTCTCAATTCTTTCTTCTGCTATCTGTACTCTTTTCTTCTCAACTTCATTTTTATCTGTAATCCTTATAAAATAATACTTTCCTCTTTTTACTGGTTCAAATAATGTTTTATATGTTTCTTTTTGTGTTATAACTATATACTTTACATTCCGTACTTTTTCAGCCTTAATATTTGCCAAAACTTGAAGAATAATGCAACTAATAACTACAAAATAAATATCTCTATCATACTGTTTGTTATATAAATTTTTTAAGATTGCTAAACCTTGCATTGAAATTACAAAGTAAACCACTATTCCAAAAAACATATTGACGACATATTTCTTTTTTTGTTTTTAATTTTACAATTAAACTTATACCAAAACTATATATTAATCCAATGACACTTAAAGCAAAAAAATATTCATTTATTATAATATTAGACCACGTCGATTTTCCAAATGCTACAATTAAAAATATAACCAATACCTGTGCTACAATAGTTCCTACTAATTCGTATTCCATCAAAAAAAATGATACTTCAAAATTATGATATTCATTTATAAAAATTTTTGTTTTCATATATGGAATAAATTTGTAAATAAAAAAACCATAAATTGCAATAGCAATTGGCCAAAACACTTCTAACATTTTCATAATGTTTTCAATTTTCATTATCTTCCCCCACTCGTCAATTATGTTTCCCCTATTCTCGAACACGAACGCACGTTCTATTTATAAAATATCATACTCCAGTTCTCATATCAAGAACATTTTTACATTTTCCATTTAAACATCAGAAACAATGAAATCTTCGTAGAAAGTTACATAAACTACACCGTTATTCACACCAGTCTGCAAAAAAGGGCAAAAATCAGAGCCAGCCTTCCGACTGACTCTGCTCCACTCTAATCATATTATAATTTACTCTGATAATTCTCTAACTGGTGAAAAATACCAACTATATTTACAACATCTATCCTTAATTCTCATTCATCTTCGCAAGTTTCGCTGCCTGGTCTGCTGCGATACATGCGTCAATAATCTCCTGGATATCTCCGTTCATGATCTTATCAAGTTTGTAAAGTGTGAGGTTGATCCTGTGATCTGTCACACGTCCCTGTGGGAAGTTGTAGGTACGGATCTTCTCAGAACGGTCTCCTGTTCCGACCTGGCTCTTACGAAGCTCTGCTTCCGCATCGTGGGCTTTCTGCTGCTCTAAGTCGTATAATTTGGTACGCAGCAGGGCGAATGCCTTTGCCTTGTTCTGGATCTGTGATTTTTCTGTCTGGCTGTAGATCACGATTCCGGTTGGGATATGTGTCAGACGCACGGCAGAGTCTGTCGTGTTGACACACTGTCCACCGGCACCGGATGCACGGCAGACATCGATACGGATATCTTTGTCATCGATCTGTACATCCACTTCCTCGGCCTCCGGCATCACGGCAACTGTGATGGTGGAAGTATGGATACGTCCGCCGGACTCTGTCTCCGGGACACGCTGTACACGGTGTACACCGGACTCATACTTCATAACAGAATAAGCACCCTGACCGCTCAGCATAAAAGTAACGCTCTTCATACCGCCGATGCCGGTTTCATCTGCCTCCATGATCTCCGTCTTCCAGTTTCTGCTCTCCGCATAATGCAGATACATACGATAAATTTCAGCCGCAAATAAAGCAGCCTCGTCACCGCCGGCGCCTGCGCGGATCTCAACGATAACGTTCTTGTCATCGTTCGGGTCTTTCGGGAGTAATAAGATCTTTAACTCTTTTTCCAACTCTTCCACTCTTGCCTTAGAATCGTTTAACTCTTCTTTCGCAAGCTCGCGCATCTCCTCATCAGACTCTTCCTCAAGTAAAGCAAGGGAATCCTCGATGTTCTGTTTGCACTGTTTATATTCCTTGTATGCATTTACGATCGGAGTCAGGTCACTCTGCTCCTTCATCAGCTTACGGAAACGCACCGGATCATTTGCCACATCCGGCTCACTTAACTCACTCATTAATTCCTCAAAACGGATCAGTAAATCCTCTAATTTATCAAACATATATCCTCCATTCCTGTGTATCAAAGAATACCTTTACGCATTCCCTGTTTTCATATACCATCTTTCTAACAAACACACCACATTCCACGCTAAAGCATTCCTGTCACAACACGGTCATTTTGTGCTAAATCTTTGATGACCGCCACATTCTTAAATCCTGCCTCTCTTAAAAGCCCGGATACCGCCTCGCCTTGGTCATAACCGATCTCGAACAGAATGTGCCCTTCCGGTTTTAAATACGATGGACATTTCTCCATGATCTTCCGGTAAAAATATAAACCATCTTCTTTGCCATCCAATGCCTCCATCGGTTCAAAATCCCGTACTTCCGGCATAAGTTTAAGTACTTCTTCTGTTCTTATATAAGGTGGATTTGATACAATCACATCATAAGTTCCTGTCACATTATCAAACAGATCACTGCGTTCAAATGTAACCGAAACCTGATTCAGCTTTGCATTTTCTTTCGCCACAAGAAGCGCCTGTTTGGAAATATCCGTCGCTGTTCCCTCCACCTCCGGTATATTATGCACAATACTGACAATAATACAGCCGGAACCGGTACACATGTCAAGCACATTCATTCCCGGTTTTACAACTTTTAATGCTTCTTCCACTAAAGTTTCCGTATCCTGCCTTGGAATGAGCACATTGGAATTGACTTTAAATTTCAATCCCATAAATTCAGCCTCACCGACAATATACTGTAACGGCACATGTTCTGCGCGTTTTCTCAGTGCGATCTCATATTCACTTAACTGTTCCTCAGCTACCTCGTCCTCCATATGCAGATAATAAAAACTGCGGTCAATCTTGCAGACCATCTCTAACAGCAGCCATGCATCGATTTTAGCATCTGCCACATCTGCCATATTTAAAACTTTCTCACCGAGATTAATTGCTTCCCGATATGTCATGTTCCTTACTGTCCTCTTGCTTTATTTCTTTCACATAAGCCTTCCAGTCAAACACAGCCTCAACAGATGCCATACCCACCTCGATCATGTCATCCTCCGGTTCTTTCGTTGTAATGTGCTGCAACAGAAGTCCCGGTTTGCTGAGCAGATTGACAACTGCATTATCACTGCGTCCTGCCAGTCTTATAAATTCATAAGATACCCCCGCGATCACAGGGATCAGCACAAGACGAAGTACCAGTCTTAATACTCTCGAATCCACATGGATAAACATAAAAAAGAAAATACTGATGATCATAACGATCAACAAAAAACTGGTCCCGCAGCGCTTATGTAATCTGGAACTTTTTCTCACATTCTCAACGGTAAGATCCATTCCATGCTCAATACAGTTAATACACTTATGCTCTGCACCGTGATACATATATGTTCTTTTGATATCTGGCATCAATGAGATCAGTCCCACATAGGCAATAAAAATAGCGATTCTGCCACATACCCGATAAAGATCGCCAGGCGGATAATCCCTTCTAATACAGCAATCAGCATATAGGAATCTGTAAATTTCTGGAAAAACACAGATATATAATACGGAAGGATCATAAAAATCGCAACCGCCAGCACGATGGAAAATGCAACCGTACCACCCATCATCAGGCTATCCTGTCTTTTCTGCTGCTCTTCTGTCAATACTTTTTTCTCACGCTGTTTCTTTGTCTTTTCTTTCTGGTCCGTTTCTTCTTCCTCAAAAAAAGAAGCGGAAAACGTCAACGTTGCAACACCCAGGTACAACGACTCTATAAAACTGAACACACCGCGTAAGACCGGCATGTTTCTGATTTTCTTATTTTTTATAATACCTTTATATTCGGAAACCTCAAGTGCAATTTCCCCATCTGGCTTTCTGACAGCTACGGCGTATTTTTCCTGATTTTTCATCATCACACCTTCCATGACTGCCTGTCCGCCAATCCCGGAATATCTCATGTTAATCTCCATTCTTATGTGTGAAAAAGAAGATTTTCACACTGTTTTCCATTCCTGTCGGTTTTCACGAAATTAACGAATAAAATCATCCGACGCTCTAAAAAAAGGTTGAGATTAAATAAACCTCAACCTTATCTTTAACCATGTTCACTTGCGTACTATTTGTTAATGCCGTACTTCTTGTTGAACTTATCGATACGTCCGTCAGTTCTTGCAGATTTCTGCTGTCCTGTGTAGAACGGATGGCATTTGGAACAAATTTCTACGTGGATATCCTCTTTTGTAGAACCTGTTACGAATGTGTTACCGCAGTTACATGTAACTGTTGCCTGATAATAATCTGGATGGATTCCTTCTCTCATGATTTTCACCTCTTTATGTTCTTATCGTTATTTAGTTTCGCCTGTTCAATCCTTTTATACCCGTATGCCCGATCCGCATATGGTACTTACTCCAAAGGAAAGTCCCGATAAACAGCTTAATCAGTGTAACATACGATTTCAAAAAAATCAAGATATTTTTAAATAATTCTGTTCTTTTTTACCATATTAATATATTCGCGATTATTTTTGGTACGTGCAAACATATTCAAAATATTCTCCACGGCATCATCTTTGCGCATTCCATTGATTGCTTTTCGCATGATGTCAACTGCTTCCTGTTCTTCGGAATCAAGCAGCAGATCTTCTCTTCTGGTTCCCGATTTCACGATATCGATTGCCGGAAATACACGCTTTTCCGAAAGTTTTCTGTCGAGCACGAGTTCCATGTTACCGGTTCCCTTAAATTCCTCAAATACAACATCATCCATCTTGCTTCCGGTATCAACCAGCGCTGTCGCAAGGATTGTAAGGCTTCCTCCCTCACGCATATTTCTCGCTGCACCAAAGAATCTTTTTGGCATATGGAGTGCCGCCGGATCAAGACCTCCGGATAAGGTACGTCCACTTGGTGGAACCGTAAGGTTATATGCCCTTGCAAGTCTTGTGATACTGTCAAGAAGGATCATGACATCTTTGCCGTGCTCTACCAGACGTTTTGCACGGCCAAGCACCATCTCCGATACACGTTTGTGATGTTCCGGGAGTTCATCAAAAGTAGAGTAAATTACCTCAACATTATCGCCCGCAATGGCTTCCTTGATATCTGTAACCTCCTCCGGTCTCTCATCGATCAGAAGGATGATCAGGTGCATATTCGGATTTCCTGATGTTACTGATTTGGCGATTTCTTTTAAAAGTGTTGTTTTTCCTGCCTTAGGCTGGGAAACGATCATACCACGCTGTCCCTTACCAATTGGGGAAACAAGATCTACAATACGCATCGCAACACTGCATCCCGGGCGTTCTAAACGTATCCTCTCATTCGGAAAAATCGGTGTCAGATCTTCAAAACTTTTTCTCTTCTGGGCTACACTCGGGTGATAGCCGTTAATTGTAGTCACATATAAAAGTGCCGAAAACTTTTCCTGCTGTGTCTTGATTCTTGTATTACCACAGACAATATCTCCCGTTTTTAAATTAAACTTTCGGATCTGTGATGGTGAAACATACACATCATGCTCACCCGGAAGATAATTCTCACAGCGGATAAATCCGTATCCATCCGGCATAACCTCTAAAATACCATTTGCCGTAATTCCACTGTCAAGACTCATCATGGTATCATCTGCCGCTGCAGATGCCGTCTGATTTTCCTGTGTTTCTACCGGCTCTTCTGCCTTTTCTTTTGTCTGACGATCTGCATCTGTTCCGCGTTCCCTTGGTACATATTCCGTCCTTTTTCTGGAATATTCTTTCGGCTGTGCATGATCTTTCGAACGCTCTGTGCCCTCTTTTGCTTTCACACGCTCCCCGCGCTCTTCCTGCGTCTGCATACTCTCCGTCTCTTTTTGTTTGCGTGCATCTTCTTCAAGCATACGATTGACCAAATCGCTCTTCTTCATGGAAGAAATATTCTTCAGTCCCCGTGCCTTTGCCAGATCACGCAAAACGACTAATGATAAACTCTCATATTTTTCTCTCATTCATAAACTCCTTACTTTTTTCACCTGTTGGAATCGTCTGCGGAAATGATGTCTGATGTGACAATTGAATTTTTCGATGTGGCTATTATACTACATCTTTTTCTAAATAGGAAGTCCTAATTCTTGATTTTTCTCCCTAATCGCAAAAAAGCAGATACTACGAAAATGTTCAAATCCCTGTTCCTACATATAATAATATACACTGTAATAACCGGAAACAGTAAAATCTGCCTTTAATGCCCAGAAACTCATCGATCGATTTCGGCGTGTCTGTAAAACCGGCTTTGTCAAATACCACTTTCTTGTAGATTAATCCATTTACACAGGCAGATGACATCAAAATGAAAGCTGTAAGAAATGCAGCACTGCACCGCAATTTGACTTTGTTCCCATTCTGTTTTCTTATTTGTAATCAAATTTCCCGTCGTTCTTTTCTTCTAAGGCTTTGATCATATGATAAGTAAACTCATTATACGGTGTAGGAATGCCTAACTCTCTCCCCATACGAACGACTGCACCGGCAAACATATCTACCTCTGTGTGACGCTTTGCATCAAGATCCTGAAGCGTGGAATATCTAGCGCGGTCCATGACTTTGCTGCCAAAGGTTGAGGATGTATCCGATTTGTCAAAATCAATTCCTTTTGCCTTTGCGATCAGATCCACTTCCTCCCTGAGTCTGTCCCGCAAAAATGCCATATGTTCGCTGTCTTTATAGGCTCCGACGCCACAGCCAACCATAGCCTGCGCCTGATTATTTGGCACATTGAGCCGGAATTTGCTCCAGATTTCCGTAAGGATCACATCAGTTGCCCTGTAATGAAGCCCTGTATCCACAAAAAGATCATTTAATGCTTCAACTCTCTCTGTCCCTCTGCTAAGATCTGCTTCCCCGTAGATAATGCCGATCGTTGTCTCCGGCTCAAATTTTACATGGTTGCCATCTCTCTCCGATGCCACTTTGATCAGTGAATGTACGATTTTATCAGAAGAGATCACCTCTGAGATGATCTCCTCACTGTCCACGCCGTTCATCAAGCTGATAACGGTTGTTTTCTCTCCCACCACCGTCCGGATATCCTTTAATGCCGGGCGGAGTGCATTGTATTTCATTGCTACGATCAAAAGATCTACGCCGTGTGCCTCCTCAGGTGTTTTTATGACTGGATCGTATCTTTTATCATTGATAAAAAATCCTTCTTTTTCATAACGTGCTCTGCGTTCTCCTGACGCAACCACACACAGATCAATATCTTTCTTTTGGGTAAGTCCCCAGATGATGTAGGAACCTACTGCTCCTGCTCCAAGTATTGCAACTGACTGATATTTCATTTTACTCCATTCCTGCGTGTGAAAAATCTTATTTTTCACACTAGCCTGTTTTCATTCTATTTTTTTCTTTTCATTTTGCATGACCGCACGGAAAATACCTGATGCTGCAGCGAAAAGTACCCCTGCCACCGGCCAGATGATCCATGTAAAATCCCAACGCATTGTCCAGAAACTCCATCCCAGATAAATTGCAGTGGCAATACACCAGTACGCTCCGCTAAATGCATCTAACTTCTTTTTCAGTTTCTTTTCTGAAATAGTATAATCTCCCTCCTGCAAAAGAATATCATAACTTCCTTTTATTATACCGACACGGATTATCATATACACGCCACATGCTACCAGAATTAAAAG
>ENA-ORMJ01001918-ORMJ01001918.1-human-gut-metagenome-genome-assembly--contig:-NODE-1918-length-11340-cov-2.368365_pt1 | contig 11340 bp, 9 predicted proteins | sample MGYA00242100_ERZ508989 | MGnify/ENA primary metagenome ERZ508989 (study PRJEB26280, sample SAMEA2531403) | human gut metagenome | biome: human gut; feature: human-associated habitat; material: faeces...
ACTACGGCACCTTCGTTTTTGGCGTAGATGCATTGGAAGCGTTCCTCGTCTTCAGGCGTAGGCTCGCGGTTGATGTAGAGCGGCAGCGGTGTCTGTCCAAGTTTGAACAAAGCCTCTTTGAATTCGTCGTGCGACCCGTCGTAGAGGAAGCGCAGCGTGCGTCCGCGCGAAGTGGTGTTGTCAATCACCTCGGCTACCATCGAGTCGTCTTCGCCGAAATACAGCTTGTTGCCGATGCGAATTTTGCGAGCCGGCTCCACAAGCACGTCCCAGAGCTTGTGCTCTTCGTTGAGTTCGCGCAGCAGAAACACCTCGATGCGCGCGTTTGTTTTTTCCTTATTTCCGTATAGACGAGCGGGAAACACTTTCGTGTCGTTGAGAAGCATCAAGTCGCCATCGTCGAAATAGTCGATGATGTCCTTGAAAACTTTGTGCTCGATTTCTCCTGTTTTTTTGTGCAGCACCATCATGCGCGCCTCGTCGCGTTCCTCTGACGGTGTCTGGGCAATCAGTTCTTCAGGAAGTTTGAATTTGAATTGTGACAACTTCATAGATCCTTCGTTTTATTCTTTCTTATTTTCTTCTTTTCTCATTTCTTCGGGGAGCTCAAACTCCTCTTCTTTCAGCCGCGCGATGAGGCTGGGCACCGATTCGCATTGCTCAACGCGGATGTCGCCGACGCGTGTGCGCCGCAGCGCTGTCAGATGCGCGCCGCTGCCGAGAGCTTCACCGATGTCGCGGGCAAGGGCACGGATATAGGTGCCTTTGCTGCACACCACGCGTATGCGGATTTCCGGCAGGTCGAACGACAGCAGTTCTATCTCGTCGATTACAAGTTCTTTAGGCTTGATTTCAACCTCCTTGCCTTTGCGCGCCATCTTGTATGCGCGCTTGCCGTCGACCTTGCATGCCGAGAAGGCTGGCGGCACCTGCTGGATGCGCCCTGTGAATTTTTTCAACGCCTCTTCTACAGCCGTGCGGTCGATATGCTCCCACGGGTATTCGGTGTCGATTTCTGTCTCAAGGTCGAAGCTTGGGGTTGTGGCGCCAAGGCGTATTGTCGCCTCATATTCTTTGACGTGGGCTTGCAGCTCCTCGATGCGCTTTGTGGCGCGTCCGGTGACGATTACCATCACACCGGTTGCGAGCGGGTCGAGCGTGCCGGCGTGTCCCACTTTCAGTTTCTTTATCTTCGTGCGGCGGCTTAGTTCTCCGCGCACTCGCTTGACAACGTCGAACGATGTCCAGGTCAGCGGTTTGTCAACGTAAAAAATTTCTCCTTCTACGGGATGCAGCATCTCTTTTCGGTTAAATGAAGTTGAAAATCAATGTTGCGGCGCCTGCCAGGGCGCAGTAGATGGCGAAATATATCAGTTTGCCGCGTTTCACGATGCTGATCATCCATTTGCAAGCCACGCAGCCCGAGATGAACGCTGCGAGAAATCCGACAATGAGCGACAGCGGAGCCACGCTCTGCAGCATGCTGTCGGCGCTGCCTTGGAGCATCTTGACCACATCGAGAATGGCTTCGCCGAGAATCGGCGGGATGACCATGATGAATGAGAACTGCGCCAGTTTTTCTTTGCTGTTGCCGAGAAGCAGACCTGTGGCGATGGTGGAGCCTGAACGGGAGAGTCCGGGGAGCACCGCCACAGCTTGTGCCAGACCGATGATGAAGGCGTCGCGCATCGAGATGTTTGCTTTCTGACGAGGTTTTGCGAAATAAGAGAACGTGAGCAGCAGCGCTGTCACGAACAGCATGGAGCCTACTATTGCAAGTCCGCTGCCGAATATTTCTTCAACATAGTCTTTGAAGAACACGCCTACGATGCCCACAGGAATCATCGAGATAACGATGTTGATGAAATAGCGGGTCTCGTCGTTCATGCGGCATTGTGCCAAGCCTTTGAATATCCAGCTGATTTCTTTCCAGAGAATCACGAGTGTGCTGAACACGGTAGCAACGTGTACGATGACAGTGAAAGCGAGGTTTTCTTCTCCCTCGATGCCAAACAGGGCGCTGCCGATTGCGAGGTGTCCGCTGCTGCTGACAGGGAGGTATTCAGTGAGTCCTTGCACGAGTCCGAGCAAGAGTGCTTGTATCCAATCCATTTGATTTATTTTTTCTTTTTATATAATATTGCAAAAAACATAATTACAAAGCCGATGAACGAGATGCCCGGGCCTACGGCTGTGCGCATTGTGCTGAAGATGTCGGGGTTGAACGTTTCTTCGGTAGTTGCGCCGCCGCCCATCAGCAAAAATCCGATGACAATCAATGCCACCGACACGCCCATGAGGATGAAATTCTCTTTTCCGAGCGGACGTGTGTCGGTTTTCTTTTCTTTCTTTATTTCTTCCATATTTATTTCTGTGGTTTTTTTATCGTTTGAACAAGTCGTCGTAGTTGAGGTGGATGTATTTGTTGGCGGCAAAGAACGCCGCAATGCCGCAAATCACCACTCCGGCAAGCGCCAGCCCGACAAATACGGCGGCAACTTCCAGCTCGTTGAACATAGTGCCCACAAGTCCGCCGACGATGTCTTGCGCCGCGAAGTATGAGCCGACAAACACGAGGCACGCCACTGCTGCGGCAATCAGTCCGTTAAGCATGTTCTGCACCACGAACGGACGGCGGATGAAGCCGGGCTTCGCTCCCACGAGTTTCATCGTGTGGATGAGGAATCGTCGGGAGTAGACGGTGAGGCGCACGGTGTTGTTTATCAGCGCGAAGGAGATAAACACGAGCAGAGCCGCCACGAAAAGCAGCACGATGGTGATGTTGCCGATGTTTTTGTTGGTGGTCTCGACCTCGGTTTCATAGAGGGCAATGTCCTCCACTCCGCTTTGATGCATCAGCTGTGCCTGTATGCTCTTTAGCTTGCCTATTTCCGCATAGTTGGCTTTGACGTTGACCTGAAACTCCGCGCTGAGAGGGTTGACGCCGAAAGTCTCTACAAGATTTTCTCCGGTGTCTTTCTTCCATTGTTCCAAAGCCTGGTCTTTTGAGATGAATGTGGTCTTGGCGACGTACGGGGCTTTGGCGAAGATTGCTTTCAGCCCTGCGATGTCGGCGTCGGTGGCGTCGGTTTTTAGCACAATGCTGAAGCCCATATTTTCTTTAAGTTCGCGGCTCATTGTGCGTGCCGACAGGCCGAGAAACGCTGTCACGCCAATCAATATCAGCACTAACGCCACGCTGACGGTGGCTGTGATGTTTGACTGAAAATAGGATATTTTTGATTTCTGTTGTTTTGCCATAGTCAATTAATTTGTGCAAAGTTACAACCTGGAGATGCCGTTTGTCAACATTTTATGCTTTTTTCACGTTGGCAAATCTCTTTTTTTTGCGACGTCTGCAGGTGTCAGTTGAGCAGGTCTTTGTCCAAGCCGATTTGTTGGTTGCGTACCCGTTCGTTGATTATGTCGAGATATTCATCGTCCGACACGAATCCCATTTCAGAAGAATCGTAGTCGTCCCAGTCATCCTTCGGGATCAGCATTGACGCTATCTCGAATTTGTGGATTGTGCGGTTGCAGTCGTTCAGGTCTTTGTATGTGAAGGAAAAATCGATTTTCGCGTTTCGCTTCTTCTTCAGCATCTTTCGGGCATACTGGGCGATAGGCTCGTTGGGATATTTGGCCAACGCCTCCTGCACCATTAGCTGTCCGTAGATGCCGCCACACATTTCGCAGAGAATCTTGCCTTCGCCATCCTCGAGATGGGCATACGGAAAATCCGAGCCCTTTAATCCCATGAGCTTTATTTCGAACGACAATTCGCCCGAGTCGTACCTCAGAGTGTCGTCTGTTGAGAAAAAGTCATTGAGTGCCGTTTTTTCGGCATCTTTGCATCCTTCCGACTGCATTACCTCCACATCGTCGTCGGGAGAGAATCTGAAGCATTCAAAACTTGGCTTGTGGAATCCTTTCACAAACTGGAAGTCAAATATTCCGCTCAAGTCGAACGCTGCCTGGATTAAGAAGTGGAAGTGGTCGAAATCGTAATGGACGGGAACCGACAAAATTCTCCAAATGCTTGGTTGGGAGTTTTTTGCTGTGATTTTGAATATATATTTGTCCATAGCTTAAGCTTCTTTTCCGATTAGCGTGGCCGACGACGCGCTCTCCACGGTCACCATGACGCGGTCGCCTATGTGGTGGTTGCCGCGCGGGAACACGATTACTTTGTTTTGCTCGTTGCGTCCGAACAATTGTTCGCGGGAGCGTTTCGATGTGCCTTCGACAAGCACTTCGAAAGTTTTTCCTATGTCGCGTCGGTAGCTTTCCGCCGACAGCTCGTTCTGCAATGCTATCATGCGGTTGAGACGGTCGATTTTAACCTCTTCAGGCACGTTGTCGGGGAGGTTTTTTGATGCGAATGTGCCGGGACGCTCGGAGTATTTGAACATGAACGCGCTGTCGAACACCACTTCGCGCATCAGACTCAGTGTCTCCTCGAAATCCTCTTCCGTCTCGTCGTGGAAGCCTGTAAACATGTCGGTGGTGATGCCGCAGTCGGGCATGGCGCGGCGGATGGCTGCGATGCGGTCAAGATACCATTCGCGGGTGTATTTGCGGTTCATCGCTTTGAGCACTTTGTTGCTTCCCGACTGCACGGGCAGGTGGATGTGCTTGCATACGTTTGGCACGGTGGCGATTACGTCGATGATTTCATCTGTCATGTCTTTCGGGTGCGACGTGGTGAAGCGCACTCGCATCTCCGGCGCGGCTTCTGCAACGATTCTGAGCAGGTCGGCGAAACCAACCACGGCTCCGTCTTCGCCCACGTAGTGGTAGGAGTTGACGTTTTGTCCGAGCAGCACTACTTCCTTGAAGCCTTTTGCCTGCATGTCGGCAAGTTCGTTGAGGATGCTGCGTGGCTCGCGGCTGCGCTCGCGGCCTCTGGTGTAGGGCACGATGCAGTAGGAGCAGAAGTTGTTGCATCCGCGCATGATGCTGATGTATCCGCTTATGCGGTTGTGGCCGATGCGTTGCGGGATGACGTCGCGGTATGTTTCTGTGGTCGAGAGTTGGATGTTGATGGCTTTTTCGCCAAGTTCGGCAGCCGCCACAAGGTCGGGTAGCGACAGGTAGGCGTCGGGTCCGGCCACAATGTCTACGCCGTGGTTGGCAATAAGCTCGTCTTTCACGCGCTCTGCCATGCATCCCAGCACGCCAAGCACCAATCTCGACTTGCGCTTCTTGCGGAGCGAGGCAAAGTAGTCCAGGCGTGAGAAGATTTTCTGCTCTGCGTTGTCGCGTATCGAGCAGGTGTTGAGAAACACGGCGTCGGCGTCCTCAATCGCGTCTGTCGGCTCGTAGCCGGCAATTTTCATCACTGATGCTATAACTTCACTGTCTGCCACGTTCATCTGGCAGCCATAGGTCTCTATGAATAGTTTCTTTTCCTTTTCTCCGCTCATCTTTAATTTTTTATTTATACAAAGATAGTAAAAATTGGCTTATTATGTGAATGAGGGGCGAAACTCGTTGTAGAGAATGGTTGGGATGCAACGCGTTTTTTACAAAATATGTCTATAATTTGGTTTATTCAGAAGAAGGCTATATCTTTGTCACGTAATAAACTAACATTTTAAACCATTTATATTTTCCTTATGTCTAAATTTAGATTGGCACTTTCGCTGTTTTTGCTCTTTGTCACCGTGCAGACCGCCGCGGCGGTGTCGGTGCCGGAACTCGACAGCCTCGACCGCTACATTGGCCTTAAAAAAATGTTTGAGGGCAGAAAGTATGCGCGCATCGACAAAGAAAAACGGGCGGTTGCCTCGCGTCCGTCGTTTTCCTCCTACATGAAACTGGGCGAGGAGTATACGCTTTTCAAGGCAGACTCCGCGATTTTCTATTATGACAAGGCTGCCGAGTTGGCGTCTTCGCCTACCGACTCGCTGTTTGTGAGAATAAAAAAAGTGCACTCGGAGGTTATCGCGGGCTATTATGCGGAGGCCTACAGCGACTTTAAGGCGATTTCGCGCATGGAGATTCCTGACACGTTGCTGTCGGAGTTCTACGAAAGTGGCTATCGCATCTACTCTTTCTCTCTCAATGGCTCGGCGGAGGGCGGACTTTTCTACGACCGCTATTACTCCAATACTGTGGCGTTTAGAAAAAAATGGATTGAGTCGCTGCCCGTCAGCTCCAACACGCGTAGGCTTTATGAGGCGGAGCAGGCGATTGCCGACGGCAAGCAGGCGGTGGCTAAGATGATTCTTGTCGACATGATTCCGTCGCTGCGCCGCGACGGTAATGACTTCGCTCTTGCCTGTGCGTTTCTGGCGAAGATTTACAAATCGGAGGGGAAGTCGGAGGAGAGTGTTCGCTATTTTGCGCTCTCGGCGATCAGCGATATTATGTGTGCGGTGAAGGAAAACCAGTCGATTTTCGACTTGTCCATGATTCTTTACGGAGAGGGCGACATCGACCGCGCATATCGCTATATTTTTGCATCGCTCGAGGACGCGGCGTTCTGCAACGCGCAGATGCGTGTCTATAATGTGTCGGGGTTGCTGCCGGTAATCGAGTCGCAGCATCGTGAGGAGGTTGCCGAGCATGAGCGGATGCTGATGATGTATATCGTGGTGAGTTTCTTCCTTCTCATCGGACTTGCCGTGGCGGTGTTCTATCTTGTGAAGCAGATGAAGAAGCTTACGCGCACGCGTCTGAAACTGAAAGAGGCCAATATGACCAAGGATGAGTATATGGGGCAGTTCCTTGAACTGTGCTCTATATATATGAAGCGCCTCGACTCGTTTACTAAGTTGGTCAACCGTAAGCTTGTGTCGGGACAGGTGGATGATTTGGTGAAGATGATGAAGTCGCAGAAATTCAGCGATGAGCAGCACTCTACGTTCTATAAGGAGTTTGACAATGCATTCCTTAAAATCTACACCACGTTTGTCGATGATGTCAACGCCTTGCTGCGTCCGGAGGAGCGTTTTGAGATTGAGGCTCCCGGTTCGCTCAACACTGAATTGCGCATCTATGCCTTATTGCGCCTCGGGATTGTCGACTCATCGAAGATTGCAGAGTTTCTGCGCTATTCGGTCAATACCATATATGCCTACCGCAACAAAATGAAAAATCGTGCAATCGACAGGGATTCTTTTGAGAAAAACGTGATGAAAATCGGCATTATCGATTGATGTAATCGTTTATATTTGCTTATATTTCATGAAAATTATATCATTGCTAATCAAGTATATAAAATTTCATACATCTATATTTGCCTATATTTGTGTTAATATGGCGATTGAAATGCTTGACAATGACTGTAACTTTGTAGTGTCGAAAGCAAAGAGATGCTTTCAACCGAATAATGGTTAAACACTACGATTATAATATGGAGTATTAGAATTTAGTTTTATTTCGTTGTGAAACGCAGTAAAATGTCTCGAATAATGGTTTTATGTTAGGTTTGTAAATGTTGCTTCATCGAAGCAACTAAGAAACAGAGCTCGTCGGATTGACGGGCTTTTTTCTTTTCCATCCATATACAGCGGCACCGCGTTGCGGTGCGTGTTGTGCCGGCGTTATGCCCCGGACGCGGTCCGGGGTTAACTGAAAGCGAGTCCGCGTTGCGGACTTCCATAACAACATCCCTGCACTCTCACATCTCCGCAGCAGCAGCGCCCATCATCGACAGCTCCGCATCCATGCACTCTCTCACATCACATCTCCGCAGCATCAGCGCCCATCATTGACAGCTTCGCATCCTTGCACTCTCTTCCATCACATCTCCGCGGCATCAGCGCCCATCATCGACAGCTTCGCATCATAGATCGCACACTCCAGCTGCACCGCGCCAAGCTGGGCGGATGACCGCGGAAGCGGTCACGTATTCAGTTAACCCCCGACAGCGTCGGGGGTTGTTCGCGTCGGCTCTATGCGTTGCGGAGCATCGCCGCTGAAGCACCTGCCATCACCGACATCATATCAAGCAGACGGGAGACTCGCGCCTCTACACGCTTCGAAGATGCGCTACTGCCCCAGAGAAGCACCCAATAAAAACATTTTTTGTCAGAGAAAACCCTCAGTGATGAATACCGAGAAGCACATGGCTGTGCCGTTTCTTAGTTAGAACTGTTACTTTAAACGGCAAAGTTAAGATAAAAAACTCACAAATACAAAGGGTTTCCCGAACGAAATCTGCACAATTTGCCAAGCACATACCATAGGGGCTAACCGCCTGTCAGCCACGCTCTTTATTGCTAACACATTGCTTTACACCAACGAAAACATCACTCTCGACCATAGCAAAAACACGCATTTGCCATCACGCATCCACTCCTTGACTATTCGACCAAAACCGCATGCAATTAAGCCTTGATTTTTCTATTACATGCTGTAAATCAGTACTTTCTGTCTGTGTTTCACCCGTCGGTTTCTAACTAAGAAACGGCACAGATGAAATTTTGGACTTCTAAAGTCGTAAATATCAACAATATAACAATCCGTGTTCGTCATTAGTTTCAACACTTTTTTTCTGGAAATGGCCAACGAATTAAACTTATAACGGCAATTGCGCCGGTAACTTTTAGAAGAAAACTCCTTTGCAGTTGCACAGGTTTGGTCGCCTTCAGAAGCAACTTCGGAGTTTTTTGGTTTTAATGATAAAGAAACGGACATACACGTTTATTGATTTGTTTGCTGGTTGTGGAGGTCTATCAGAGGGCTTTTACCGCTTAGGTTATAATGCTCTTGCTCACGTTGAAATTAATCATTGGGCTTGTGAAACATTACGTAAGCGTATGGCTTATTATGGTTATAGCGACACCGATAAGAGTGTCATAGAGACTGACATTACCAACGAAAATATAATTAAAACAATAGACGATGTTGTCTCCGGGAAAGATGTTGATGTGATAATAGGAGGACCTCCGTGCCAAGCGTACTCAACAGCAGGCAGAGTTCGTAATGGAGAAGGCATGTCCAAAGATCCAAGAAACTTTCTTTTTGAAAGTTATGTCCACATTCTAAACCACTTTCTCCCAAAGTTTTTTGTTTTTGAGAATGTTACAGGATTACTTTCTGCCAAAGCCAATGATGAATATGTCTTCCCCAAGATAGTTAAAGCACTGAGCGTCAATTACAAAGTGACTGATACACCTTCGCTTTTAGTCCAGAATACGGCTGATTATGGTGTGCCACAACTCAGGAAACGTGTTATCATAATGGGAGTCCGAAAAGACATTAAAGATGTTGACATTTCGGACTTATACAAACACCTAACCAAGACTCATTGGAATCCAGAAACGCCAGAATCTGAAAGAAAGGGGCGGATAAAATTCGTTTCAGTCAGACAAGCGATAGGAGATTTGCCAAGTGTTGAGCCAGGTCAAGATGCATCATCGGACAAATATAATTATCCTTGTGACAATCGATTTCTACAAAGAATCGGACAAAAAGGAGTTCATCCTCTCCATGACCACATTGCACGTAAACACAACGACCTTGACCGGGAACGTTTTACCACGATGATACAACATAATTGGACTTTCGGACAACTTAGACGCAATATGCCACAATACGAGCATAAACATGCCCGTCTCTTTGACAATAGCTATGTTGTTCAATGGTGGGATTTGCCATCCAAAACCATTTTAGCTCATATCTGGAAAGATGGCTTTCAGTTTATTCATCCAGATGAAAAACAAGCTCGGTCTTTTACCGTTCGTGAAGCGGCTCGGATCCAATCTTTTCCTGATGATTTTGAATTTGCAGGCTCTCGCAGTGAGAAATTCAAGCAAATAGGAAATGCCGTACCACCCCTATTTGCAGAAGCATTAGCTAAAACAATCATGTTTAACCTCAACAATGTTTCGCAATGATTTTTGAAAACATAGCACATATCACCAACAAGAATGCGTTTCTTGAGCTTATCAACATATATATCCGCTTAGTTGAGGTTACAGCACAACGTTATAACCGGACAATCCCACCTACTTTGCATACAAATAGTTTTATATTGTCCGAATTGGAAGATATGGGAATTATTTCCGATGCAAATCAAATAAATGCTTTGCAATTTTCTCTAAAAAAAGACTACACTCGCTTTATTAGTTGTGTAAATTTCTTTCTGGAAAATAAACATTTATTTGACAAGACGATATACAAACTAAACAACAAATATCGCAGAAAACTGCAATGCGAAAATATCAACTCTTTCAAACCGACATTTGCCGATTTTTTTGCCGGTGCAGGAGGTTTAAGTTGTGGCTTCACACAAGCCGGATTTAAAGTCATTTTTGCAAATGATTTTGAGGATGTCTGCATTCGCACATATAGATTTAACCATCCAGAACTTCCTTCTGACAAAATTGCACATCAAGACATTCGAACCATTGTTGACAACATTCAAGACTATATCACAACGACTGTTGATGTCGTTGTCGGAGGTCCACCATGCCAAGGATTTAGCAGTGCAAATCAACAACGAATAATTGATGACCCACGGAATGAGTTATATAAATACTTTATCAAAGGCATTAGCAAAATTGCGCCCAAATTCGTTGTTATGGAGAATGTAAAAGGAATGCTTAAAGTCGCAGACCAAGTAGTGGAAGACTATCATAATATAAGAGTTGAACGAGATGGAATATCTTATACTTACGATGTCGGATATGAAATCCTTAATTCTGCTGATTTTGGCGTTGCCCAAAGTAGAGAACGACTTATCTACATAGCCATAAGAACAGACATTGCGAAAAAAAACAACATTTCCCCACTCCGTATTTTCAAGGAAATTAAGCAAACTTACAATGGATGCCACCAATATTTGTTACGCGATGCTTTGTTTGCCATCAAACCGCTTGATGCGCCCCGTGAAAAGAACACAAACGAAATAGATGACGAACAAACTGGGAAAAAGATTGATATTAATCATTTTTGTGGAGATGAGAATGAATACCTTCGTTTGATTAATTCCAACCGTAAAATTCCTTTTGTGTTTAATCATAAAGCACGTTATGTAAACGACACCAATTATGACATTTACCGTCTGCTTAATCAAGGAGATGACGCATCTAACGAGAAAGTCAAAGGTATTATGCCATACGAGAATCGGCTGCATTGTTTCAAAGATAAGTATTATAAACTAATTGCAAACAGACCGTCCAGGACTATCACCGCGCACTTAAAAATGGATTGTCATTCACATATTCACCCATATCAAATTCGAGCCATAACTCCAAGAGAAGCTGCGCGTTGTCAATCTTTTCCTGATGACTATCTTTTCTTAGGAGCATACCTTAAAACTTATATGGAAATCGGAAATGCTGTTCCTTGCCTTATGGCAAAAGGAATTGCTTCAATTATAAAGAA
>ENA-ORMJ01001930-ORMJ01001930.1-human-gut-metagenome-genome-assembly--contig:-NODE-1930-length-11271-cov-11.891762_pt1 | contig 11271 bp, 8 predicted proteins | sample MGYA00242100_ERZ508989 | MGnify/ENA primary metagenome ERZ508989 (study PRJEB26280, sample SAMEA2531403) | human gut metagenome | biome: human gut; feature: human-associated habitat; material: faeces...
TCTGTGTAAATCTGTGAAATCTGTGGGAGAATATTCTCTGTCAGTCTGTTCTGTGTTCCGTGAATTCTGTGGGAGAATATTCTTTGCCAGTCTGTTCTGTATTCCGTGAATTCTGTGGGAGTATTATTTTGGCTGCGTGGGTATGGCAGGGATGCCATACCCTCCTATGTGGGACATTAAAACTTTTTCAGCAGGAACGACGGCTTTACGCGCAGATAGATGCCAGCCGCAAGACTCACCTTATTATTATTGTTATACACCTTGTCGCCAACGACGAAGTTGTCCGTGGGCAGCGTGTTGAACACATCAGCCTGCACGCCCCATGAGAACCCCTTACCGAGTTCTTGTGCATAGCTCAGTTGAGCACAGACGGTGCGGTTGCGCTGCATCTGGAAGTCGCGGTTGTGTATACCCACCGAGCCGTAGAGAGGGTTGCCGAAGATAGATATGAACTTTGAGCTATCCCAGTAGGCACCGCGCAGACAGAAGCGCCAGATGTCAGCCTCCGCTTTCAGATATAGCCCTTTGCCATTGTCGAAGGGTAGGAGAGCGCCCGTCATCTGTCTGTAGTAAGCCACGTCAGCCTCTGCGTTCAGGCGCGTAAGAATAGAGTTGTCGGTGTGTATCGTTACGCCGACACCTGCCGCTGCGTTCATCCATGTCTTCACCTGCCGCTGTTCGGCGTCAGGATTTATCTCGCCACCGCGGTGCTGCATCACCACCTGCAAGGGAAAGTAAACATGCGTGCGTCGCTCTGGACGGTTAGCCTTGAAGCGAGTTGACAGTCCGAAGGTGAACGCCTCCTGATGCGTGTCCTTGTCGAAGATGAAACTCTCCCAGTTCACCCACATATCGAAGTCGAGCGGTTTCGTCTGCCACTGCATCTGCACGCCCATCTCGGGGTCAGCCGAGAGAGCGTTCTCCTGATTGTAGAGCGGTTCGATGAGTCGGTGGTTCGCCCCACCATATATATTACCGAGTATGAGGTTGAAGTTTCGGCTCACAGCCAGTTGCACGTTGAAGAACGGTAGCAGATGGAAGCCCGTCTGCGTTTGGTCGCCCTTCCATGTTGCTATGTCGCTATAGTTGAGGTTAGGATATTTGTTTGCACCCCAATAGTGGAGCATACTAACGCCCACCTCCACGCGCAAGTTCTTCAGTGGCTGATAGCTCACCGTGGGCTGTAGGCGGTAGCCTGGCAGCGTGTATCCCTTCGAGAGGTATCCCTTATACTCATTGTCGCGGAAGAAGCACAGAGCGTCGAAGTTGAGTCGCAGCTCACCGCACGAGGCAGAGTCGATGCGGTGGCTGTTCTCGAACAGTAGCGAGTCGATATGTACGCTGACCTGTGCCTCAGCGTTAGCGGTCGTTAGCAGCAAAAGTGCCGCAGTAAGAAGTGTCGGTAAACGTTTCATTAGTTTCTTATTACTACTTTCTAAGTTTCTTGTTTAGCTGTTCGATTGTGAGGTTTGTTGCCGTCACCTTTCCGTTTTCGATGACTATATTGTCGGGTATGTTCGACATGCCGAGGAGGTTGTACACATCGCCGTCTATCGACTTGCCGTCGCAGATGGTAATGACATCTTCTATTTCTCTTGAGTTGAGTATTCTGCGACATTCAGCGCGCGAGTAGTCGAGACATATATTCACCACCTTGACCTCTCCTTTCGTCTCTTTCTGCAGTAGTGCCATGCTCTGTAGCATCGATATACTATTGTAGTGCCATGATGCCCATGCCACCACTACTGTTGTGCCAGCGGTGGAGAGTGTGGCGTTGTTCACCGGCTTGCCATTGATGTCGTAAGCTGCGAACTTCGGAATACGGCTGTTTGTGGTGAGCGTTGTGCGGTTGTTTATGCTCTGTTGTAAACTCTTAAGAGAGTTGTTCCCGGGTTGATGTTCAAGCATGAGGTTTATCAGCTGTCGTGCAGTGGCGAAGTCGGGACGCTCCTTCTGCAGGAAGAAGTTGCGCACGACGTATGTGCTCACTATCGATTCGGGATGATCCTCTACGAACTGGCGTGCGTATTTCTGTATCTCGTTGGGTGAGGCGTTTGCAATCTGTTCGCGCAGTTGGTTCATCAGTTCGTTCGGCTTTGTGCCTTTCACCTTCATCTCTTTCAGGTGTGAAGCGTCGCCTTTTATGTCTACGCTCTTTCCTGGTGCAGCAAACACGGGTTGCTCGGTGAAGTTGGGGAACACAATCATCAGTGTCATCTCTTTCTTACACTCCACCTTATATGTAAAGCGTCCTGCTTGCACCTTTATAGTGTCGATACCCTTTAGGTTGCCATCTGGGCTATATACATAAAACTCGCCCTGATTAAGGTTTAGGAGCCTGCCGTCGATTTCGAAATGACGACTATCGGTTCCACATGACACCATAATCAGGGCGAGTAATGTCGCTATAATTGTTTTGTTCATTTTAGTCGTATGAACTGAAGTTAGAATAAGAAGGCTGAGAGCAATAACCCTCAGCCTTCATTTATTTTTAATTATTTAAAACGTCTTGCCACGTCTTACTTCAGAAGAGAGAGCTCCAAGTCCTTCTCAGCGTACTCCTTCAAAGAAGGATCCTTCTGGAGAGCCTCCTTGAGGTAAGAGTTAGCAGCGAACTTGTTGCCACGACGTGCAGCTACGATAGCGCGGAGGTAGTCGGTCATACCGTTCGGGTTAGCTACCTTGTCAAGAGTGCTTGTAGCGCCCTCGTAGTCCTTGTTCAGGATCTGAGCAAGAGCTGCAGTGTTTGTGTTCTGCTTGTTGAAGTCCTTGTCAGCCTGAGCGTAGTTGCCCTTAGCGATGTTGAGTGCGCCGAGAGCCGACTGTACGTTCTCAGAGCCAGAAGCCTTAGCAATCTGACGTTCTGCACCCTGTACGTCGCCCTCGATGAGCGAAATGAGACCGAGGTTAGCCTGTGCCTCCGGAGTAGATGAACCGAGAGAAGTAGCCTTCTGAGCGTACTGCTTAGCAGCTGCTACGTCGCCCTTAGCGAGTGCAAGAGCAGCGAGGTTGTTGTAAGCGCGGTAGTCGTTCGGGTAAACCTCTGTTGTCTTCTTATAGATTTCCTCCTTCTTAGCTGCCGACTCCTCGAGAGTAGCAGAGTAGAGAAGCTCGTCAACGCTCAGCTTAGTAGCGTCGCTGCTGTACTGCTCCTTGATCTGGTCGTCGCTACGGCCGATTGTCTCATAGTTGATGATGAGGCGTGAACGGCGAAGCTCTGGGAGGATGCCGTCAGCAAGCTCCTGGAAGCCTGCAGACATGTTGCGAATCTGCTGCTCGCGCTCCTGTGGGTCGCTATACATAGAGAGCACGCGGAGGATAACCTCCTTGTCCTGAAGATTAGATGCTGCAACGAGCTTCTGGAAACCGTCCCAGTCCTGTGCTGTGTAGTGAGCGTCGATAGCTGCGTTCACCTTTGTCTTCTTCAATGTACCCTTAACGTACTTCTCTGACTCGTTCTGACGGTTGCCAGCGAGCTTATCGTTGAACTTAACGCCACCATCTGGTGAAGCGTAAGCCTGGATTTCTACGTTCTGTACGTTGTAGCCTTCCTTGTCAGCGTTGATCTTCTTAAGCAACTCAACAAACTCCTTAACAGAGTTGTTCTTGAGCTCGCTCTTGCGGATGTTAGCCTGGTTGATGAGGAACTTGATGTTAGCCTCCTGCTTAGCAGCGTTTACGCGCTGGAATGCGTCAGGAGCGATGCAGCCACTCTCAGAAACGAGAGTCTTCTTGTAGAGCTCTGATGTAGCGATAACGCCATCAGCTACCTTCACTGCAGGTACGTCGAACTGCTTCTTGCCGATGCGTGCGTCGAATGTGAGGTACATCTCGCTCTTCTGCATCTCTGGAACGTACTTGAAGTTAGACTTCATTGTGTAGCGACCACCTACCTTGTAAGAGATAGTCTGATCGTTGCCCTTTACTTTCTCACCCTGGAAAGTAGCACTCTGACCCTTAGCTACCTGACCGTCAGCGTAGCGCAACTCTGGAGTAACTGTGACAACAGCCTTCTTCTTCATGTACTTCTCTGGGAATGTTCCGTTGATTGTAGCTGGAACATCGCCTGCGTTTGCCTCAAGTGGGTTAGGGATAACTGTGAAGTTGTCCGCTGAGAGCGGTCCAAGCTTCGAACAAGATGTCATGAACAGCATTGTAGCTGCAGACAGTAAAAGAAGATTGTTTTTCTGCATAATTTGTATGAAAATATTAATTGATATATCTATATTAGTGTTATTACACACGCTTAATGCGTGTACGTGTACATAATAATGTGCTACAAAGATACGCACTTATATTGTTTGCGACAAAGACAACTGTATTTAATTATGTTTAATTAACGATATGAATAGCTTCTTAACTCCTATAATAATAAAAAGACAGCAGAGATAAGTCTCAGCTGTCTTTTTATGTTGGTTTTTGATTGATTTGGCTTAGTTGAGAGCGTCTGAAAGCTCGGCACCTGCCTTGAACTTAGCAACCTTCTTTGCTGCAATCTGAATCTTCTCACGAGTGCGGAGGTTCATGCCTTCGCGAGCCGGGCGCTCGTTAACACTGAATGTACCGAAGCCGATGAGCTGTACCTTGTCACCCTCAACGAGAGCTGTCTTGATTGCTTCTACTGCAGCCTCGAGAGCCTTCTTTGCGTCAGCCTTGCTGAGTTCAGCACCTACTGCTATCTTCTCTACTAATTCTGTCTTGTTCATAATTCTGTTGTATTTAAATTGTTTATAAATGTTAGTTTTCTCTGAGTTTGAAGAGCTAAAAATGTGTAACTCACACTATTTCAGTGACAAATTTAGAGTTTTCCTTTCATAAATCAAACAAAAAACAGAAAAAAGTGCATAATTAATTGAAAAAAAAAGCGCGAAGAGCCTGTTTTATGCCTTTTTACGTGGATTTTTCGTAATTTTGCCACTCTAACGATGCGATATTTACAAATATATAAAAATGTGATATGAATAATATTCCAACGATAACAAAAAACTTACTTATTGTGAATGTAGTGGTATTCTTAGCCACTTATTTGTTTAGAAATATGGGTGTAGACCTCAACAATGTTTTAGGTTTGCACTTCTTTCTTGCGCCCGACTTTCACATCTATCAGCTCTTTACATACATGTTCGCTCATGGCGGTTTCAGTCATATCTTCTTCAACATGTTTGCGCTGTGGATGTTCGGTTGTATCGTTGAGCGCACTTGGGGACCGAAGAAGTTTCTCACTTATTATATAGTGTGCGGAGTAGGCGCAGGTCTGTTTCAGGAGTTGGCACAGTTTGCGCAGTTCTATTTTATAGCAAGCGAACACATTCCTCACTTCACATTAGCTCAGACAATGAAAGTGGCTAATGCCTATGCCGCCTTCCTTAACCCTTGGACTACCGTAGGTGCATCGGGTGCTGTCTACGGCATACTTCTCGCCTTCGGTATGCTCTATCCCGAGGAGCGCATCTTTATATTCCCGTTGCCTGTGCCTATCAAGGCAAAGTGGTTTGTGATGGGTTATGCTGCGATAGAATTGTTCATGGCTTACTCTTCTACGGGCGACGGAGTGGCTCACCTGGCTCACCTGGGCGGTATGGTGTTCGGTTTCTTCCTCATTCGCTACTGGCGACGCCACCCCGACATTCGCTACAGTCGTCGCAGCGGACAGCAGTTCTTCGACTCTATGCGTGCCTCGTGGGAGCGTCGCACAGGGCGCAAAGATCGTGGCGGTGTGTTCACTAACAGTGCAAATACACGCCGTGAGAGCGATTGGGACTACAACGCACGCCGCAAGGCAGAGCAGGAGCGAATGGACGAGATATTGGATAAGATACGTCGTAATGGTTACGAGTCGCTAACGCGTGAAGAGAAACAGCAACTCTTCGATGCAAGTAACAGAAAATAAAAAACAGACTTACACGCTTTGAAAAATATAAAATCAATAATCTTTCGCATCGTCGCCGCATTCAATGTGGTGACGGTGCTCTTTATGTTAGCTATAGGATATAGCGACAGGGTTAACCCTACGGCTCATCCGTTGATAGCTAACATTGGGCTTGTATTCCCCTTGTTTTTGCTGCTTAATATAGCATTTCTCGTCTTTTGGTTGTTGTTTAGTAAGCGTGGAGCACTCATCTCGTTAGTCGGAATGATAGTATGTTTCGGTCCGGTGCGCACTTATGTTCCGCTGAATGTTCCGTCTTCGGCTCCTGAGGATGCGTTGAAGATAATGTCGTACAATGTATTCTGCTTTTCTACGTGGACCGACTTGTCGCAGCCATGCGCTATAGCCGATTATATGTTGGAACAGGACGCTGATATCGTTTGTTTGCAGGAAGCTGATGTACAATGGGCAAAGCGTGTGAAGATAGACTCGTTGTTGGACGTGAAGTATCCTTACAGCAAGTATAGTGGCTCGAAAAATCCCAAAGGAGGCGATGCTGTCGGTATATATAGTAAGTTGCCGATAGTAGGGGAGGAATATATATCCACCGAAGAGGATACATATAACGCCGTATCTTATGCTCTAAAGACAGGTGAAAAGGACACTACGCTTGTTATTGTAGCCCACTTCCAGGTTACCGGATTGTCGCCCGAAGACCGTACACGCTTTAAGTCGATGTTGAAAGGTGACATGGAAAGCGATGAAACAAAACAGGAAACACATCGCCTGTGGAACTTGCTTGGCGAGTCGTCAGCGAAACGTGGACCACAGGCAGACGCTGTGGCTGAATACATAGAGCATCATAAGAACCAGAGCATAATCCTTGCAGGCGACTTCAACGATTCGCCCATATCCTATACCCATCAACGCTTAGCTAAAGAACTCACCGATTGTTATGTAGCTACGGCGAATGGTCCTGGTATATCTTACCACTACAACGCTTTCTACGTGCGCATAGACAACATCATGTGCTCCGACCATTGGAAACCCTATGAATGCAAGGTGGACAATAGTATAAGTGCATCCGATCATTATCCGATTGTATGTAAGCTGCAAAGGGTAAAATAGCAATGAGTATAGGGGTGATGCCACCACTTTAGAAAGTGCTTTTTCACCTTATATATTATAAAAATATTTAAAAAACTGGACTTTTATAAGTGTTTTAAACTCTTAAACCTCTGCAAAACAAAGAAATAAAGCTATAAATTTCGGTTTAACTGAAAAAATCTGTAACTTTGCACGCTATCTGTATACACAGCGAAAAAATAATAATAACAAAAAATAAATCAAAAAAATGCAGAACAAAGGTATTGTAATTGTAACAGCCGTCCTTTTGACGCTTGCAAGTATCTTCTATCTCTCGTTCTCGGCTGCCACAAAGTACTATGACAGCCAGGCTGCGAAGATAAAGGATCCTATCGCACAGCAGGACTACAAGGACTCCGTGAAGTATCTTGGCATCTACTCTTATCAGAAGTGTCTCGAAACACAGATCGGTCTCGGTCTTGACCTTAAAGGCGGTATGAACGTCATCCTTGAAGTGAGCGTTCCTGATGTACTCGAGAACCTCGCCGACCACAAGGTAGACGCAGCTTTCGTTAAGTCGATGAAAGAGGCTCGCGCAGAGCACGAAGTATCGCAGAGCGACTTCATCACTCTCTTCGTCAACGCTTTCAAGAAGAATGCTCCGGGACGTCATCTCTCAGAGATCTTCGCTACACAGCAGCTCCAGGGCAAGGTGTCGCCTAACTCTTCTGACAAGGAAGTAGAGAAGGTTCTCCGTTCAGAGGTGCAGGCAGCTATCGATAACTCGTTCCTCGTCGTACGTACACGTATCGACAAGTTCGGTGTCGTACAGCCTAACATCCAGAAGCTCGAGGGTCAGCAGGGTCGTATCATGGTAGAAATGCCGGGTATCAACGAGCCGGAGCGCGTGCGTAAGCTCCTCCAGGGTAGCGCAAACCTTGAGTTCTGGGAGACATACAACTCAGACGAAATCATCCCTTACCTCTCACAGCTCAACCAGCGCGAGGCTAACCACCGCTCTGGTGCCAAGGAGGAAGTAGCCGACTCGGCTGCTACCGACACAGCAGCAGTAGCAGCAGCCGAGAAGGTAGAAGCTAAGGCAAAGGCAGCGTTCAAGACAAAGAAGGACGCTAAGGCAGACGACGCAGCAACTATGGCTGAGGCCAAGAAGCAGAACCCGCTCTTCTCTGTGCTCCAGCCTTCTGGCAACGGTGCGCTCAGCCTCGTAGGCTACGCTTCGGCACGCGACACAGCAGAGGTAAACAAGATTATCTACTCGGCTCTTGCTAAGCAGATACTCCCCGCCGACTGCCGTCTCCTTTGGAGTGCTAAGCCAGCTGACGGTATCCAGGCAAAGAATATCTACGAGCTTCACGCCATTAAGGTGACAACCAGCAACGGACGCGCTCCTATCGAGGGCGACGTAGTGACCGATGCTAAGGACCAGTTCAACAACCTTACTGGTTCGCCTGAGGTATCAATGACAATGAACTCTGACGGCGCACGCCGCTGGGCAGCCCTCACAAAGGCTAACGTAGGCAAGGCAATCGCTATCGTACTCGACGGTACAGTTTACTCTGCTCCGCGCGTAAACGGCGAGATTTCTGGCGGTCAGTCGTCTATCTCTGGTAACTTCACAATCGAAGATACAAAGGACTTGGCTAACACTCTTAAGTCTGGTCGTATGCCGGCTCCGGCACACATCGTTCAGGAGGAAGTGGTAGGTCCGACACTCGGTGCACAGTCAATCCAGCAGGGCTTCATCTCGTTCATCTTCGCCTTCATCATCTTGATGATCTACATGGTAGTGATGTACGACTTCATCCCGGGTATGGTTGCTAACGGTGCCCTCCTCCTCAACCTCTTCTTTACCATGGGTATCATGGCGTCGTTCCAGGCAGCACTCACAATGCCAGGTATCGCCGGTATCGTATTGGCTCTCGGTATGGCGGTGGATGCCAACGTGCTTATCTACGAGCGTACCAAGGAGGAACTCAAGAAGGGTCTCGGCACAAAGCAGGCACTCTCGCTGGGTTACAGCAACGCCTTCTCAGCCATCTTCGACTCTAACTTGACATCAATCATCACAGGTATCATCCTCTACGTGTTCGGTACAGGTCCAATCCGCGGCTTCGCTACCACACTTATCATCGGTATCTGCTGCTCGTTCTTCACCGCAGTGTTCCTCACACGCCTCGTTTACGAGAATCGTCTGAAGCACGACAAGTGGACAAAGCAGAACTTCTCTACACGCGTATCACGCAACTTTATGGCGAACAAGAACTTCGCGTTCATGTCGTCATACAAGACATCATTCACAGTGTTCGGCGTCGTAATCCTAATCATGCTCGGCAGCTTCTTCGTACGTGGCTTGAGCAAGGGTATCGACTTCACCGGTGGTCGCAACTACGTAGTGGTGCTCGAGAAGCAGACAGAGCCTGAGCAGGTGAAGGAAGCCCTCGTACCGCTCTTCAAGGGTGCAACAGTTAATGCTCTCGCACTCGGTACAGACGGCAAGACAATCCGCATCTCTACCAACTACAAGATCGAGTCGAACAACCCGGCTATCGACAACGAGGTAGAGGACATCCTCTACAAGGGTCTCCACGGCGCAGGTTTCGTAACACAGGAAAGCGTTGAGGCATTCAAGAACCCTGACGTACGCGCAGGCGGTTCTATCATATCGTCTACAAAGGTAGGACCGGCAGTGGCTAAAGACATCACACACGGTGCTATCATCAGCGTGCTCTTCGCCCTCGCAGCCATCTTCCTCTACATCCTCGTACGTTTCCGCAACGTAGCGTTCTCAGTAGGTTCTACAGTAGCCCTTGCCGTAGACGCAACAATCGTTATCGGATTCTTCTCACTCCTCTGGGACGTAGTGCCGTTCTCACTCGAAATCGACCAGACCTTCATCGGTGCTATCCTTACCGTTATCGGTTACTCTATCAACGATAAGGTGGTTGTGTTCGACCGTATCCGCGAGAACCTCACACTCCACAAGAAGATGAATCTGCAGGAGCTCTTCAACAAGTCGCTGAACGAGACCCTCGCACGTACTATCAATACATCGTTCTCAACACTCATCGTGCTGCTCTGTATCTTCTGCTTCGGCGGTGAGAGCACTCGCAGCTTCTCGTTCGCAATGTTGCTCGGTGTAATCTTCGGTACACTCTCTTCTATCTTCATGGCTGCTCCGGTGGCTTACCTCACACTCGGTCGCAAGATCAAGCACGATGAGGCAGCTTTCGAAGCTGTAGAGGTTAAATAAGTAGACAATTAGTTAATATACTATATATACAAGCGTGGCGCTCATACAGAGTGCCACGCTTTTTTTATACTTTTGCATATCGTAGGATGCATGTAGGAGGCTACGGCATTCCTGCCGTAGCCATTGCAAATAGTTGTAACAATTTTATTTCAGTCGCCAAGGGCTACGGCAAGAACTGAAAGTCAGCGGCGCGTAGCGGAAAGCTAATGCCGTAGCCTCCTACCAACCTTATCGTATCGATTCTTGTATATACAGAGAGTAAGAGTCTTCAGGGAGTGACTTTGGATTATTAGCAATATAATCAACATACTTTTCAAACTCATCCCAATTTCTAAGTATTCTGTCAAATATACCTTTCTGCCATATATCCTCATTTATTCCCAATGACTTTCTAAGTTGAAAAGTAGTAAACCCCTTAACCTTACCAATAATATTATTTATTGGTTTATTTGTAAGTGATGACAACAATATATGCACATGATTTGGCATTACGACAAAGGTATGAAGTAAGTATTCCTTGTTGTTATAATAGTATAATGCCTCCACTAAAACGTTACGTACATCTTCACGTCGCAGTATACAATTTCCATAACCGTTATTTAGCCAATACTCCATCTTACGCATCATCATTATATCGTATGCTTTACGTGTATTGTTACCGGCAGTTCTTTTTTCTTCCTTTAGCATATTGGCACGGTCAGCTAAGAATTCTTCCACTTTATTCTTAGGTAGTGAGTCAGCTAATCGAAATGTAACGAACATTGTTTTGTTTTCTTGAAACCAGTGAGGCAATTTTCGTCCCCATATTTCTATATGCTTTCGTTTTTCAAGAAACTGTACAACGTCATAGGAAATGTTGTTAGGATTAGTCATAAACAGAATAGATATGGTTAGAGTTGCTTAAAAAGATAAGGATAATGTATATAACAAAGGTAGTTATTAAGCATTGAATGGCAAATGAAAAACAAAGAAATCTTTTAAAATTCTTGTGTTTTTATAAAAAATAACATATTGCAGGAGGCTACGGCAATATGTTATTTTTTAT